>Ga0255047_10001910_pt1 | contig 14335 bp, 14 predicted proteins | sample JV7_2_1_MG_FD_183640 | JGI IMG/M metagenome (GOLD analysis project Ga0255047, IMG submission 183640) | Seawater microbial communities from Jervis Inlet, British Columbia, Canada - JV7_2_1 | ecosystem: Environmental > Aquatic > Marine > Inlet | place: Canada: British Columbia | collected 2016-10-06
GAAATCGAGCGCAGCATTGCCATCGCGTTCTCACGCTCGCGCAGCGCGAACAGCCGGTCTACGGACCGCTCCAGCAGTTTGCCAGGAGCCTGTCCGAATAGCTCCCCCGCCTTGGCATTGGCTTCCACGATCTCGAGCGTCTCCGGCTCCCAGATCAGGATGCCGGTGCCGGCCTGCTCCAGGAAGCTGCGATACTTGCGCTCCGAAAGTCCAAGCTCCTGAGTTCGTTCTTCGATGATGGACTCCAGGTTGCGGTTCGAATCCGCCATCTCCGCTCGTGTGCGACGAACGTGCTCGAGCATGCTGTTGAAGGAATTGGCAAGGGGTACGAGTTCCGGCATGCGGGGTAGCGGCACGCGTTGCGAGAGGTTGCCCTCGGCTGCGTGTTGAGTAGCTCGATGCAAATCCCGCAGCGGACGTACGATGCGAATCAGGATCAGTACTAGCGGGAGTAGCCCCGGCACGGCGGCTGCCAACACGCCACACAGTGTGACTACACGAAGCCGGGACAGGGCTGCATGCAAAGGAACCCGCGAGAAGCCGAGCTCCACCGTGCCGAGCGAGGCACCGGCCGTGCGCGGCGGAGGCCAGGGACCGAGGGGGTAAGTCATGAGCAGATACGGAACCTGCCCTCCCGAGCCCTCGATATTGCGCAGGCTGCCTGGCTCCAGAACGGGAGGGGCGGAGATCTCCCGGGAGCGAGCAATCAGTCGCTTCCCGGCGGAGTCGCGGACTGCAGCGAACACGATCTCCTCGTGATCGAGGAGGCGGGCGACCCGGGTCTCGAGCGGAGCCAGGTCACCGAGCGCGAGCGGCCGCGCGACGTCGCGCGCGAAGTTCGCGCTCACCCGCCATCCGTGCGCGTGGAGCCGTGAACGCAGCTGCGCCGCCTGAAAGCTGTAAAGGACGGAGACGAGGATGCCCAGCGCGGTCGTGATCGCCAGACCGCATGCGATCCCGAGGCGCCAGGACAGGCCCACCCGTTCCGGGCCCTGGCTTTCCGACGCGAGTCGGGTCTGTAAATTGAGCCGAGGTTCCGCCGTCATTCTGCTCGCCACCGCAGGAGCGCGTCCGACGAGCCCTCCCGCACAAGCTGCACATCGGCGCTGTGGGTTGATTTGTTGACCGATATGGGGCTTAATACCCTCAACTTATGGGTCTGGGACGCGGCTGGAGAGCGGGTTTGACAGGCAGTCTGCCGCTCAACCGCTTGATTTCTTGGGGATCAACCACGACCATTCCCATAGAAATGTCGCTTTGGCCTTCCGTAGGTCAGGGAGGATATCGCCGGTGATCCGTATTCTTCTCTTGTGTTGCTTGATCGTTGTGTTGCTTCCCGCGCCTGCTAAGGCCGAGCGCTACAAGTCGACGGATGCCGGACACCCGCTGCAGATCGTGGCCTATATTCTGCACCCTGTGGGTGTGATTCTCGATCGGCTGATCTTCTACCCTGCGTGGCGCATCGCTCAGAACGAGCCCATTCGCAGCCTGGTCGGCATGAAGCGGGTTGAGTCTGACGAAGGCGAGGCAATCCGAGCTCGCAACAACCCCTTCCTCGAGCCCTACGTCGAAAAGCCCTAACGCACCGAAATAGCTCCGCATACTGCGTCCGGTTGCGACCCTCAGCGCGAGAAAGGTATGCTTCTTGCTTGTGGCGCGTGAGCCAGAGGGAGCCCGGTGATCAGGATGCAGTTTCGCTGGCGAAGAGCGCTGTGTGGCGCGGGGCTGCTGGCGGGCCTCGCGTGTGGCCCTGCGCCTGACTTTGCGCTTCTTTCGCCGACTGAGCGCCCGCCGCCGCGCGCCCAGCTGCGCGGGGTCATCTTCGAAGGCTACGCCGCGGGGACACGTGAGCTGGTGGTACGGGCCGCGTCTGCAGAGGTCGACCCCGGGCAGCGTCTGGTCGAGCTGGACAGCGTCCGCATCAGCTTCCGCGATCCGGCACGTGGCCAGGTGCGCATCAAAGCGGAGCGTGCAGAATTCCGCCTGGACAATGACGACTTCGTGCTGCACGACCGGGTCGAGGGCTCGACCGCCGAGGGAGAGCGCTTCACCACCGCACACGTGCGCTATGAGCAGGCGGCGCAACGGCTCTGGACCGATCAGCCCGTCCGGCTCTACCGCGACAACCTCGTGGTCGAGGGTGAGGGCATGGAGATCGATCTCGAGACGAGAAAGATCCGGCTGACGGGCAGCGTCCAAGCCAGGGTGGTCCCGGAGTGAGCGCAGCACGGGCGCTATGTATCGCTGCCGTCATCCTGCTGGTGGGAGCTCATCCGCTGCTCGCTGAGGAGCCGGCCGTGGAGCCCGAGAATGCCGAGATCCCGGTCGAGCAAGCGGCTGAGCGTATGGGTCTGGTGTTCTCGAAGGATGCCCCGATGACGATCGACTCCGATGAGCTCGAGGTCGTGCGCGATGATAGCGGCCGAGAGCGCGTCGTATTTCAAGACAATGTCAGGGTGGTCCAGGGAGACCTGCGTCTCGACTGCGACTGGCTGCGGGCGACCTACCCGAAGGGCGCGGGCGGCAGGCCGACGCAGATCGTAGCGCGGGGATCGGTTCGCATGCGTCAGCAGGACAGCGAGGTCCTCTGCACGCAAGCGGTCTTTGACGACAAGGCTTGCACTGCGGTTTGTACCAGCTCCCCCGGACCCGCCGAGCTGCGTCGCGGTGAGAACGTCATCAGAGGCGATGAGATCATCTTCGATCTTTGCACCGGACACCTCAAGGTCCGCGGTAGTGCACGGGTTCGAGTGATGCCCAAGGAAGAGGGTTCGTGAGCGCGAAGCTGATCGCTCAAGATTTGGTCAAGCGCTTTGGCACGAAGGAGGCGGTGCGCGACATCGGTCTGGTGATCGGACCGGGCGAGATCGTGGGGCTCCTGGGACCGAATGGTGCCGGCAAGACCACAACGTTCAACATCGTCGTCGGCCGCATACGGCCGACGGAGGGTAAGGTGTTCCTGGGTGATGAGGAAATCACCGATCTGCCGATGTATCAGAGAGCACGGAGGGGCATTACATACCTCCCGCAGGAGCCGTCGATTTTTCGCAAGCTCACCGTGGAGGAGAACATTCTGGCCATCCTCGAAACGCTCCCTGGATCCCGCCGAGAGCGCCGCGAACGGCTCGAGAAGCTGCTCGCGGAGCTCGATCTCAAGGAAAAGGCCAGGCAGCGGGGGGCTACTCTATCCGGTGGGGAGCGGCGTCGCGTCGAGATCACCCGCGCGCTCGTCTTGAACCCGCAGTTCATGTTGCTCGACGAGCCGTTTTCGGGCATCGACCCGATCGCGGTGGTCGACATTCAAAAGATCATCGCTCAGCTTCGCGATCGGGGGATTGGGATCGTCATCACCGATCACAACGTTCGCGAAACGCTGGCGATCTGCGACCGCGCCTATATCATCAAGGACGGACGCATCATTAGAGAAGGGACACCGGAAGAGATTACGGCGGATCCGACCGTTCGCGAAATCTATCTGGGGCAGAACTTCAGGCTGTAGGTGCGACGATGGCATTGGAACTCCGACTGCAGCTCAAGCTGACGCAGCAACTGGTCATGACACCCCAGTTGCAGCAGGCGATCAAGCTGCTGCAGCTCTCGCGCCTGGAGCTGGTCAACGCCGTGCAGCAGGAGCTGGTTGAGAATCCGTGCCTCGATGAGGTCGCGGAAGACGAAGCGGCTCCCTCGCAGACCGAGGCCGAGGCAGCGAGCACGCCCGAAGAGCCGGCACCCTCGGAATCGTCGGAGGATGCTGCCGAGCCCACCGCCGAAGAGATGATCAGCGATGTGGACTGGGAGTCCTATATGGAGTCCCGGCCGCAGACGAGCCTGGCGCCCAGCGACGATGAGCGACCCCCGCTCGAGGATCGGGTCGCCCCCGGGACTTCGCTCCAGGATCACCTGCTGTGGCAGCTGGGCTTTGCGGACATAACCGATGATGAGCGCGTGGTGGCTACGCTGATCATCGGGAACCTCGACGAGAACGGCTATCTGGACGAGGACCTCGAAGCGATCGCAGCCAGTGCGGGCGTCCCGCTCGATATCGCAGATAAGGTGTTGATGCGGGTCCAAACCTTCGATCCCGTCGGGGTTGCGGCAAGCAGCCTCTCCGAGTGCCTACTGACGCAGGCGCGTTTCTCCGACATCGACGATCCGCTCGTGCTGCGCATCATTACGCATCACCTCGACCTATTGCAGCGAAAGGACTATCGGGGGATCGCACGCATCGAGGAAGTCACGATCGAGGATGTAGCCGTGGCTGCTCGGGTCATCGGCAGCTTCGAGCCGCGGCCCGGCCGCCAGTACAGCGATGAGGCGCCAGCGTACATCACGCCTGATATCTACGTCCACAAGATCGCGGACGAGTACCACGTCGTTCTCAACGAAGACGGTATGCCCAAGCTGCGGGTCAGCAGTGCATATCGCTCGGTGCTGAATCGCGACAATAGTGCGAGCAAAGAGACCCGAGACTATGTTCGGGAGCGGCTGCGAAGCGCCGTGTGGATGATCAAATCGATCCATCAACGTCAGCGCACCATCGTGAAGGTGATGGAGTCGATCATCCGCTTCCAGCGGGAATTCTTCGACCGTGGCCCCGAGTATCTACGTCCTCTGAATCTCCGAGACGTGGCCGATGATATCGGCATGCACGAGTCGACCGTGAGTCGAGTTACCACCGCGAAATACGTTCAGACCCCGCACGGCATCCACGAGCTCAAGTTCTTCTTTAACTCCAGAATCCGGACCTCGGATGGGGATTCGATCGCATCAGAGAGCGTCAAGGAGAAGATACGAGAGATCATCCGAAACGAGGATCCGCGCCACCCGCTGTCCGATCAGCGAATCGCCGAGACCCTGAGTGAGTCGAAGATCAATATCGCTCGGCGGACCGTCACGAAGTACCGCGAAGCGTTGAGGATCCTCTCGTCGACAAGGCGCCGTCAGATCGGGTAAACTGGCGCCCCTTTCGGGCTGGCTCCGAGGGGTGAGGAGTCTGGATCAAGAGTGCGCAAGTGGTGGATACGATGAAGCTGACTGACATCCTCGTGCGCGAAGCCTGCATCATCGATATGAAGGCGAGAACCAAGAAAGAAGCCCTGCGCGAGCTTTCTCAGGTTCTCACGGCCGAGGTCAAGAATCTCGATGCTGCCGGGCTGCTCGACATGCTGCTCGAGCGAGAAAAGCTCGGGACTACGGCGATGGGGGATGGGATCGCGATTCCCCATGCGCGGATCGAGTCGCTCGATCGGCTTTTGGCCAGCTTCGGACGCAGCCGACAAGGGGTCGACTTCGACTCGGTCGATGGTAGGTTGACTCACCTTTTCTTCCTGTTGGTGGCGCCCGGGAAAGAGGGGAGCGCGCACCTCCTCACTCTGGCTCGGCTCTCCCGCCTGCTGGCGTCTCCGGAATTCCGTTCGAAGCTCCTTGAAATCGAAACCTGCGATGACCTCTTCCGGGCGCTCGAGGAGGAAGAGTCGAGACACTAGGTTGATGGCCGAGCCGAATTCTCCTCCCGCCCGCGTTCATGGGACCCTCGTGGAGATCGCACAGGTGGGTGTGCTCCTGCTCGGTCGCAGCGGCATCGGAAAGAGCGAATGCGCCCTCGAGCTCGTGATGCGGGGACATCACCTGGTGGCCGACGACCTGGTGCTCCTCGAGGCGGGTGAGAGCGGTTCGCTGATCGGCTGGAGCCCCGAGCTCGTGCGCCACTACCTCGAGCTACGCGGAATCGGGATCGTGCACGTGCCTAGTCTGTTTGGTGAGGCCTCCGTCGTAGACCGCGTCGCGATCGACCTGGTGGTGGAGCTCGAGGCGTGGGGCGCGGGCGAGGTGGAGCGGATGGGTCTAGATCGGAAGACTCATAAGCTGGCGGGTTTCGAGCTCTCCGCGCTGACCCTACCGGTTGCACCCGGCCGCAATATCGCCTCGCTGATCGAGGTGGCGGCACGCAATTTTCTGCTACAGAGGGCAGGGCGAAGCGGGGTTGCGGAGTTGGAAAATCGCGTGTGGTCATCCCTACGCCGTCGGGAGCCGTGAGAGACGCGGATTCCATGCGCAAGAGCGTAAAATCGGGATGGGCGACCGGGCACGGGACGGGGTAAACCCATGGAGGATCGCAGAGTGATCGGCGTACTGATCGTTACCCATTATCGACTCGCAGATGAGTTTCTGCAGGCTCTGCGCTTGATCGTCGGTGAGCTCAAGCACTTCCATGCGATCGGACTCGACCCGAGTACCTCGCCCGAGCAGATGCGGTTGCGTATCGAAAACGCGCTGCGTGATGCCGACGCGGGTCAGGGGGTCCTCATGCTGGTGGACATGTTCGGTGGCACGCCGTCGAACCTGTGTCTGTCCTTTCTCGAGGCGGAACGGGTAGAGGTCGTAACGGGCGTGAACTTGCCCATGCTGGTGAAGGTGGCGCGGGTGGACGGGAGCATGACGCTGGACGAGGTCGCGGAGCTGGCGCGCGATTACGGCCGCCGCAACATCTCGGTTGCGAGTGACGTTCTGTCGGGAGGAGAGAATTCCGGGGGAGATTCGTGAAGCGCGTCGAGATCGAGTGTGACATTTCGAATGAGCTGGGCCTCCACCTGCGAGCCGCGGCAGCCCTGGTGAAGGTGGCGGAGGAGTTCAAGAGTGACGTGACGCTGTATCGCGACGGTATGTCGGCGAACGGTAAGAGCATTATCGCGCTTGTAACGCTCGCGGCCGCGAAGGGCACTCGCATACGCATCATCGCCGAGGGTCCGGATGCGCAGGAGGCCGTGTCTGCGGTGGAAGCCCTGGTCACGAACGGATTCGGAGAGAGTCCGTGACCCAGAAGCCGTCGGGACGTCGCGGCGTCGCGGCTTCGCCCGGCATCAGCATCGCTACCGCGTACGTTCTACGGCGCGAGCGCCTGGTGATTCCCGAGTATCGGATCGAGCCGGCCCAGATCGAGGACGAAGTGGGACGCCTCGAGGGGGCTTTCGAGGAGGTTCGCGCGCGCCTCGAAGAGATCCGCGAGGGGATGGAGGGGACCGGGCTCGTCGGTGACATCTTCAACGCGCAGTTCCTGTTTCTCGAGGACCCGACACTTCGGGAGCAGGCCCTCGTCAATATCCGTGAATCCAGGATCAACGCGGAGTGGGCTCTGCAACGTGAGCTGCGACGCCTCGAAGCGCTCTTCGAATCGATCGCAGATCCGTATATTCGGGGCCGTGGCAGCGATGTGGGCTTCATCGTGCGGCGGGTCCTGCAAGCGCTGATGGGACGTGAGCCCGAGGGATTGGCAAACGCGCCTCCCGGCGTGATCGTGGTTGCGGAGGACCTCTCACCCGCAGAGCTGGCCCAGGTCACACGCAGCCGGGTAGCGGGGCTGGTCACCGAGACGGGCTCTCGCACATCGCATGTGACGATCATGGCGCGCAGCCTCGAGATCCCGGCCGTGGTAGGCGTGGGCGTGGGGCTCGTGCGCGAGATCGCCGATGGTGAGTTGCTCATCGTCGACGGGCATCGAGGTCGCGTGCTGATCGATCCCGATCCCGAGAGCGTTGCCGAGCATCGCAAGCAGCTCGTGGACTTGCAGGCCCTCTCGCGCCAGCTCTTGCGCTACGCGGACCTGCCTGTGGAGACACGAGATGGTGTCAGCATGCGCATGTTGGCGAACATCGAGCTTTCGGAGGAAATTCCCGACGCGCTCCGCTACGGCGCGGAGGGGATCGGGCTGTATCGAACCGAATTTCTGTTCATGAACCGTCACGACCTTCCGGATGAAGAGGAGCAGCTCGCGGCGTATCGGCAGATCGTGGAAGCCGTGGCGCCGCATGAGGCCGTCATTCGCACACTCGACCTGGGAGGTGAGAAGGTGCCCACGGGCCTGGAGCTGTCCGAGGAGCCGAACCCGGCCCTGGGCCTGAGGGGGGTGCGCATGTCGGTTGCGCGCCCCGAGATCTTCCGCGTGCAGCTGCGTGCACTGGTGCGGTCTAGCCGCTACGGGAAGGTCAAAATCCTGCTCCCCATGGTTTCGGTGCTCAGCGAGCTGGAGGTCGCGCGGGCCGAGCTGGAGCGGGTGCACAGCGAGCTGGCGGCGCAGGGGGAGATCGGCGAGGCCCGTGTCCCCCTGGGCGTGATGATCGAGACCCCGGCCGCCGCGATGATCGCGGACCTGATCGCGCCGCACGCGGATTTCCTCTCGATCGGAACCAATGATCTGCTCCAATACACGCTCGCGGTAGATCGTACCAACGCGCAGGTCGCGTACTTGTACGAGCCGATGCACCCCGCGCATATCCGGCTGGTGCAGCGGATCTGTCAGGCCGCACGCCGGAGCGGGGTCGTGGTGGGCATGTGCGGGGAGATGGCCGGCGACCCCCTGCATAGCTGGATCCTGCTCGCATTGGGGATCGGCGAGCTGTCCATGGCGCCCTTTGCCATCCCGCTGCTGAAAAAAATTCTGCGGGACTCTACCTTGGCTGAGGCGCGGGATCTGCTATCCGCCATTTTGCACATGGGAAGCGCCGTCGAGATCCGGGAACACGTGGAGCGGACGATGCGGGCCCGCTTCCCCGTAGAATTTGAGGGAATCCTGCCGACGGGGTAGGATTCCGGCTTGGCGAGGGTGGGCTGGGGCTGCGCCTGATTTGCCAATCGCCAGCCCGTTGAAAGAGGAAGATCATATGGCTCGATCGCGCTTTACCTCCGAGTCGGTATCCATGGGTCACCCGGACAAGCTGGCGGACCAGATCTCGGACTCGGTGCTTGACGCTTTCATCGGTCAGGATCCGCATTGTCGTGTCGCCTGCGAGACCCTGGTCAAGACGGGCTTCGTGGTGGTGGCGGGGGAGGTCAGCAGCACGGCGACCGTCGATATTTCGACCCGTGTTCGCGAAGCGATTCTCGATGTGGGCTACGACGATGCGGCGATGGGAATCGATGGTGCCTCCTGCGGGGTACTGGTCGCGATCGAGGAGCAATCGCGCGACATCTCGCAGGGCGTATCCGAAGGGGAGGGGCTGTACAAAGAGCAAGGAGCGGGTGACCAGGGCATGATGTTCGGGTTCGCTTGCGACGAGACCTCCGAGTTGATGCCGCTGCCGATCACACTGGCGCATCGTCTGGTGGCGCGGCAGGCGGAGGTGCGGTTCTCCGGCGAGCTCGAGTTCCTGCGACCCGACGCGAAGTCGCAGGTCACGGTCGAATACGCCGATGGGCGCCCGGTTCGCGTGGATGCGGTGCTGGTTTCCACTCAGCACAGTCCGGACGTGGCTTACGATCGGCTCAAGGCGGACGTGATCGAGGCGATCCTGCGGCCGTGTATCCCGGCACAGCTCTGGGATGAGGACACGCGCGTGTTCGTCAACCCGACCGGGCGCTTCGTCGTCGGTGGGCCGGCCGCGGACGCGGGCCTGACGGGTCGTAAGATCATCGTGGACACGTACGGAGGTATGGGTCGCCACGGGGGTGGCGCCTTCTCGGGCAAGGATCCCACCAAGGTCGACCGCTCGGCCGCGTACGCGAGCCGCTGGGTGGCGAAGAATTTGGTCGCGGCGGGTGCGGCGCGGCGTCTCGAGCTGCAGGTTTCCTACGCGATCGGTGTTGCCGAGCCCGTCTCGATTCTGGTGGACACCTTCGGAACGGGCCAGGTGGCGGATGAAGCGATCATACGTTCCGTCCGCAAGCGCTTCGATCTCACCCCCAAAGGCATCATCGAGAGTCTGGACCTGCTTCGACCGATCTACCGACAGACCGCGTGCCACGGGCATTTTGGCCGTTCGGAGCCGGATTTCACCTGGGAGAAGCTCGACAAGGCGGAGGATCTGCGTCGCGATCTGGGAATCTGAGGCCTGCGAGACGCTCATTGAAGAGAGAGGGCAGAATGGACCAACCGCTTCCGTTCAAAGTTGCTGATCTGAGCCTTTTCGAGCAGGGGCGGCAGGAGATCCGCCTGGCCGAGCACGAGATGCCCGGGCTGATGTCACTGCGCGAGCGCTACGACTCCACACAGCCGCTCAGGGGCGCCAAAATCATGGGCAGCTTGCACATGACGGTGCAGACCGCCGTCCTGATCGAGACCCTGCGCGCGCTGGGTGCCGATGTGCGCTGGGCGAGCTGCAATATCTTCTCGACCCAGGACCCGGCTGCCGCCGCCGTCGCAGTCGGGCCCGGCGGCAGCGCCCAGCAGCCCCAGGGCAGCCCCGTTTTCGCCTGGAAGGGCGAGACCCTCGAGGAGTACTGGTGGTGCACCCGGGAGGCGCTGCGCTGGCCCGACGGAGGTGGACCGGATCTGATCGTGGATGACGGGGGTGACGCCACGCTGGTCATTCACAAGGGCGCGGAGTTCGAGGCGGCCGGCAAGGTGCCCGACTTTGATCCCGACAAGGACCCCGAGGAGTGGGGCGTCATCCTCGAGCTGCTGCGCATCGAGCAGGCACGCAACCCTGCGCTCTGGACCGAGCTGGCCAAAGCGGTCCGGGGAGTGAGCGAGGAGACAACGACGGGTGTCCATCGCCTGTATCAGATGGAGAAGGCGGGCACCTTGCTGTTCCCCGCAATCAACGTCAACGACTCCGTCACCAAGAGCAAGTTCGACAATATCTACGGCTGCCGTCATTCCCTGCCTGACGGTCTGGCGCGTGCCACCGACGTCATGCTCGGGGGCAAGGTCGCTGTGGTGTGTGGCTACGGAGAGGTGGGAAAGGGTTGCGCGCAGGCGCTGCGCGGCCGGGGCGCGCGCGTGATCGTGACCGAGGTGGACCCGATCTGTGCGCTGCAGGCTTCAATGGAGGGCTTCCAGGTAGCGACCCTGCAAAACGTCGTCGAGACCGCGGACATTTTCATTTCCGCCACCGGAAACCTCAACGTCATCACCGTCGAACACATGACGAGGATGAAGGACAAGGCCATCGTCGGAAACATCGGTCACTTCGATAACGAGATCGAGATGGCAGGTCTCAAGAAGGTGCCGGGGATTCGGCAGGTCCACATCAAGCCGCAGTACGACGAGTGGATCTTCCCGGATGGCCATGGAGTGCTGGTGCTGGCCGAAGGCCGCTTACTCAACCTGGGCTGCGCCACGGGGCATCCCAGCTTCGTGATGTCGGCGTCTTTCACGAACCAGGTTCTGGCGCAGCTGGAGCTCTGGACAAACGTCGATCAGTACGAGAAGAAGGTCTATATGCTCCCCAAGCACCTGGACGAGGAGGTCGCACGACTGCATCTGGACCACCTCGGCGTGAAGCTGACGGAGCTGACCCGGGAGCAAGCCGAATACATCGGTGTCCCGCTCGCCGGCCCCTACAAGCCCGACTACTACAGGTATTAGACAGGTATTGGGGGTGAGAACTGTCTGCGGCGGTAGTTTACAGGTATCAGACCCTATAACCTGTTGTCGTTCTTGACGTTTCGGGCTTTGTTTGCGATACCTCGGGCGCGGCTTCGGGAGGGGCAGTGTTCGTCCGGCAGCTTTCCATCTTGCCCGCGCTGCTTCTTGCGTGGCCGGTTTCGGCGGCGGCGGATCCGCTGGTGCGGGTTCGGGTCGCCGAGCAGGTCCGGAGCGTCGCCCTGAGCGGCCAGGGGCTGCGGATTCAGGATCAGCCTATCGCGGATGCGCGCGTGCGGGCGATGGCGGCTGCGGGTGAGATACGCGTAGCCCATCTCACGAGCCGAGCTCCAGTCCGGGTCCAGGCGCGGCACGGCCTCGCGCTCGATGGCCGCAAGTTCCCGGGCGAGCTGTCCCTGGTGCCCCGTGCCGATGCGACACTCGACGTTCTCAATCTCGTTCCCCTCGAGCCCTACGTCGAACGCGCGGTGGCGGGAGAGATCTACGCCAGCTGGCCCGAAGAAGCACTCAAGGCTCAGGCCGTCGTGACCCGGACCTACGTGCTGTATGAGTGTGAACGGCGCCGCGGCGAGGCTTTCGATGTGGAGGCGAGCGTCATCTCCCAGCGCTATGCGGCCAAGTCCGCACCCGAAGCGGTGCGCCAGGCGGCGGCGAGCACGCGGGGGGAGTTCCTCGCGTATCGAGGTCAGCCGATTCTGGCCGCGTACCATGCCTCTTCGGGAGGCCGGACAGCCTCCTCCAGCGAGGTTTGGGGGGACTCGTTGCCCTATCTGCGGAGCTTGAGCTCACCCGATGCAGGGGCACCGGATCACTTCTGGTCTTTCGAGATTCCCCTGGCGGATCTGCGTGTGGCGTTGGGGCAGGTGGGGCTCAGCTCGGGAGGTGGTCACGAGGTTCGGGTGCTGGGGCGCAGCGAGAGTGGGCGCGTAACGGAACTTGGAGTGGGGGATGCCCGGCTCAGCGGTCGCGAGCTGCGCAAGGCCCTGGGGGGTCGCGCCATTCGCAGCGCGCTGTTCGAGGTACGCACTCTGGATCGGCGAGTACGTTTCCTGGGCAGTGGCGCGGGCCATGGGGTCGGCCTGTCCCAGTGGGGTGCCCTTGAGCTCGCGCGACGCGGCAAGAGCTATCGCGAGATCCTGGCTCACTACTATCCCGGGACTACACGCCGCAGACTCGACGGGGTCGCCGCAGCGGATGCAACCCGTCTGAGTGCGTTGCCATGACGACCCAGAGCGAGCTCCAGGTGGCGCAGGCGATCCCCGGGGGGTCGCAAGCACCAGGCTCCGGGGGTCTGGGCTTCTTCCTGCCACTGATCGCGATTTTTCTGATCTTCTATGCACTGATCATCCGTCCGCAGCAGAAGCAACAGAAAGAACAGAAGAAGATGATCGAGGCTATCAAGAAGGGAGATCAGGTCATTACGACGGGGGGCATTCACGGGCGCGTGACGGGTGTCAGTGAAGACGTACTTACGCTCGAGGTGGCGGAGCGCGTGCGTATCAAGCTGAACAAGAGCGCCGTGGGCAGCCGCGTAGCCAGCGGAAACGGGGATAAAACTTGACACTCCGGACCCGCGGCATCTGGGTCGGCTTCCTGACGCTGGTGATGCTGTATCTGGCGCTGCCCAGCTTCTTCTCCGATCAGGAGCGCCTCGAGAGCGGCTGGATCCGCGACCAGGGGCTGAACCTCGGCCTCGACCTGCAGGGCGGTATTCACTGGCTTCTGCGCATCGACACCAATACGGCAGTGCGCCAGGAGATGGAGCGGGTGCAGTTCGTGCTGCGCGATCGGCTGGACGAGGAAGATCTCGTTCTCGTCGAGCTACAGCTGCAGGAGAATAACGAGCTCGAGGTGTCGGACGCCTCGGCCGCGGTGCTCGAGCTGATCGATCAAGAGTTCGAGACCATCCAGGTGGTGGGCCAGAACGGCGTGCTGCGCCTCTCCCTCACCGATGAGTGGCATCGCGGGGTCATCGAGCGCGGGGTGCGGCAAGCACTCGAGGTCCTGCGCAAGCGCGTGGATGGTCTGGGCGTGCGGGAGCCGGTCATCGCACCCCAGGGTAAGGAGCGGATCCTGGTGCAGATGCCGGGCGAGATCGACCCGAGCCGGGCGCGAGGCATCCTGGAGGACACCACATTTCTCGAGTTCAAGCCCGTACTGGATGCCGCTCCGAACGAGGAGCTGCTGCAGGCGCAGCGAGCGGATGGGGTGGGCGAAGACCAGGAGATCGCGGTCACGCGCAACGACGACGGGACCGTGGCGACGGCCTACCTGGTTCCGACGACGCCGGTACTGACGGGGGCCATGCTGGAGGACGCGCGGCTGGGCTACGACCGGCGCAACCGTCCGGTCGTACTCTTCCGCTGGAACAGCGCGGGCACCGCGATCTTTCGCGAGTTCACTGCTGCGAACATCGACCGGCAGCTGGCCATCATCGTCGATGAGGACGTCATCTCCGCACCGGTCATTCAGAGTCGCATCGGACGCGAAGGCCAGATCGAGGGCCAGTTTACGGCGCAGGAAGCTGCCGATCTCGCAGTGGCTCTGCGCTCGGGTGCGCTACCCATTCCGCTGGTCATCGAAGAGGAACGCAGCGTCGGACCCGCACTCGGGGCGGACTCCATTCGCAAAGGACTGCGCTCGATCCTGATCGGCGGCGTCATCGTCCTGGCGTTCATGATCGTCTACTACCAGACCTCGGGACTGCTGGCCAACCTGGCGCTGCTTCTGAATCTGGTCATCATCCTGGGCCTGATGGGCCTGGCTGAAGCCACGCTCACCCTGCCCGGAATCGCCGGACTGGTCCTCACGGTGGGCATGGCGGTCGATGCCAACGTGATCATCTTCGAGCGGATCCGGGAGGAGCTGCGCGCGGGAAAGAGCCTGCGTAATGCGGTGCAGGTTGGGTTCCGTCGCTCGAGTTTGACGATTCTAGACGCGAACATCACGACCATGATCGCCGCCGTGGTGCTGCTCTACTACGGACGTGGCCCGGTCCAGGGCTTCGGAGTGACG
>Ga0255047_10001911_pt1 | contig 14320 bp, 12 predicted proteins | sample JV7_2_1_MG_FD_183640 | JGI IMG/M metagenome (GOLD analysis project Ga0255047, IMG submission 183640) | Seawater microbial communities from Jervis Inlet, British Columbia, Canada - JV7_2_1 | ecosystem: Environmental > Aquatic > Marine > Inlet | place: Canada: British Columbia | collected 2016-10-06
ACCTCCCGAGGGTCGGACGCATCAACCTCACGGCAATCCTCAATCACCACGGTCGCGTGATAGGTGAGTTCTCGGTCGCCCGCGTCGGCGACGACGAGTTCTTCCTGTTCAGCTCGCTCGGAGCCACCGAACTCCACCGCCGATGGTTCCTCCACAACATGCCACCCGATGCCGGATTTACGTTCGAGGTGATCGGGCAGCGGTTGGTCGGGCTGTCGATCGCCGGGCCGCGGGCTCGCGACGTGCTTCAGTCGCTGACCCGCTTCGACATGTCGAACGACAACTTCCGCTTCATGGACTTCCGAAAGCTCGAGCTCGGCATGACCGAGTGCTGGGTCGGGCGGATGACCTATTCCGGTGACCTCGGCTATGAGATCTGGGTCACACCCGAGCGCCAGCGCAATCTGTTCGACGCGTTGATGCAGGCCGGCGAGCCGCACGGGATGCAACTGTTCGGCGTGCAAGCGCTGTTGACGATGCGGCTCGAGAAGATGTTCGGTACGTGGTTCCGCGAGTACCGGCCGATATTCACGCCATACGAGTCGCGGATGGACCGTTTCATCAAGCTCGACCACGACTTCATAGGGCGAGCCGCACTCGAGTCAGCCGAGCCGCCCAAGCGTTACCTGTCGTACTTCGAGGTCGACCCCGACCCGGCCGACCCCGCCGACGTGATCGGCGACGAACCGATCTGGTACGGCGGGCCGGACGGCTGGCGCGTGGTCGGTTGGGTGACCTCGGGTGGCTACGCCCACTACAGCCGCAAGTCGCTGGCGCTCGGGTACATCGAGGCCGGCGTCGCCGACGACCCGAGCGGTGGGGCGTTCGAAATCGAGATCATCGGTCAGCGCCGCCCGGCGATCCTGCTCCACGAGCCCGTGCTCGACCCACTCGGCACCAGGATGCGCAGCTGATTGTGGCTCGTCCAGTCGATTTCGTGCGCCGCACCGCCCTGCTCGACGAGGTCGTCGTCTACCTCAGCAAGCACGGACTCGCGGATGTGTCGATGCGACCGATGGCAAACGAACTCGATGTCAGCGTCAACTCGCTCGTACATCACTTCGGGTCGAAGAACGATCTGATCATCGCCGCCCTACGACGATCCGGCATCGTGCAGGAACACGTCGAGCAACGCTGGCTCGCTCGCCGCCCCGACATGTCGCAGGCCGACCTGCTGCGAGCGTGGTGGCGCTGGATCATCGCTACCCCGCAGAACCTGGCGATCGTGCGGCTCGGTATCGATGCGGTGGCTACCGAGGCCACCATCGACGGCCCGCCGCGTCAGGCTCGTGGTGAGCAGATCAGGATGTGGCGCACCAATATCGAATCACGACTCGTCACCGAGGGCGTTCCGTACGAGATCGCCGTGACCGAGGCGTCGCTCACAAAAGCGATGTTCACGGGTCTCGTGGTCGACTTGCTGGCCACCGGCCAGAAAGCCCGCCTGACGAAAGCGCTCGAGGTCGGCGCGTCCCGGCTCGAACAGGTCGTACGGTCGAACGCCGGCCTCGGCAACCCGAAACACCCGGACGCGCCGAGGCTGAACCGAGGCTGAACCGAGGCTGAACCGCGTGAGCGGTCGATCGAGTCCAAGATCCCCTGTTGCCGCGCCCATCGATCAGCTCGAGTTCGATCGCGGCGATCGCGGCTGGGTGCGTCTACTACGACCAAAGCCAGCTCACTCGTCAGTTTCGTGGCCACATCGGCCTCACCCGACGGGACTACCCCAAGACGGCGCGCCAAATGGCGATCGACACCGACACGATGCCCGGCTCACAGAGATGATCAGCGACGGCGCCGCTGATCACGACCGACTTATCAGGAATGCGATCGTTGATGTGTCAACCCATCACGGTGCCGGACGTGACGGCCTTTTGGCGGCGCCGTGAGAACGCCCCGAGGTTGATCACTTCGCCCGTGTACCCGCCGCGGAATTGGACCGGATCGGCGTCGTGGTCGTGACCGTTCATCGTGGCGTCGATGATCGCCCTCATGTACTGCCCGGCGATCGGGGCGTTCTTGAACTGGTTCCCGCTCGTGCCGCACGCCATGAAGAAGCCGTGCAGGTTGGCGCGGTCATAGATCGGCATCCAGTCATCGGAGGCGTCGTACAGCGCCGCCAACCCGACCGGCTTGGACGGAACCCCGAAATCGGGGACGCGTCTGGCGACGCGCATCATGGCGGTCTCCCACACCTCGACGGTCGGGTACTCCGAGTTCGTGTCCGGGTCGTCGATCCAGTGCAGCTCGTCGCACTCGGGTTCGGCGCCGCCGATCAGTATCGTGCCGCCTACCTGGGGACGGAAATACTGGCCGACGTCGAGGTCGCTCACGAACGGGGCGCCGTCCTCCAACCGCAATCCGATCGGCGCCCGAGCCGTGAACACCTCCTGGCGAAGCGCCCGATGGCCGATCGCCATATCGTCGGTGACACCGGCGATCGCATTGATGATGCTCGAATGCGGGCCCCCGACGTTTACGACCACAGGCGCCAAGATCGATTCGCCCGACGCCAACGTCACGCCGCTGACGGCCTCACCGGTGCGCTCGACGGACACGACCTCGGATCGGAATCGGAACTCGGCACCGTGTCGGCGCGCCGCGTGGGCGAGGTTCTTGGCCGCCAGCATCGGGTCGTCGATGAACCCGCAGCCAGGGCTGTACAAGGCGGTTAGCTCACCGATCGCCTCGTCGGCGAAGGCCGGATCGTCGATCGACTTGGGCGGGTAGTACTTGCCGGCGTCGAGGATCGGGAATCGCCGCCGCAGCTCCGCCTCGTCGAGTTCCTCGTAAGGCACGCCGAACTGATCCCACCATGGCGTGATCGCCGTTCCGTCATAGCCGGTTGTTCGCAGGATCAGGTTGCCGCATTCGATGAACCGGGCCATCCCGTCGGGGTCCGCGATGCCGAGATGACGTTCCCAGTCGAACCACATCTGGGCCGATTCCCAGGCGGTGAGGATCGCATCGCGGGTCGAGTAGCTGTAGCGGATGATCGCCGACGAGGCGCTGGTCGAACCCGCTCCTGCACCAGGGCCCTTGTCGACCACCACGACATGTCGCCCGCCGCGTGCCAACTCGAGCGCGACCGACGACCCGATCACACCGGCCCCGATCACGATTGCATCAGCCCGCATCAGGTGCTCTCATGGACCGTGCTGTCGACGATCGCACTGTCGATGATCGCTTCTTGCCAGGCACGAGTGTCGGCCACGGCGTTGAACGTGAAAGAGTGGAGCGCCTCGATGCCGAGTTCGTGCGCATCATCGGCGAAGGCGACGACCATGTCTGTCGGATCGAACCCGCCCGAAGCCATCAGGTGCATCACAGTCGAACGGTTATTGGCGAGAAAGCGCATCGACGCCCCAATACCAAGCTTCGTGCCAGTTTTCATCAGGCGCGTCCGGTCGACGACACCGGGGACTCCGAGCCGAATCGGCAGCGTCAACCCGGCGGCCCGCTCGACTTCGATCCAGGCCCGAATCTTCGCCTCGTCAAAACACATCTGGGTCGAGACCCAGCCCGCCACACCGGCGTCTGCGAGCAAGGCCTGCTTGGCGTGTAGCTGTGACGTGAGCTCGCCGTCATCGATCATCGAATGACCGTCCGGGTATCCGGAGATACCGATCCGCTCGACGCCCGGATCGGCCGCCAGCAGGTCACGGATGAACGGGATAGCGCCCTCGTACGGGCCAACCGGATCGGGGGCATCGCCGGCGACCACGAACACCTCGCGGAGGTCGTGCGCCCGCAGCCAAGCTGCCAGTTGGGCGGTCTCGCCTGCCCCGCTCACCAGTCGCGCCACGAGGTGTGGAATCGGATGATGACCGAGAGTCCTCAACCGCTCGGTGCAATCCTGTGTGGCAACGATGCCTCTCGACGCGGCGCACGTGACCGGCACGCTGGCGCCGGGGGGAAGGTCGTCGATCGCCTTGTCGATCGAGCTCATCGGCACCACCTCGTAATGCAGATTTGTGACGAGGTCGCGCATGCCGGGAGGGATCGCTCGATCGCGCCCCGAGTCGCCGAGCCTTCTCATCAACAGATTGATCAATTTCGGTCTCCTCATCAGGCGAAGGTGTCGGGCAGTGCGGCTTTGCGGCGGTCAACATAGTCACGAAGCTCTGCATCGATGCTGTCGTCGATTGCCGGCGCCTGGTACGCCTCGAGTTGCGCCTTCCAGATCTTGTTGGCGCGCTGAGCGGCATCGAGGGCACCGTCTTCGAGCCACTGCTCGTAGCTGTTGTTGTCGGCCGTGGTCGATCGGTAAAAGGCCGACTCGAAGTTGGCGAGCGTGTGATCGGTGCCGAGGAAGTGAAGGCCTGGCTCGTGCTCGACGATCGCATCGAGCGCCTGACCGTTCTCGCTGAGGTCAATCCCCTTGACGAAGGTCGACATCGCGCCAAGCTGATCGCAATCCAGAACGAACTTCTCGTAACCGATCGCCAACCCACCCTCGAGCCAGCCGGCCGCGTGAAGCACGAAGTTGACGCCTCCCATCACGGTTGGCTGCAGTGTTGCCGCCGACTCGTACGCCGCCTGGGCATCGGGAAGCTTCGATGCACACAGCGACCCACCCGACCTGAACGGCACACCGAGACGCCGTGCGAGCTGGCCCATCGTGTACAGCACCATCGCCGGCTCGGGCGTGCCGAACGTCGGTGCCCCGCTCTGCATCGACATCGAGCTGGCGAACGATCCGAGGATCACAGGGGCGCCAGGGCGCACCAGCTGGCAGAACGCCATGCCGGCGAGCGCTTCGGCCAAGCTTTGGGCGGCGACGCCCGCCGAGGTGACAGGTGCCATCGCCCCGGCGAGGATGAACGGGGTCATGATGCAGGCCTGGTTGTGGGTTGCATAGACCTCGGCCGCCTCGAGCATCGTCGCATCCCACACGAGCGGTGACGAGGCGTTGATCAGACTGGTCAGGACCGTGCGGTCCAAGAGATCGCCACCGAACGCGATCCTGGCCATCTCGATCGAGTCGAAGGCACGATCACCGGCCGTGACCGACCCCATCAACGGCTTGTCGCTGTAGTGCAGGTGGCTGTACAGCATGTCGAGGTGGCGCTTGCTGACCGGCACGTCGACCGGTTCGCATACGGTGCCGCCACTGTGGTGCAGGTACGGCGACATGTACGAGAGCTTCACGAAATTGTCGAAGTCGGCAAGTGTCGCGTAGCGCCGCCCTTCGTCGATGTCGTGAACGAATGGCGACCCGTAGTTGGGGGCGAACACCACAGCGTCGCCGCCGATCTGCACATTGCGCTCGCTGTTGCGACCGTGCTGGGTGTAGATCGTCGGAGCTGACGCCTGTACGAGTTGGCGGCACATACCGCGCGGGAAACGCACTCGAGTGCCTTCGACAGCGGCGCCGGCGTTGCGGAACCGTTCGATCGCCGAGGGGTAATCGCGGATCTCGACGCCCACGGTTTCGAGGATCGTGTCGGCGTTGTGCTCGAGCATTTCGAGCCCCTCGTCGCTGACGAGCTCGAACGGCTTGAGGCTGCGGGTCAAGAACGCGACTGCCGATTTGTCACCCGCCGCGCGCAACGTGCGACGCGCCTGGCGGCCGCCGGCGCGGCGGGCTCGACGCTCGGGCGTTGGACCGGTCATCGGACAGCATCCCGACGTCGTGTGCGGGCGCGCCGACCGGTCTCGATTCGATTGCTCGGCGCCGGCATCGCAACGAGTTCTGCGAGATTCGGCGTCGGCGCCGTGGCGTGCGGAAGTGCCATCGCCGCCACGAATAACTCGGCGAACCGCGGGTCGGTCGCCGTTTCGATCTTGACTACGTTGCGAACCGCCTGCTCCATCTCGGCCCGCAAGGTTCGCGACAACAGCGCCTGCACGGCGCCGGTGCCCGCAGAGTTGCCGACAGCTCTCACGTTCGGTAACGGGCAGTCGGGCACGAGGCCCAGCACCATCGCGTGGAGCGGGTCGATGTGGGCGCCGAATGCACCGGCCAGGCGCACCTCACCGATCGGCGGGTTGCCGGCGTGCTCGACCAGCAAGTCGATGCCGGCTCGAAGCGCCGCCTTGGCGAGTTGGATCGCCCGGATGTCGTTCTGGGTGACCGAGATCGGGTCCTCGCCCGAGCCCCAAAGCACGTAGGAGAATGTGCGGCCGTCTTCGATGATGCGCTCCGAGCGGGCGGCGAGCTCACCTTGGATCACGCCATCGGGGTCGATCACCCCGGTCAGGAACATCTCTGCGACGACGTCGATGATGCCCGAGCCGCAGATCCCTGAGATATCGAGCCGCTCGGTGGCCTCGTCAAACCCCGGTTCGTCCGACCACATCTCGGCGCCGATCACCTTGACGCTCGGCTCGAGCGTTGTGGGGTCGATCCGGACACCCTCGATCGCACCCGCGGTGGCGCGTTGTCCCGAGCTGACCTGCGCACCCTCGAACGCCGGTCCGGTCGGGCTGGAGGCAGCGAATTGGCGATTCCGATCTCCGAGCACGATCTCTGCATTGGTGCCGACGTCGACCAGCAGCTGGATCGTCTCGGAGCGGTGTGGCCCCTCGGCCAGAATTGCCGCTGCGGTGTCGGCGCCGACGTGGCCGGCGATGCAGGGGCCGACCCAACAGCGAGCGTTCGGCAGCGCCAGGTCGAGTTGCTCGGCGGTTGCGATCACCGCTTCGTTCGTCGCCAGCGTGAAGGGGGCTTGTCCGAGCGGTGTCGGGTCGATGCCTAGCACAATGTGGTGCATGATCGGGTTGCCGACCACCACCACCTCGAGCACCTTGTCGCGAGACACACCCACCTGTTCGAGCAGCTCGCCGACCAGTTCGTCGAGCGCCGTCCGGATCGCCTGCGTCAGCTCGACCTCGCCGCCAGGGTTCATCATCACGTACGAGACCCGGCTCATCAGGTCTTCGCCGAACCTGATCTGCGGGTTCATCCGCCCGGCGCTCGCCAGCACCTCACCGGTGGCGAGCTCGCACAGGTGTCCGGCGATCGTGGTCGAACCAACATCGACGGCCACGCCATAGGCGGCATCGACGAAGCCAGGCCACGCCGCAACGATCCGGTCGCCTTCGTCGATCGCCACGGTGACAGCACCATCGCCGCGATCGATCGCCGGCTGCAGCGAGGCGAGCACGGAGAACGGTGCCGTCGGACGGGTTCGCCCGTGCTGGTGCTCGACTGCATCGGCCAACGTCCCACTCGTCGTCGGCCCGTCACCCAACTCGGCCTTGATCAACTCGACGTACCACAGCGAGAACGACGGGTCGACAACGATCGGTGGCAGGTCGAGGTCCTTGCGCACGACCTGTCGGTGACGCTGACTGGACGATGGGACGTCGACGACGACGTCGCCCAACACGGTCGCCGCGCACCCCAGACGATGCCCGGTGATCAGGCTTCGGCTTCCGTGGTAGTCGGTTTCGATCAGAGCCGCAGGCCCCAGAGAGTTGGGCTCGACCGTGATCCCCCACTTGGCGAATGAACCGGTCGCGGCAGAGACCTGGCAACGTCCACAGATACCTCGCCCACCGCAGACCGTGTCGAGGTCGGCACCCAAGCGACGCGCCGCTTCGAGCACGGTCGTGCCGTGCTCGACTGTGCCGTTGCGCCCCGATGGCGTGAAAACGATCCTGTGATCGTCCACTAACTCACCCGGCCTGCGTTCGACGGCGGCCTGTGCGGCGGCCTTGCCCAGTCGACGCGTTGGGATCGCGGTTGGCGCGAATCCATGCGGCGCAGTCGCGATCGGTGCCCATCAGCACATCGGCAGCCATCACCGCAGATTTCGCCTCGGCGTGGATCGGGTTCATGATCGCCGAGGTCATCCCTGAGGCGATCGCCATCGACAGGAATGTGCCGGTCACCTGGTGACGGTTGGGCAAGCCGAAGCTGACGTTCGAAGCGCCGCACGTCGTGTTCACCTTGAGTTCCTCACGCAGTCGACGCAGCAGGGCGAACGCCTGTTGGCCTGCGGTACCGATCGCCCCAATCGGCATCACCAGTGGATCGACCACGATGTCGCTACATGGAATGCCATGATCGGAGGCCCGGCGGACGATTTTCTCGGCGACCGCGAAGCGCACGTTCGGGTCTTCGGAGATGCCGGTTTCGTCGTTCGAGATCGCGACAACGGCGGCCCCGTACTTGGCGACCAGGGGCAACACCCGTTCGAGCACCTCGTCCTCGCCGGTGACAGAGTTCACCAGCGGCTTGCCCTGATAGACCGAGAGACCGGCTTCGAGTGCCTCGATGATCGACGAGTCGATCGAGAGCGGCACATCGGTGACGCTCTGAACGAGTTGCACGGCGCGCGCCAACATTGCCGGCTCGTCGGCGAGCGGGATGCCGGCGTTGACGTCGAGCATCTGGGCGCCGGCTTCGATCTGGGCGATGGCGTCGGCTTCAACGCGGCTGAAGTCGCCGTTCTTCATCTCCTCTGCCAGCAGCTTGCGGCCGGTGGGATTGATGCGTTCGCCGATCATCACGAACGGCCGACCGAAGCTGATCACGACCTCCTTGGTCGCCGAACTCAGTCGCGTCTCAGTCATCTGGTTGCCCCCTGTCGATCTGGTTGGTGCTGTCTTGGGCGTTGTCGTCGAGTTCTTCCAATGCCGCCAGCGCCGCCCGATCGACCGTGGCATCGTCGATGTCGGCGGCGATGCCGCAGGCAAAAGCCAGCTTGCCGAGGTATTCACGTGAGAATTCGAGCTCGATCCGGCTCGCCTCGGCATCGGCGGCGACCGAGGGGTCTCCCTCACAAGCGGCACCTACCCGACGCCATTGGGCGATGTCTTGCTCAGCTGAGTAGATGTTGGCCTTGCGCTTGGCACGATCGATCGCTCGCTGGAACCTCGACGAAAGCAAGACCTGGTGACGCTCGCGGCCGGTTTGCCCGTTCACCTGGGCCGGGATGTCACGCCAGTAGATCGTGACGACGGTCGAGTCGGCACCGCCGCGACGTGCCATCAGCGAATCACCGTTTCTGCGATCGCCGCCGAGAGTGCGACCCGAACCGGCTCGGCGAACGGCCCGAGACCGGTGCGCTCGTGGACGAACTCGAGGCCGAGCAAACCGGCCGCCGCGCGGCCTGCCTCGACAACGGCGGGATCATCGGTCTGCGACAACAGCACCACCCTGTGATAGTTGCCGAAGTACATCTCGCGCAGCTCACCATGTCGCTCGATGCCGAGCCCCTGCCAGATCAAGGCGACGAAGTGCTTGGCAAGAAAGTCGGTCAAGTAGAACGAGCCGAGCTGTTCTTGCTGCAGGGCGGCGAACCGGGTCGAGCCTGCGAAGAACTCGTAGCAATGGTCACCGGGAAGGCGAGTGATCGGGCGTTCGCTGCGCTCGATGAACGCGTCGAGCATCCCTCCGGTACCGCAATCCGCATATCCCAAGAAGATCTGGCGGCCGTGATCGACATCGGCGAGACGGGCCTCGATCTCCGGCACGATCCGTTCGGGATGATTGTGCAGTGGTGCAGGTAGATAGGCGACCTCGACGGCATCGGCGAAACCACCCTGATCGAGCACTGCACGCAACTCGCGGACCAGCGCCCCACACGCCAGAACGAGCGGCTTGCTCACCTGACCGAGGGGCCGGCGGGCTCGGCCTCGCGCAGCCCTCGGCGCGCGGAAACGAGCTCCCTGGCGGTCTCGGCCGCTACCGCAGCGTCGCGACAGTAGGCGTCGGCACCGACCGCGTCTCCGAACTCCTGGTTGAGCGGTGCACCACCGACCAGCACGATCAACTTGTCGCGCAACCGCTTTTCGGTCAGGGTGTCGACGACCACTTTCATGTACGGCATCGTCGTGGTCAGCAGCGCGGACATGCCGAGAATGTCGGGCCTGTGCTGCTCGATTGCGGCCAGGTACTTGTCGACGTCGCAGTTGATCCCGATATCGATGACCTCGAAGCCGGCACCCTCCATCATCATCGCCGTCAAGTTCTTACCGATGTCGTGGATGTCGCCCTTCACGGTGCCGATCACGACCTTGCCGACCGACTCGGCGCCGGTCTCAGCCAGCAGCGGGCGCAGCAAATGCATCCCGGCCTTCATCGCGTTGGCGGCGAGCAACACCTCTGGCACGAACAAGATGCCGTCACGGAAGTCGATGCCGACGACTCGCATCCCTTCGACGAGCGCATCGTTGAGGACCCGGTCGGGGCCCCACTTGCGGTCGAGCAGAATCGTGGTTCCCTCGACGATCTCGTCGGCCAAGCCGTCGTAAAGGTCATCGTGCATCTGCTTGACCAGCTCGTCGTCAGGCAGCGTCGCCAGGTCGATCTCTTCGTAATCGTCGTCACTCACGATGTTCCCCCATCGATTGCAGCCCTGGAATCGAACCGGGTACCTCGGCCGGGTACATCGGCGGACTCATTTTCCATCACCATGTTTCCATCATGCGGAACGTATCCACATGATGGAACACGTTATCACGGCTATGGGCTCAGAAACTGCGCAGGCGACGAGATCACTTGCCCGAGTTGGGGCGAAGCTGACCGGCAAGCCGATCAGAGATCCGCTGAGCCGTTTCGACGACCGCCGCGGCGACCGACGCGGCGCCACCGGGCGGCGGGAATCGATACGACGGACCGTGGGCGTGAGCCGCCCCGATCACCATTCCTGCGGGATTGAAGATCGGCGCCGCGACCGAGTTGAGACCCTCGGACATCTCCTCGTAGGCCCACATGAATCCGGTCCTTCGGATCTCGTCGAACCGGTGAATCATCAGCGCCGAGTCGGTGATCGAGTTATCGGTCCAGGCCTCGTGCGGTTGGGATACGAAGGCGTTTCGAACATCGTCGGGGGCGTGCGCCATCTGGACCAGCCCGGACGAAACAACGTGGGCATCGATACTTTCGCCGGTCCAGTCCCTTACTTGGACCTCATGATCGCCGTCGACTTGGTCGAGGTAATACACCTTGTCGCCCTCGAGCACACCGAGGCCTGCAGCTTCATCGATCTGCTCGACCAACTCGACGAGATGGGGGCGTGCCAGCGACACGAGATTGCGGCCGGGGCTCGCCGATGCCGATAGCTCCAGGATCAACTCACCGAGCCGGTAGTCGCCGAGTACCTCGCTCTGTTCGACGGCGCCGGTCTCGACGAGTGTGCCCAACAAACGCGACACCGTACTCTTGGGCAGCTCGGTCCGCTCAGCGATCTCGGACACGCCCGCAGCGCCGGCGGCGAGACTTTGCAGCACCGCGAACGCTCGAGCGACCGATTGGACCGTGGACATTGACTCAGCTCCTTCGGAGACCAGCATTCCACAATGCGGAACCAATCCGCAAAATGTAATCAATTCTGAGTCGCCGAGGGGATAGTGTCCCGCATCGTGGACACGGCCTCAGCCGTCGGGGACGGAGGATCAACCGAATACGAGGCGACGGCGCAACTCGACGCGGACGAACTCAATCCCGACAGCGGTGGTCCGCTGACCGATTCGTTGGCATGGGCTACATGGGCGCTGTTCGTCGGCCTCGGGTTGATGCTGAGCGGAGCCGGCCTGTTTGCCACGATCGTCGGCATCCGCGCCGAAGTCGAGGGCTTTGCAACCCTGGCGATCGGTCTCGTCGCCGCCGCCTTCTATCTCGGCTTCCTGGTTGGATCACGCCTGGCGCTCAGGGCTCTCGGGTCGGTCGGCCATATCCGCGTCTACGCCGCCTTCGCATCGATTCTGGCGGCATCGATCCTGGTCGCAGGGATGGTCGTCACCCCATGGGCATGGGTCGCCGTGCGCCTGGTTGCCGGCGCATGTCTGGGGGGTCAGCTAGTGGTCGCCGAGTCATGGCTGAACCAACTCGTCACGAACGCCAACCGCGGCAGGATCCTCAGCTTGTACTCGCTCGTGACGATCGTTGCATACGGGATCGGGCAGGTCAGCGTCGGCCTGATCGACCCGACGACACTGACAGCTTTCGGAATCGCCGCGATCGTCATCTCGCTCGCCGTCAGCCCGGTTGCACTCTCTGAGGAGGCCGCGCCGCCGATCCTCGCTAAGCAAGACAAGATGTCGCTGCGCCAACTGTTCTCGATCGTTCCGACCGGTGTAGTCACGTCACTGTTGGTCGGAATAACCCACGGCTCATTTCTCGGGCTGGGCGCCGTCTACGCAACCAGGGCGGGCCTATCGAAGAGCGAGATCGGCATCTTCGTCGCCGCCCCGACCCTCGGCGGCTTGCTGTTCTCGGTTCCGATCACTGCGGCATCCGACGACATCGACCGTCGAGCGGTCGGTGCGCTGGCAGCCTTCATCGCGACGGGCGCCGGGGTCCTGCTGGTGATCGCCGATGTCGGCAGTTTGACCAGTATCGCGGCGATGATGCTGATCGGCGGAACCACCTTCCCGCTGTATTCGATCGCCGGCGCATACACGAACGACTGGGTACCGACCGAGAAGCTCACCGCCGCCGCTTCTCAGCTCGTGGTGTTGTTCGGCGCCGGAGCATTCATCGGCCCATTCCTCACATCGGTTCTGATGCGCCTGGTCGGTAATAGCGGCTTTGCCTGGAGCGTTGTCGGCATGCACACCGCGATCAGCGCGTTCCTGGTCGTGCGGATCTTCCGATGGCGGGCTCCGATCCGAGCCAAGTCGTGGAACGAGGTCGCCTTGGCCGGCCGGGTGCTCTACCTACCCGCCACCGCCGTCGACATGGGACGCCGCATCAAGACCACACGAAATCGCCGCGTGCCCTTAGTGGGGTCAGACGCCTTGACGAGTGATCCGTTCGAGCCAGACGAATCGGCCTAGAGATCTCGGCGGCCGGGTGGCGAATGGAAACGGTGACTCGCTTGATAGATGTGTTGGGCGACCATCAGGTCGAGGTGGCCACCTCCGCAGTTCTCGAACATCGTGATCGCATCCGCCGACGAACGGCCCGGGTGCCGGCCTTGGCACAATTCGAAGAGGTCGGCCCGCACCGCCGACTCGTCGATCACCCCGTTTGAGATCGGGATCACCAGATCCCCGCCCTCCTCCAAGCTCGCCAGCCGCGAATCGACGAAGATCTCCGCGCCGCGCACGACATCGTCGTCGACCTCGCGGTGATCGGGTAGGAAAGCTCCGACGCAGTCGAGATGGGTGCCGGTTCGTAGCCATGACCCGAGGATCAGTGGCTGTCTCGTCATCGTCGCCGTCGAGATCAGATCGGATTCGCCGACCGCAGCCTCCAGATCGTCGACCCGTTCGTGAGCGATACCGAGCTCGACCAGACGTTCGGCTTTGTCCGGCGTACGGTTCCAGATCAGTACGCGATCGATCGATGGCCGCACCGTCCGGTGGGCGGCGATCAGGTGCTCGGCGAGCCCGCCCGCCCCGACCATCAAGAGCGTTCGCGAATCGGGCCGCGACAGCAACTGCGACCCGAGCGCTGAATCGCTCGCCGTCTTGCGATACGTCAACTCGGTGCCGTCGATCATCGCCAGCACCTCGCCGGTCGCGTCGTCGAACAGAAGCACGACGGCCTGCACCGATGGCAGATCGCGGCTCGGGTTGTCCGGAAACACGGTGACCAGCTTGATGCCGATCGCTCCCCTGCCCTCGCCGCTGGTCTGCCAAGCGGGCAACGCCATGAACCGACGCGGGTCGCCGGCGGGGCCGTAGACGATCCGCTCACAGGTCGCGATCGGCCCGCGGTGCCCCTCTTCGAGGGCTGCGACGAGGTCGGCGTACGGGGCCCGGCGCGCCACCTCGTCGGCGTCGATGATGGCGACGTCGTGGAGGCTGGTCATGCCGATTGGCCGGATTCCTCGAGACGAATCGAATCACGCATACGCGACGGAGTTTGGCACGGATCGATGGTGGGTATGCGAGCCGCCAGGTCACCGCCAGGTCACCGCCAAGAAATTCCTGAGATTTCTTTGGTCATCCCAGAGCCCTCTTCTGACGGCTGTATGAGCTGCCGGTTTCAGCCCGGTAGGCCGCTCACGTAGAGAGGCGCCGGCGACCCACACGCTGATCGTGGGCGGCTCTTCGACGCTCCTGAGAGCGTCCGTTCATCGGCTGCCGATCGGTACATCGCACCAGGTCAGGGGCTTGCAATCGAACGTTTGTTTGGTAGAATGGCGACATGTTCAACGATCTCCTCGAACGTCTGGTGGGGTTCCCCGATGGGGCCCTCGACGACAGGATTCGCGAGATCGCGATCGAGCGCCGGCGGCTCGACGCCGAGTTCTCAGCGGCGATCAGAATCGCCGAGAAACGTCAGCTCGGCGCCGTCGACGGCCACCGCACGATCAACTCGTACCTGAGGGCGACACTCAACTGCTCGAGCACCGAGGCGAGCCGCCTGCGGTCTCAGGCGCGTGCCGTCGACGATATCGACGGGCTCGGCGAGGCA
>Ga0255047_10001914_pt1 | contig 14309 bp, 10 predicted proteins | sample JV7_2_1_MG_FD_183640 | JGI IMG/M metagenome (GOLD analysis project Ga0255047, IMG submission 183640) | Seawater microbial communities from Jervis Inlet, British Columbia, Canada - JV7_2_1 | ecosystem: Environmental > Aquatic > Marine > Inlet | place: Canada: British Columbia | collected 2016-10-06
TATGCCAAAACATTACGCAATTAATGCAAACATCATGAGTGGAACGGTCGTGTTTAATAACTCAAAGACTGCTGTTATACAGTACGGAACTACGTTCCCAAAGAAACCAATTGTACAGCTTACCCTAGACCATAAGAGTGCGGTTCCTCCGTACAAATCACAGGTTAAAAAAAATAAAGTTACTATTAAATTTAAGACCAAATTCACTGGCTCAGTGGAATGGACTGCTATCGAACGATAATTATGGCACAACTAAGTTTTTCAATTCAGACAGTCAGCACAATAGATTTTGATGATAACCCAATAGATGTTAAAGAAGGATGTGCATTTATTGATGGGGTTAAGATTAGTGTTGAAGTTTTTGCTGAAGACATAGCAAATGACGACGATATAAAGCAAGAACTAAGAGATAACCTTACTGACCTAGGATATACCTGGGATTCTGAAGCATAACAATTAAAGTACTTATAATATGGGTAGAACATGGGCTGAATTAACATCTAGTGAGGTAATGACGGTTTCCGAGCTGGATGCGTTAGCAGATAGCGGTGCAAACGAGTGTATTGCCAAGGTTGCTGGGATATTCGTTAACAAGACGGTGACTTCTTCTTCTGATGACCTGCTATCAAAGACATCAGGAATTGATCTTACTACTACAGGAACGACCGCACTATTCACAGTACCTGGAGGAGAATCTTATTCTATTAGTAAGGTTATCATTGTACTGACTGCGCTCACAGGATTTACTTCTGTTGGTACACTCGGTATTGGGATAGCTGCTGGTGAAGACGATATTTTCCAATCTACTGAACTAACTGGTTTTGACGCTACATCTAAACAATACGTATTTAACCCTGACGCTATAGTAGCAGGGGCCAATGCAACTGATGTTATAAGACTAGGAATTGATACGGCATTTACTGCCACTACTGCTACGGCTGATATTTATTTATATGGATACGACCTCTCATAATCTTAAATTTTAACCAAAATACTTATGAGCGAATTTAGACTACTTGGTGTCGACACGACATCAGGTACAAAGGGACAAGTAACAACAGCAGATACTGCTGTGATCCCTATTAATAGTTACACTAGTGCTACTCCAGTGCTAGCGGATCAAATCCTTATTACTGATGCTGATGATTCTAACAATAATAAAAGTGTGACGCTTACAGCGTTAAACACTCTTGTTGGAGGAATTAGCAGTGTCGTTGAAGATACTACTCCACAACTTGGAGGAGATCTTGACATGAACGGTAATCAGATTACATCACCAGACGGAACTGATCAACTTGATATTCCTAACGGATCTATCAACTTACTGACTAACTCTCTTAGTAGATTAGACATCTCAGATACTGGTGTACGTCTAGGTGCTGCAAATGCTCGTGTGACTACTATCCTCGACGAGGACGCTATGGGATCTGACAGTGCTACTGCGCTTGCTACTCAACAGAGTATTAAGGCGTATGTAGATTCTCAGGTTGCTACAGCTGACACACTTGCTGAAGTACTCGCAAACGGAAATACTACAGGTGCTAATGACATCATTGTATCAACAGGACAAGCGATTCAAACAGCTACAAGTGCAGGAAACACAGCGTTATTCCAAGCATATGATGTAGACGGTGCGAGTTACACAACATTTGCAACATTGACTGCAAATAACACACCTACCTTCAGCATCTTGCCTACAAGCTTACAGATCGCAGGAACAACTGCTGTTACTGGTATCTTGGATGAGGACGCAATGGGATCTGACTCAGCTACTGATCTTGCTACTCAACAGAGTATCAAGGCGTACGTTGATGCACAGGTTGCTACAGCAGACACACTTGCTGAGGTGCTAGCAAACGGTAACACCACTGGGGCTAATGATATCATTATCTCTAATGGTCAAGCAATCCAGACTACTACTACTACTGCTAATACTGCACTTTTCCAAGCGTACGATGTTGACGGTGTTTCTTACACTACCTTTGCAACGCTTACTAGTGGTAACACACCTACATTTGACTTAGCTTCTGCTACTACTGTTGGAGGATCTGAGACAATCGTTACTGCGTCTACTACAGACACACTTACAAACAAAACCTTCGATGCGAACGGAACTGGTAACAGTCTTTCTAATGTAGAAACCGCTGATATCGCCTCTGGTTCTAAGTCTGGTGCTGATACTACACTTGTTACTGGTACTGCCGGTACAAATGGTAACTTACTAGAATGGAATGGAGACGGTGATGCTGTTGACTCTGGTATCTCTTCTAGCGGAATCGAACAACCTCTTTCTACTACTACTGGAATTGACGGTAAAGTGGTTGCCACAACTAATCTTTACACCGTACCAGGAGGAACAACTGCGGTAATCACTAAGATGGTAGTACGACTTACTACTGCTACTGCAATTGCTGGAACCATCGCTTTTGGAGCAGGTGTTGCGGCTGGAGAAGATGACATCTTTGATTCTCGTTCGGCAACTGGATTCGATGATACAACTAAGGTACACGTGTTTAGCGCTGAGGCTACTATGGAAACTGCACAAGCAGCTGAAGTAGTAAAACTTGGAATTGACACTGCATTCACAGGAACTACTGCAACTCTTGCGGTAGATCTATTCGGATACCTTATCTAATAAGATAACACTATAAAACTATGGCAAATTTAGACGTATTTGGTAGAGATCAGACTGATGGAGAAAAGAAAGTAGCTACTGCTTCTGATATCTTTTGTGATCTTTCGTCTAATGTAACGGGTAACTTACCTGTTACTAACCTAAATAGTGGTACAAGTGCCTCTGGTAGTACATTTTGGCGGGGTGACGGCACATGGGCTGCTCCCGCTGGTGGTGGTGACGTTACAAAGGTTGGTACTCCTGTTAATAACGAGATTGGAGTATGGACTGGTGATGGAACTATAGAGGGAGACACAAACTTTCAATGGGATGGTACAAATCTCACCTTTGGAACAGCAAAAGGTATTGTTACTGGAACAACGGACACTAATACACTTCTTTTTAGAGCGTATGATGTAGATGGTACCGCATATACTACATTTGCTACTCTTACGGCGGGTAATACTCCTACTTTTGACCTATCAAGTGCTACTACAGTAGGTGGAAGTGAAACTATTACATCTGCTTCTACTACTGATACATTTACAAACAAGACCTTTGATGCTAATGGCACTGGAAATAGTCTTTCCAATGTGGATGTTGCTGACCTAGCGAATGGAACCGATGGTGAGCTTATTACATGGAGTGCTGCTGGTGCTCCTACTACTGTTGGTGCTGGTACTGCTGATCAGGTTCTCACCTCAAACGGTGCTGGTGCTGCTCCTACATTTCAGGCTGCTCCTGCTCCGTCCGCAAGTGCTGCTACTGATCCCTATACATACGGTCAAGGATTCGGTGCAAGTACGCAAATGGGTTCTGTCTCTGATGATCCAAACTTCTGTTGTACTGCAACTGAAGGTGGTGGTGGAGTTGTTACTGCCTTCCGTGGTGCTATAGAGGAAGGTGTTGGTGCTAGTTATAGTGAGGCTTATTATGCAGGAGCTATTCAGACTAAGGGATTATCTGCTCTTGGTGGAGGATCTACTCCTAGAGGACGTCCTGTGGTTTGGAGAGGGCATCTCTATTGGGGTGATTATGCTAATTGGTTTCAGGTAGACTATGTAAATAACAGCATAGCCACTACTGGTAACTGGAATACCCTCACTCTCTCAGGATTCCCAGCAGGAAATAAAGCGTTTATTGGATTTGAAGGAGACAACCTTTGGTTTAAGTCAAACTCAACCAATACGTGGTACTACGGTACTATCTCTGGAACTACTATAACTTGGGTTGCAACTGTAACTACTACATATACCACCCTATCGACTGTAAGATTCTGTGCCGCGAATGAATCGGGATTATACTTTCATGAAAATGCCGCTCCTAATACAAGGTTCTCAGATCATAGTGGGACTGATGATACGTCTAAACAGTGTAGGTTGCCTATACATTCAGCAACTGCACACTCTGGATATGCTGTAGCTGGGTTTGATTCTGTACTTCATAAAGCAATTTAATATGACTAGCAAAGAAATGAAGATCGAAGAGGCTAAACACCTTTGTAAGAAAGCAATTATTTCTCAGTACCCTGATTCTGATCAAAGAAATATATCAATGAAAGGGTACAATAAAGATACTGATGCAGACTATCTAGAAGCCGACCTTACTACCATGAAAGCTTTTATTAAAGACAAGATAGAACAATACGAAGCACACAAGGTAACTATAAACGCTTACACTGATTCTCAAGATGATGTACTGGCAGTTGGAGAATTAGAAATTTCTTACACATAAAACATGTCCTACTCAAACTCACCATTCGGAACAGGCGCAGCTAGTATGGCTGGAACTACAACACTTCAGACTTTAAGAGAAGCAGTGTATGGTATTTTGAATGAGCCGTTGACTAGTAACGTGTATTCAAACTCACTTGTTGATGAATATGTAAACAATGCCATTATCCGTCTGTCTATGAAAAAGAAGTGGCAATTCATGCGACAGAAACAACCGTTCATTATGGCACAGGAAACTACGCTCAGTGAAGATATCACAACTGCGACAACAGACTTTGATATTGGTAATGCTACAAACTTCCAGGCTGATGGTGCTCTATGGGTTGAGGGAGATGTAGTGGATTACACTAGCATTGCTGCCAACAACATTGTTGGTACTACGAATATTGACATAAGTCATAACTCTGGTGCTTTAGTTGCCCCACTGTACAAGCTTCCTTCTGATTTCTTTAGGGAGCCAGTATTCCTAAGGCAGACAACAAATACAGAGGTGTATAGTGAGGTTCCTTTTGTCCACGAGGATAACTGGAATAACTACAAGACGAATACCTCTATGATGAGCAGTAAGTTTACTATCGTAACAGATAAGAGCGAGGTAATGTACTTAAGAGTAGATGGTGTATCCCAGGGGGATCGTGGTATACTTTACTACAAGAAGCGTCCTAGAGTATTATCTGCTGACGCTGACGTGTGTGATATCCCTGACGAGTGGGTGTTGAATATTATTCCACCACTTGCTGCATATAAATTGATGGTATACCGAGGAGATAATATTGATGGTCTAGCTGACAGAATCCAACAAGAGGCAGAAGCAGAGCTGTTTAGAATGGAAAAATACTACGGAATGAGAGAACAAGGATGGAGTAAGTTAATTACCTCAACCTATCAATCAGTCCACCCTTATGCTTATTATCGCCGAAGAACACGCTATGAGTAGAAGCTACGCAGTATCAATGCAGGACATGGGAGGAGGTGTTAATGATTACAGCCGCCCTGATCTCATTGGTATGTCTGAAACACCGAACACCGCAAGAAATATCCGTGGGGAAGCAGAAAGCTTTAAGCCACGTAAAGGGTATGTCGAGTTTGCCGATGAAATAGCAAGCACAACCGTTGTAGCCTTAGGTACTTACAATAGATTCCTTGAGTCTAATGATGCTATGGTGATGGTGACTGCTGAAAAGAAGCTCTATACTATCAAACCTCAAACAGACACTACCTGGACAGAAATTCCACTAGGGGGGTTGCTTAATGATGTAACAACCGTAGACTTCTCAGGATATGGTGATTGGCTCTTTATCTTTAATGGTGCAGACAAGCCTATCCTCGTTGATGATACTACTGTTACGCAACCATTTACTAAGCCAGCATCTATCGCTGCTGTGGCAGACTTTAAACCAGCGTTCGGAGAGGTGTATAATGGCTCTCTGTTCGTCGCTGGAGTGCCCAGTGCACCTAATGTGGTGTTTATATCTAAAACAGCGTCTAGTGCCACTCCTGAGGACATATATGACTTCTCTGGAGCTCTTACTGGGTTTGGTAATGCTGATGAGATGAAATTCCCAGATAGAATCACTGCAATTAAGCAGTTTTCCACTTCATTAGTTATTTTTACCACGAAAGAGGCATACTTTGTATCTGGAACAGTTGCTATTGGTGCTACGGTTACCTACGATCCACAACCAATACCTGGTGCTGGTGGTGCGGTGACTCAAGATACAGTTACTGTTGTTGAGAACGATCTCTATTACCTGACTCCACAAAAGGAGGTCCGTTCCTTGAAAAAGAGTCTGGCAAATAGCTCATCCATCCTAACAACAGCAATATCCACAAAGATACAGAGATTTATAGATGATACTATGGATAATGATCTTGAAAGTTCGTTCTCTTACTATGATGAACCTAATAAGCTTTATAAGCTCTACCTTAGAGAGGCTGGTGGGGTGCATAATAGTTATCGCATAGTTGCTGATATTGAAAAAGTTAATGATGCAGGGGTTCCACCCTTCTATATAGATGACAGAATGACATTTTCTACTGGTATATACTTTAAGACTGATGGTCTACAACAAAGCTACATAGGGTCACCTGTAGTTGGACAAGTGTATGCAGATGAGATGGGACTTAGTGATAATGGAGTAAGTATACCAACGGCTAGAAGCACTAAGGTGTTCAATGGAGGTAATCCAACAACACAGAAAAACTACAGAGAGGTGGTTATATTCGGGGAAAAGACAGACGGAACAGAGATAACAGTGACGGTTTACATAGATAATATAGTAGTAGCGGTAGAAGTAATTGATGATAATGACTTTGACAACGGGGCTTCAGTACTAGACGCTGGAATAGGGACAGAAGGTATTGGGTTATTCACAATTGGGAGCGAGGGAGACGATGATATTACAGAAGACGGGCTACTAAAAGACTTTGTTAAAAGGATTACTTTCAGGCAAAAGGGTAAAAATATAAGGGTTACTTTTGCTACTAACGAGATAAATCAAAACTATAGGATACGTCACATGGATTATGTGTACATCCCTGTATCAAGAAATTACAACCCTATAATCGAAAAATAATATGGCAAATCCTACAATACGACAAACAGGAAGAACCGCAACCCTCGCCACGAACCTTACCAGCTCTGGTTCTGAAACATCTATCAACATTACTGTAGCAAGTACTAGTCCTGTTGATGATCAAGCAGGTGTTGCAAAGATTGGACTAGGAACAGCAGCAGAATGGGTGAGCTTTACAGGTGTGACCACAGTATCCTCTACTTTACAAACTCTTACTGGGTGTAATCGAGGTTTAAAGCAGAACGCAACAAGCCTTACTGATACTGACGCTGCAATAAAGAAAGGAAACTCCATTGGGTCTCCTGTTCGTATTGTTCACCACAGTGCTGAGATAAATAACCTCTTACAGAAAGTAGCAGACGATACCGTTACAGGTACTCTATCTTTTAGCAACCTTGTGAGTACTCCTCTTAATATACCTCTATATACAGTTGCAGAGCGTGATGCTCTTACTACTGCAACAAATGGTGCAATCATTATAGAAACAGACAACGGAAAGATGCAAGCACGTGTGGGAGGTAACTGGCTAGACCTTGAAATGGGTACTGTATCTTCGTTCATGACAGACAGTGCTGCTGGTATTGGTCAGTTAGCTACAAGTGCGGAAAAACAAGCGCTTACTGGTATAGACAGTGTAACAAGTGCTCCTCTCTTGATCAGAAATGATGACACAGAGAGAACACTACATCCATCTAATACAAATACTACTGATACAATGAGTATTGGTGGTGGAAGTACTGGAGACCGTGCTACTAGCCTCTTTCTTGATGGTAGTGATGCTAATGCTGGGTTCTCTATTGAGAGAGCTGCTGGAGAGAATGGAGCAACAACTATTACAAGTAATGGAACTGGGGATGTGGATCTTACGAGTGGTGGAGCGATTTCTCTCACATCTGCCGCTAGTCAGGATATAACATTTACTCCTGGTGCTGGTGGTGAAATCGTCCTTAGTGGTTCTATCTCTAACGGTACTATTGGATCTTATGAAGCTTTTTCATATACATCAGGAGAGCTTCTTGCTGCTGGTGACTGGGTATATTACAAAGGAGCAGATAACAAGGTGTGGAAAGCAACAAATACTGCTATTGATACTGCTGCTGTTCTTGGTGTTGTTATTACTGGAGGTGCGGCCGATACTACTGTTACCATTCAGGAAAGCGGTGTTTATACAACAACTGGCCTTACTGCTGACACAGATTACTATCTAAGTACTGGTGGTTCACTCACTCCAACTGCGGTAAGTACAGGAAGTGCGAGCATTGTTCCTATTATTGTAGGAAGAGCAGTAAGCACTACAAAGTTGCAGATAACTAAGAATAGATTGGCAAGAACATTAATTCTTTCGCATGTTGATGCAATAAGTTCCGCAACAACCACCACTACAATTACTGTTGGTATGGAGATGGATGTTGTGACTTTTTATAGTATTGAAGGTGCAGGTAACTACTTTATTAATGCGAGTGCTGTATGGAATCCAGGGGGTACAAATACAAGATATTATCAATACCTAATGGTAAATACCTCTATTGGTACTAGTGCATCAGGATCATCACCATCATATATTGTAAGATTACTTGATACTGATGGAAGTGGTACAATGACTGCTGTTCCTTCTGTTGTTTCAGACGACATTAGACTAACATGGTCCCAAGGGGGTTCATTTGCTACAACTCTTGCTGCAAACATTACTGCAATAGTATCTGAGAAAATATAAACTGACCCTATATAAGGATGGCTACAAATAAAAGGACTCAATCAACAGGAGGGGCAGGATACCAACCGTTAGATGCTGATAAGAGGAAGAAGATTCAGGAACAATATAAAAGGGAGAGAAAAGAGATGCTTGCGAGAGAAAAGGCTGGAGGATCGGAACAACAGCTAAAGGATGTTCTATATAGATCTGGTACAGGAACAAGTGGATTACTAAAGGCACAAAGCCTCAACCTTCTCACTCCTGAATCAAGCAAGCGAATGGAACAAGACGTTCTTGCTCACCAGCTTGCGAGATCTAAAAACACATTCGCTACAGGGAAAAGAGATACAAGCCTTTCTGGAGCTATAGTACAGGGTCGTGAACAAAGAAGACTAGAACAAAAATCACAGCCTTCAGCTCAGACAAGTAGCGCATACAGTTCTATGCAGGTACCGTCAATGAGTGATTCTCGTGGATTCCAATATGATCCAAGCAGTGGTAGCTTATCACCATACAGAGATGGAACACGTAGTGGTGGTGAATATACTGGAACAGGAATAGCAGATCAAAAGATAAGTAAATTATACCAAGATGTTGAGGCTGGAACAGGGTTCGAGGGAACAAAAGATTTTCATCCTAGACAGTCAGAGATAGATGAACTAAAAGCACAACAGAAGAAGTTAATGAGTAAGGGGGGATCTTCTGGAATGTCAGAGAGTGACTGGATAAAAGCAAACAAAGATGTAGAACGTCAATTAGATAAACTAAGAGCAATACCTATGCAAAAAACAGAAGAGTTTGAAAAATGGCAATCTGAACAGGGTTCCCTTGCTGACCGTGCACGTGGTGAATTAGCACGAGGATCAACCCCAGGTGGTGGTCTTGAGTTTGGACAAGATGCAACGGCTGCTGCTAATAGACTAGACGGTGCCTTTGAGTTTCCTGGTCAACAGACGAGTGGACAAGCACAGCCTACTACACAGACAAGTGGACAAGGTGCCTATGGGTACGATGCTGGTGCAGGAAGAACAAGTCAATACGAACAAGGACAAGTAAATATAAACCCTTATACTGGAGAGCCAAGTCCTGGTGGTGCTCAAGCTGGTGGTGGACAGGCAGGTACGGATATGTATCAAGCACAGATCAACCAACAACTTGGTGGTGCTGCCGAACTTGCAAATATAGGGTCTAACATGGCTCAAACTGAATACGACTACAAGCAGGGAGCTACTCGAGATCAACTTCTTATGTCCTTACAAGGAACTGATTTCTTTGGTAAGGCTAAGTCTCTTGGATACAATCCAAACACTATGTCTGTTGATGAGATCCGTGGGTTCCTTGGACAAAATGGATATGAGGTAAGCGGTGATGACATGAACAGAATCCAGGCATCTGGAGCATCAATGATGGACAACCTCCTTTCTGAAAAGAACGATGCGTTCGCTCAGATAGACATGACTAGAAAGCAGATTGAACGTGAATACGGACGTGCTCTTGATGATGTTGAACAACAGAACCTCTCCTCTGACAATGCGATGAAGAAGATGCTTGCTGCATTTGGTGGTGGTAAGGTTGAGAGTATGGCTGGAAATATGGAAGTAATGAGAGTACAGGAGAGAGGACAAAGAATGAAAAACGATCTTCTAGCAGACTTCGGTGATAAACAAACAACTCTATCGCTACAAGCAAACCAAGTGCTTAGAAGCTACACTCAAAACGTAAACAATGTTCAGCAGTATATGGCTGAGGAGCAGAACAAACTATACTCTGAGATATCTACCAAGGTGGATGGTCTTATCGATCAAGGTATTACCAACACAACAGATCTTATCAAGGCACTTGGTGAGACAGATAAAGAGTATGTGAAAAAGACAATGGAAATAAACCAGAAAGGTTTTGAGCTTATTGATGAGCATAATAAATGGCTTGCCAACTATGACATAAAGATTCGTGCAGACCAGCGTGCTGAAGATGATCAGATGATGGATGCATACGGAATGATGTATAAGAATGGACGACCAATGCTAGACCAAGCAGGGAATCAGATCCCTACTATGGATGGTATGAAGTTTGCAAATGATGTAGACAAACAGATGTCTACTCAGACTGGGTTTATGTATCACAATGGACAACCACTTCTAGACAGCTCTGGAAACATGGTACCAACGTATTCAAGAGAACAAGCAGAAGCAGGTAGACAGTTTGACCAGTACAAGTTTGAAACACAGGAAGGAAGACTACGAGCTGGACAACAACAGTCAGCATTTGAATCAAACAGAAACTACAACCTACAAGTAGAGAAGTTTATGCAGGATGGAAGAAGTAGACAAGAGGCTAGTCAGCTTGCAAGAGAAGAAATGAGACTAGACATGATAGAGAAAGGATATCAACCAGTAGACCCACCACAAGGATTTAGAGGTGGAATGCAAGAAACTACTGCTGATCTACAAAAGTCTAACTACGGAGCACAAATGAATCCAGACGGTGGAATAAATATTAATATCCAAGCTGGTGCTACTGGTGATCAACTACCTGATCAGAGATGGGATGGTAGAAAACTTAATAAAGGAGCATATCAGTGTGGTGAGTTTGTAAATGATGTATTTGGTACAGGAGTAATGGGTGATAGTATCGGGTCTAAGCTCAAGAAGGTAGTAACTAATATGCCTACCGCTGGAAGCGCATTTGTACAACGAACTCAAGGGCCATATGGTCATACTGGAATAGTTGAGAGTGTAGAAATGGGACCAGATGGACGACCTACTTCAATGCAGATTGTTGATGTAAATAGCAGAAGTAGTGGACAGGTAAAACGTGACACTGTTGAGATTACATACGATCAGAACGGAAATCCTAAGTATAGCAGAAATGGAAGTAACATGGCTATAGAAGGATATACCTCATCTATGACAGGACAACCTGCTGCTGGAATGATTACACCAGACAATAGTGATATGGTATCTCTTGGTGGTCAGACATATAAGAGGCCAGGAGGAACGTCAGGAGGATTACAACAAGATATTTCTATAGAAAAGATGTCAGAGCCACAAAGAGCTAGTTTTGATTTTGCAAAAAGAATGGAGCAAGCAGAAGCAATTATGGCTGATACAATACCAAAATTATCAGGAGAAGATCTTGCACTTGGTAGAGGACTAGGAAATATACCACTTATAGGAGGGCTTACGGGAGCCGCAAAAAGTGAAAACTTGAAAAAACAGGAACAGGCAGAAAGATCATTTGTTAACGCTGTACTTCGTAAGGAATCTGGTGCTGCTATATCAGATACAGAGTTTGAATCTGCCAAACAACAATACTTCCCAAACTATGGAGACACACCAGATGTACTAGATCAGAAAAGAAAGAATAGAGAAATGGTTATGTCTAATATGTTTCAGAGTTCTGGTCAATATTCTAGAGCAGGTGGAGTACAAGATCAACCGTACTCACAGTCTGGAGGGTTTACAGAACAACTGACTGGAGCAGCTACAAGCGCAGGATTTAGTGGATTTGGTGGTCAGCAAATGACGGTTATAGATAACGCTTCTGGTCAGGTAGGAACTATACCTACTAATGAGTTTGATCCAAGTCAATATACCATTTACTCTCAATAGATATGCCTTTCCAACCATTACAGCAAGGTCAACAACCATCTAGTGGGTTCAAGCCTATGCAACAAGGTCAACAGCCAACACAAGGAATGCAACCAATGTCAAAGGACCAAATAAGATCTTACTTTCAAGGACCTAAGAATGTTGGAAAGCAAGTTGGTACCTCTCTGTCTTCGTTCTTTTCTGGTGAGAAACCATTTGAGGGAAGACAGACAGAACAATCAAGACAAGCTTTACAACAAATGAGATCTCCTATGCTACCTGGTGGTGATAGGCCTATTCCAACTACTGGTCTCGCTGGTATGGCAACAGCACCGTTTAGAGCTCTTGGTACTGGGTTTCAGACTGCTGCTAGTGGTGTAGGTGATATTGCTTATGGTGCTAGTCAGGTTGGACAAGGATTACATGAAGGATTAACTGGACAATTTGGTGAGGGTAAGGCTGGACAGAGGATGCTTGCTGGTACATTCGGTAGGATGATCCCTGGTGCGCTACAAACAGTAGCTAGTCCTATTGCTGGAGCTCTTAGTGTTGCTCCTGAGCCAGTACAACAAACTGTTGGTGGTGTAGGTAAAGCGCTTAGCTATATCCCTGAACAAGTTACTAAAGGTATGGGGCTAGATCCAGAGAGTGATATTGGTAGAGGAATAATGGGAGCAACTTCATTAATACAAGATGTTGGACTGTTTGGTGCTGGGAAGGGACTACGTTCAGCTGCTAAAACAAAGACTGGTCGAGCAGCAATAGGTGCTGGAAAAAGATTTGGTCAGGATGTTGGTCTTGGAGCAAAGGTAATTGGAAAAACACTCGGGCGTAAAGCTAGTGACTTTGGTAATCTTCTTTTTCCAGCTAAGCACGTAGATGATGTTGTTGGTAAGATTATCCAATCAAAAACTACAAAAGATATAAGAACTGCGGCGAAAGGACTTGATCAAATGGATCTATCCAAAGTGAGGTCTTACAGTGATCTTACTGATAACGCAAACAACACCGCATCCGCCCTACAATCACAGAAGAAAAACATTCTTAGATCGTATGATGATACACTTCATAAACTTGATGACTTGAAGACTATCATAAAAGAAAAGGGAGTTACTGTTAGGCAAAACTTTGTAAAGAATGCCCTAGAACAATTGGAAGATTTTCATATTAAAACAAATAATCCAGCAGGGGCAGAACTTGCAAAGAGAGCACTGGAAAAGGCACGTAAAACTGGTCTCACACTTAATGAGATTGACGACGTTGCTATAGAATATGGAAAAAACATTAGTGGTCTTAAATCATTTACTCAAACAGGTAAGCTTAAACATGGAATAAGTTCTCAGGCTGTAGAAAATATACGAAGAGGGGTGAAAAAATATACTCGTGATATGATGCCTGATGATGCCGCTAGAGTTCTTGATGAAAAGGTTAGTTCTGTTCTTACGGTAAGATCTCTTGCTGATAAGATGCAAGAATCAGTACAGAACCTAGCGAACAAAGTGGATGAAAGAAACCTACTACAAAAGATATCCAACAAGGTAGGAAAGTCTATAAATGTTGCAACCTTTGGAGCACCAAGAGAGTTGTTTAATTCTCTATTTATGATCAGCGATGTTGGTGGTAAATCAAGGAATGCCCTTGCACTGCAAAGCATGTTAAAGAGCAACATCAAGACGTTCACGAAGCTTACAAAACAGTTAGAGAAGGCAAAAGATGCTAATAAGATTAGATTACTTGGTGATAAGATTAGCAATCTACTTTCTAGAAATCTCAAGAAAAAAGGTGTGGAAAAAGGTACGCTTGGAGTAAGAGCAACTAAAGAATTTCGAAAGAGCGCAAAAGAAAAGAGCAAAGAAGCAATCACTTCTGGAGAAGGAAATAACGAGTAGTTGAATTAAACCAAGTCACGACAGGCACATACAAAAGCTAACCATAAAATTCCTGGGAAAAATCCGAAGTTGTAGAAGATTAGAACGGTGACTATAAGTCCGAAACAACTCATAACATATAGGTAAAAATTATTTGTATTGTAACAACCAACACTATGAAAACCAAACGTTACAGTGAGGAACACTTTGAGCAAAGATCCCTCGCAATAAATGA
>Ga0255047_10001915_pt1 | contig 14309 bp, 9 predicted proteins | sample JV7_2_1_MG_FD_183640 | JGI IMG/M metagenome (GOLD analysis project Ga0255047, IMG submission 183640) | Seawater microbial communities from Jervis Inlet, British Columbia, Canada - JV7_2_1 | ecosystem: Environmental > Aquatic > Marine > Inlet | place: Canada: British Columbia | collected 2016-10-06
CCACCGCCGCCGACCAATCCGGCCGGGCCGGCGATCAGGCTGCGAGCCGACACGCCCCGCTTGACCAGGTCGGGCGAGACCACGGCCACCAATTGCGCCTTGCCATCGCGCTCGGTGCCGAGCACCACCACCGCCGGCGCTACTTTGTCGCGGGATTGAAAGGCGAGCAGTCGCAGGTCCTCGCCGGAAACCCCGGGGACAGCGGCCACCACTATGGCGGCTCCGTCAACCCTTTCCGGATCGCTGGTAAGGCTGCCGGCAGTTTCGGCCCGGTATCGATCCTCGAACGCGCCCAGGCGCTCCTCCTGGGCTTTGCTACGTGCCAGCAGGGCGCTGAGCGCGGGCCCGACGTTGCCGACGCCGGTGTGAAGGGCCCCGGCCGCTTGTTCTAGTTCAGTGCGAAGGGACACAATGTGCTCGTAGGCGGCGGCTCCCGTCAACGCCTCCACCCGCCGCATATTCGACCCGATCGACCCCTCGGCGGTAACGATGAGGGGGCCGACCTGGCCTGTAGTCGTTGTGTGGGTTCCGCCGCAAAGCTCGCGGGAGAAGTCGCCGGCCTCGACCACCCTGACCGTCTCACCGTACTTGTCTCCAAAGAAGGCGATGGCCCCCATCGCTTCAGCTTCCTGTTTCGAGGTCTCGAAAGAGGTGACCCGGGCGTTCTCGATCACGTGATCGTTGGCGAGCCGTTCTACCGCCGACAGTTCCTCAGGGTCAAGAGCCGCGTGGTGGGAGAAGTCGAATCGCAGGCGCCCGGCCTCGACCAGCGAGCCGGCCTGGCGGGCGTGGTCGCCGAGGATTGACCGCAGGGCCGAGTGGAGGATGTGGGTACCGGTGTGGCTCTTGCGGATCCGCTCACGTCGGGTCCGATCGATCTCGGCCGTCGCCTCCTGATCCAACCGCAGGGTGCCGCTGGCGACCTTCACGCGGTGGCTGTTGATGCCCTGGATGGCAAACTGGGTGTCCGAGACCAGGGCCGAGCCCGTTTCGGTCCAGATGGTTCCGGAATCTCCCACCTGACCGCCGGCTTCGGCGTAGAAGGGAGTACGGTCGAGGAAGATCTCTCCGCTCTGGCCCTCGGCCAGCGCCTCAACCGACTCGCCCTCGCGCAGCAACGCAACGATTCGGCCGGTGCCATCCTCGAAGTCGTACCCGAGGAAATCGGTCAGGTCGACGTTCGAAAGCACCCGGCGGTACCCCTCGGCTTCAGCGGCGGCGCCGGTGCCCTTCCAGGCCTCCCGCGCTTGTCGCCGCTGCTGGCCCATCTCCTCTTCGAATCCTTCGCTGTCAACGGAGATGCCGCGTTCAGCGGCGATCTCGGTGGTCACTTCGATCGGGAACCCATAGGTGTCGTGCAGCTTGAACGCCACGGCGCCCGGGAGCACGTCGGCAACCCTGGAGAGCTCGTCGTCCAACAAGGCGCTGCCGGTTTCGAGCGTGCGGCGGAAACTCTCCTCCTCCCGCATGGCGGCGGCCAGGATGTGGTCTTTGCCTTCGTGAAGCTCGGGATAGGCCTGATCCATCACTTCGATGGTGGCCTCGATCAGCGGACTGGTGACAGGATCGGTCCCACCCAGCGTCCAGGCCCGCCGCACGGCCCGCCGAATCAGGCGCCTCAGCACATACCCACGTCCCTCGTTGGAGGGGACCACCCCGTCGCCGATCAGGAATGCCATGGCCCGTCCATGATCTGCCAGGATCCGGAGGCTGACATCGACCTGCTCGTCGTCGCCATAACGCCGGTCGACGTAACGCTCCCCCGCCTCACGGATCGGGACCAGCGTGTCGACTTCAAACACCGTGTCCTTCTCCTGCAGGACCATCGCTACCCGTTCCAGCCCGGCGCCGGTGTCGATGTTTCTGGCCGGGAGGTCGCCGATGACGTGATAGGGCTCGTCCTGGATGTTCTGCATGAACACCAGGTTCCAGATCTCGGTAAATCGCTCCTCGTCGACGACCGGGCCACCGTCCTCACCATATTCAGGGCCCTTGTCGTAGAAGATCTCCGATGACGGCCCGCACGGCCCGGGCACCCCCATCTGCCAGAAGTTGTCCCGATCCCGCCGCTGCAGACGATCGGCAGGAACGCCCACATCGTCCAGCCAGATTTCGGCCGCCTCATCATCGGTCTCGAACACCGTGTACCAGAGACGATCCGGGTCCAGGCCGAATACCACCGTCATCAGGTCGTAGGCGTAGGGAATCGCTTTCTCCTTGAAGTAGTCGCCGAAACTGAAATTGCCCAGCATCTCGAAGAAGGTGAGATGGCGACCGGTGGTACCGATAATGTCGATATCGCTGGTGCGGGCCACCTTCTGCACAGTCACGGCCCGCGGATAGGGTGGCTTCTCCTCCCCCAGCATGAACGGCTTGAACTGCACCATGCCGGCATTAGTCAGCAACAGCGTGGGATCGGGCGGAATCAGGGACGCGCTCGGGATCCGGGTATGCCCTCGCTCAACGAAGAAATCAATGAATCCATTACGGATCGAGTTGTGGTCCATGAGAGCGTGAGGTTAGTGGCTGGGCGGCCTCCGGCCGCCCAGCGGACAGCTTACAGCCAACAGGCCACAGCAGGTTGGCCGGACTATCTCGTGCCCTTTCCGAGCCGCTCATCCCGGGCTCGTTGCTGTTCTGCCAGTGTCTCCTCTTCACCGTGCGTCCCGGGTTGGTAGAGGATGGCTTCGCCCAGTTCGTCTGGCAGGTACTGCTGGGCGATGACGCCGGCCGGGTCGTCGTGGGGGTAGCGGTAGCCGGCGCCGTGGCCCAGTTGCTCGGCACCCGGATAGGCCGAGCTTCGCAAATGGATCGGCACTTCCGTGGTCGGGCGCGACCTGACGGCCTGGCGGGCGGAGCCGATGGCACGGGTCACCGAGTTGGACTTGGGCGCCAGCGCCAGGTACAGCGCGGCGTGGGTCAGGGCGTATCCGGCCTCGGGTAGTCCAACGTAGCTGAGGGCGTAGGCGGCATCCGTGGCGACGGCCAGCGCTCGCGAATCGGCCAACCCGATGTCTTCCGAGGCCAGGATGATCATCCGGCGGACAATGAACTCGGGATCCTCCCCCGCCTCCAGCATCGTGTGAAGCCAGTAGACGGCCGCGTCCGGATCGGACCCCCGCAGGCTCTTGATGAAAGCCGAGATGACGTCGTAGTGGCGGTCGCCACCCTTGTCATAGCGGATGATCCGGCGTTGGAGGGCTTCCTCGACGTCCACGGTGCCGATATCGCGAGCTCCGCGGCCGGCAGCCAGGGTGGCGGCCGTTTCGAGAGTGTTGAGAGCAAGGCGGGCATCTCCGCCCACCCGCTCGGCCAGCTCGTCGGCGGCTTGCTTATCGATGCCGACCGCCAGGCTCCCCAGGCCCCGCTCAGCGTCGGTGAGGGCCCGCTCGACCAGGTTCCGAATGTGCTCCGGCTCGAGCGCAGCCAGGCGGAACAGGCTGGCCCGGCTGATCAGGGGCGAGTTCACCTCAAAGAACGGGTTCTCGGTCGTCGCTCCCACCAGGATGATGATCCCGTCCTCAACGCCCGGCAGGAGGCCATCCTGCTGCGCCTTGGTGAAGCGGTGGATCTCATCCAGGAACAGCACGGTTCGACCCAATCCCTCGCCCAGGCGATCCCGAGCCTTGGACAGCACCTCCCGCACGTCCTTGATCCCGGCCGAGACTGCCGAAAGCTGCTCGAAGAATCCGTCGGTGGTGGTGGCAATCAGCCGGGCCAGGGTTGTCTTGCCGGTCCCCGGTGGGCCCCACAGGATCATGGAGGGAGGTCGGCCGCTCTCCACCACGGTCCGGAAGGCGGCTCCGGGCGTCACCAGTGCCTCCTGCCCGACGACCTCGTCGAGGGTGCGGGGACGCATGCGAGCGGCAAGAGGCTGGGCGGCTGCCCGGCGCTGTTCCCTCTCCGCTTCGAACAGGTCGGCCATCAAATGCCTTCCGTGGCGTCCTCGTCGGGCGCCAATCGGGCCGCCCTCACCTCGGGTCGAAGATCGATCCCGAGCTCAGCCAGTTGGTGATCTTCCACCGGCGACGGCGATCCTGTCAGAGGGTCGACCCCGGTCTGGGTCTTGGGGAACGGAATGACCTCGCGGATGTTGGGTTCACCCTGCAAGATGCTGACCAGGCGAGCGATGCCGACCGCGAACCCGGCGTGGGGCGGTGTCCCGTATCCAAGAGCTTCGATAAACCACCCGAAACGCCGCTCCACCTCCTCGGCGCCGATCCCGAGGATTTCGAACACCTTCTGCTGAGTTCCCGGATCGTGGATCCGGACGCTCCCCGATCCGAGCTCGGAACCGTTCAGGACCAGGTCGTAAGCCCGGGAGATGGCGGTAGCCGGACTATCGGCCATCTCGTCGACGTCCACCGGGGCTGTGAACGGATGGTGGGCGGCGACGAAGTCCCCTCCCGGCGTTTCCTCGAACACGGGGAAGTCCACTACCCACAGGAAGTTCAGATCTGCGTGACCTTCCGGTGCGCCAAAGCGGGTCCGGAACCGGCCGAGCACTTCGGCGACGATGGCGGCACGGTCGGCCACGATCAAAAGGTGGTCGCCGGGGCTCGCCTCCAGGGCCGCCACCACGCCGTCCAGTTCGGCCTCGGACAGGAACTTGGCCACCGGCGAACGCACAGAGCCGTCCTCCTCAACCACCATCCACACCAGGCCGCCCGCCCCCGCGGCCTTGGCGTCATCGACTAGGCCATCCAGGCCCGATCGACTCATCGCCTGCGAGCCGGCATTGAGGCCGCGGACCACCGCCCCGCCCCCCACCGCCCCTGAAAATGCCTTGAACTCCGTCTCGCTGAACAGTGGAGTGAGGTCGGCGATCTCCATGCCGAAGCGGAGGTCGGGCTTGTCGGTGCCGTAGCGATCCATCGCCTCGTGGTATGTCATCCGCGGGAAGGGACGGCTCAACTCGACTCCCCGCACGTCCTCTACCACGGCCACAATCACAGCCTCGATCGTTTCCAGGACGTCGTCCTGGTCCCAGAATGAGCCTTCAACGTCCAATTGCGTGAACTCCAGCTGCCGGTCTGAGCGGAAGTCCTCGTCCCGGTAGCAGCGGGCAATCTGGAAGTACCGTTCGACGCCGCCGACCATCAACAGCTGCTTGAAGAGCTGCGGACTCTGCGGCAGGGCGTAGAAGTCCCCCTGCTGGAGACGGCTGGGCACGAGCACGTCCCGGGCACCCTCGGGTGTCGACTTGATCAGAGTCGGCGTCTCGACTTCAAGAAAGCCCCCGTCATGCAGTGTGCGGCGCATGGCGGCCACGGCCGTCGAGCGGGCTCGCAGGTTGGCGGCCACCCGGGACCGCCGCATGTCCAGGTAGCGGTACTGGAGGCGCACCAGCTCGTCGACCTCGGTTCGTTCATCGAGCTGGAACGGCAACGGTCGGGCCGTTGACAGGACGGTCAACTCGGCGACGGTTACTTCGATCTCTCCGGTCGGCAATTCGGGGTTCTCGCTGCCCTCGGGCCGCACCGTCACTTCACCGGTCACCGACAGGCAGAACTCGCGTTTCAAGTTGACGGCCTCGGGGTGGGCGGCGGGATCGATGACGACCTGAACGAGCCCGGAGGCGTCCCGCAGATCCACGAAGACAACTCCGCCCTGGTCGCGGATCCGGTCTGCCCAGCCTGCCAGCTGTACGGTGGATCCGGTCGCAGCGGCGGTCAGGTCTGCGGCGTGAGTGTCGCGGTATTTCATTGGACCTCGTTCCCGGCTCGTATGTGTGCGGAAATGGAATCCGCGTCGTTGGCGACCCGGGCCTCCTCGCCGCTGTCCAGATCACGGACCGTGACCTCGCCGGCCTCCCACTCGTCTCCGACCACGATGGCGGCCTGAGCCTGGCGCCGGTCTGCCGACTTGAACTGTGCCTTGACCGATCGCGAGCCCGGCTCCATGTCGGCTCGCAATCTCCGGTCGCGCAACCGGCGGAGTAGTGCCGTAGCCTGGCCGCGCCGCTTCTCCTCCGCCACGATGATGTAGGCATCCAGCGCCGACCGATCGGCCGGACCAGACCCAAGCGCCAGCAAGATTCGATCGATGCCCAGACTGAAGCCGACCGCCGGCACATGGCGGCCGCCGAGAACTTCGGCCAGCTGGTCGTAGCGGCCTCCTCCTCCGACCGCGTTCTGCGCCGCATCCAATCCGGTGGCTACGTACTCGAACACCGTCCGGGTGTAGTAGTCGAGACCTCGTACCAGCAACCCGTTCTCGACATAGGGGATGCCGGCGTCATCCAGGCCCCTCTTGACGGCCAGGTAGTGATCGGCGGCGGCCTCGTCGAGGAAATCGACCGGCAGCGGCGCACCCTCCAGCTTGTCCCGATCCTGCTTCGAGTCGAAGACCCGGAGCGGGTTGGTGGCGATCCGACGGCGGCTGTCTTCGGTGAGGCCTTCGGAAATGCCCTCCAGAAACGAGACCAGCGCCTGCCGGTATCCGGCCCGGGTGGCCGGGTCACCGAGCGAGTTCACCTGCACTTCCAACCCTTCCAGTCCGATGGCCCGGTAGAAGCGGTAGCCGAGCTCAATGACCTCGACATCAGCCTGCGGGGAATCCTCACCCAGGTATTCGACACCCACCTGCCAGAACTGCCGACGGCGGCCTGCCTGGGGGCGCTCGTAGCGGAACATCGGCCCGGCATAGGCCAGCTTCATCGGAATCTGGCTCCCCGACCCCAGGTAGGCCCTGACCACCGAAGCCGTGGCTTCGGGCCGCAGGGTTATCGAACGCCCGCCCCGATCCTCAAACGTGTACATCTCCTTCTGGACGACGTCGGTGCCCTCCCCCACCCCTCGTGCGAAAACGTCGGTTGAGTCGAATACGGGCACGATCACCAGGTCGTACCCGTACCGCTCGGCGAGGTCGTCGAAAACACCGAGGACCCGGCGCCAGCGGCGCGAGTCGGGAGGAAGTATGTCGTCGGTGCCCTTGGGTGGGCGAAAGCTCATGCCAGGTCCTGGAGGAAAGGGTTGGTGCGGCGTTCACGGCCAATCGTAGTGGCGGGCCCATGGCCGGGAAGCACTTCAACATCGTCGTCGAGAGTCAGCACCTTCTGCTGCATGGAGGCGATCAACTGGTCCCAGTTTCCACCCGGCAGGTCGGTGCGACCAACCGAACCGGCGAATAGCTGATCGCCCGAGAACAACTGCCCCTCGGACTCGAGCAGAAAACAGCAGTGGCCGGGCGTGTGCCCCGGCGTATGGAGCACGGTGAGCGAAAGCCCGGCCAGTTCGAGCGATTCGCCATCGGCCAGGCCTTCCATGTGGTCGGGAGGAGCGAAGTCGCCGGGAGGAACCATACCGAAAAGGGCTCGCAGCTGGTCCTCGGGAGCTTGGGCCAACCAGCCATCGTCGGGATGCAGAAAGGTGGTGACCTCGTACTGCCTGGCCACCGCTCCCGCCCCTCCCAGGTGGTCGATGTGAGCGTGGGTCAACAGAACCGCAATCGGAGTCAGGTTGTGGACCCGCAGCAATTCACCAATCGCCTCCGGGTCGGGAGGGGCGTCGACCACCACCGCCATATTGCTGGCTTCGGGGGCCAACACATAGCAATTGGTGCCGGCCAGCCATAGTTGCCGGGAGTCGATGAGCATCGAGCCAGGCTAGGACCTCAATTCGAGTGCCGCCCGTGTCGAAGGATGACAGGCGAGAGACGGGTGACTAGCCACCCTGAGTGTGGACGAGATGACGCTTCATTTCACCACTCAACGTGCCGATAGCGACCGCATGAAGTGTGATACGACGAAACTAAGAGCTGCCGCTATCAGCGACCGGGGCTTCGGTCTGGTCGAAGCCGTCGTCGCAACCGCCCTGTTCCTCATTCTTATCGTCATCTCCATCGGGCCGATCATGTCATCCCTCGATCGGCTGGGGACCGCCCGCCTGACCACCGAGGCAGAGAAACTCGCCGAGGCCAGGTTGGAATCCATTCGCGCCCTCGACTTTGACGATGTCGGCTTGACCGTGGGCAATCCCTCTGGCGTCATTCCTGCGTCGTTCACCGTCAGTGGGAAGACCGCCTGGGTCATCGATACTGATATCCAGTGGCAGGGCGCGGTCACTGGCATTGACCCGGCCAACTACAAGGTCGTGGACATAACGATCAAGCACCCCGATGGTGTCATCGATCCGCTCTCGTTCAGCAGCATCGTTGCCCCCGACCGCCTTCTCGATGCGTCGAACAAGGCCAACGTCACCATCGATCTGAACCTGATGGAACCGACCCCGTCGGGACAACCCACTCCTCAGGTCTACCTGATCAAGACCAATGGGTCTGGAACCGAGAGCGGGGCGATCTATCCAGTTTCCGGCGCGACTGCGACCCAGTTCCAGTACCCCTTGCTCAATCCCACCGACCCGAACCCCGGAGACCCCAACTACGAGATGGTCATGCGCCTTGGACCCAACCTTGGCGACGTCGAGGCATCGGGGTGGCACATCGCTCCGAACACGCTGGTGAGCGGGAGCGACACATTTCAACTCTTCGAAGCACAGATCCTCACCGACGTCCTACCGATCTACCGGCCGGCCGAGCTCGAGGTGTGGGTGGAGGACAAGGACACCGGACTCCCCATCAACAACGCACAGCTGACGCTGTTCAACGGCACGCTGACCGAGGTCTACACCACATCGGACGGGCACTTCTTCGTCGAGGACGCCTACGGCTATCCCCTCGCTCCGGACACCTATGACATCACCGTCCAAGCGGCCGGATTCGCTGCGGAAACCAAAGCATCGGTCGTCGTTCCTTCCGGCTACCCGAGCCCGCTCCACACCGAGACATTCGAGCTCGAGGTGCAGGTCGGCAGTCCGGTTACTTTCCGGGTGAAGGAGTCGGACTACAACATTCCAAACGCCATAGTGACGGTGCCGGGCGCTGGGAGCGGCGTGACGGACGGCGACGGACGGGTCACCCTGATCGTTCCCGCCGGCAATTACACCGCGTCAGTCGCTAACACGGCGGGTTTCAACAACCAGAACAAGAACTTCAGCAGCCCATCTGGCCTGGTCACAGTCACTCTGTCCCGCCCGTCCGGCTATCGGGCGGTCCACCTCCGAGACGGGGGCACCGGAGATCGCTGGGGATGGCGCGAGCGGTGGTCCGGCGACGCCTGGGCCGACGTCCCCCGCGACTCAAGCGGCAACGGGGTTTTTGCAGTCCCCAGAAACGAGTGGTACGAGGTCGCCCTCATCTGCGCCGACGACAGCATCGGTTGGCAACGTAACAAGTACGTGAACAGCACCGAATGGGTCGGCGCGGGGGGAAACGGATGCTGATGAGGCTCCGCTCCGATCACGGATTCACGATCGTTGAGGCCTCGGTCTCGGTCATCATCATGGGCATCCTCCTCGCCGCCGTTTACAGCGTGATCATCCGCGTCAATCAGGATGCGACCGAGCAGATTCACCTGTCGGACACACTGGCCGAGCTGCGCCTGGCTGCCCACGACGTCGATGTCGAACTCCGTCAGGCCACCCCCGACACACCAAACGGCAACCCCGTGCAAAAGCTGGCGTGGGACGAGATTCAGTTCCTCTCATATCTCAACGCCAGCGCGGATCTCCAGCTTCACCGCTATTGGCTCCAGGGCGACTGCACTACGGGATGTGACCTGCTGAAAGCGGTCCATGCTCCCATACCCGCCTCGGACCCACCGGCCTACAAGACCGCTCCCGAGTTCACCCAGACCGTCGCAGCCGGAATTCTCGCCTCGCCGGCCAAACCGGCCTTCGTCGGCCAGGCGTGGTCGGGTGCGAGCCTCACCAACATCGTGGCCTGTAACGAGGGGGCCGGACTCGACTGCAGCTTCACGCTGGTGGAAGTGAGCCTGCGATCTGACCCTACCGAATTCGGGGCCGTTCCCGAGGTTCTCATCACTGAGCAAGTGAGGATTCGCAATGCCAGATAATCGAGTCCATCGCGACGATTCAGGATTTGCGATGATCACCGTGGTCCTCGGCTTCGTCGTCGTCGCCTTGCTGGCATTCCTCGTCATGTCGAACTCTGAGCGTCAGGTTGAGGACTCGTATCGGGTTTACCGCGAAGATCGTGTGCTCGCCTCCACCGAGGCTCAGCTCGAGAGATTCGCCGCCCTCCTCACCGAGGACGGCCTCTACTACACATCCCAGGTGGATGAGGCCGAACGGGCCCGCATATGCACCGCCTCCTCGATCACCGCCAACATAGGCACCGTGCGAGAGCCTGGGCAGCCGTGGAGCGACCTCAATTGTACCGCCTGGGACTACCAGGACCCCGTTGCGGGATGGTACGTAAGCCCGATCATTCCGGCTGCCAACGTCGGGGAGCAGGTGGAGCTTCTCATGGAAGTTTCCCCTCCGGCCGGGGCAAATCCGCTTTCAGTGCTCGTGGTCGGTCGCAATCCGGTCGCTACGGAGATGCGGACGGTCAGCGCCGAAATGCGGGCCGAGTCCCTCTCCGAGTACGTGCGATCCTCCAACGGAGACCTCCGGTACGGGGCGGGCGCGGATATCACCGGCAAGATCTTCGCTAACGGCGATCTCGATTTCACGGCCGGCAACACCGTCCACAGCGACATCTTTGCCCGGGGCCGGATCGGCCAACGGTCCGGCTACACGACCCCGATCTACCTCGACGGAGCGGTGGCGTATGCCGGGTCCACGGTCGGCGGCCAGAACCCACCCCTCTACAATGACTTCTTCGACACGCCTCTCGCCACCTTCGACTTCAACAACATTTGGCAGCAAACCCAGGCGGTCAAGACCGCTGCATGTCTGGGTGGCGGCCTGTGCCTCGACAACCCGAGCGCCAACTCCTACCTGATAGAGCCGATCGTCAATGGTTCCGGCGGAGCGTTCCGGATCTGGTGGAATGCCACGAGCATGAACCCCGGCTCGTGCGGAAACGTCTTCAACGACGACGGGCACCTGGACTCCGGCTGGAATTCGATGGGAACGATCCCGATTCCCGCTAACGGTGCCGTGTGGGCCGACGGAGATGTAATAGTCGGCAACCGCGACATTGGCGGCAACACGGCGTTCCTCGAGGGCGCGTTCACAATCTACGCCGGCGACGACAACAACCCGATCCCGGGCCTGCCCACCTCAGGGAACCAATTCATCATGGTCAACAAGAGCATCTTGGTGAACGAGCGCGACGGCTCTGAGCCGGGCGGCACGGCGGTCGCCGCCCTCATCGCTTCGGGTGAGGCCTATTTGCGCAAGGAAGCCGGGCAAGCCAGTGGCAACCACCTGACCCTGGAGGCATCGCTGCTTACCCAGGGCGGTATCTTCCGAGGCACGACTTGTGGCGCCTCCTCGTCGACCACCGAGTTCACCTTTAAGGGGTCCCTCACGTCGCAAGGAACGGGCTCGATGTCCGGCACTTTCACGCCCCGTAACTACGGCTTTGACGCTCGCCTGGCCCACATTCGTCCGCCGTTCTTCCCACTGATCAACGATCAATGGTGGTGGCAGAACTGGCGCGAACTCCAGCCGCCGGCCTGGGCGTCTTAGGACTCGCTGTCGGGGACGAATCGGGACGCTTCGAAAATACCATCCAGATCGCGGAGATCCGCGATCGACCGCTCCAGCTGGCTCGGGTCTGAGAACTCTGTCTCATAACGCAAGGTGGCAGTCCGGTCGGGCCTCACCACCGATGACGACGTGAGAATGTTTGCTCCCAGATCCGACAGCACCGAGGTCACGTCGCGCAGCAGTCCGGGACGGTCGAGTGCCTCTACCTGAATCCATACGACGAAGCTGGCCTCCCGGGTCTGGGACCACGACACATCGATCATGCGTTCGGCCCGCTCCGACAGGTCTCCGAGGTTCGTGCAGTCGGCCCGGTGCACCGATACCCCCCCGCCGACGGTGACGAAGCCGACGATGTCGTCTCCCGGGACCGGGCCGCAGCAGCGAGCGATCCTGACCGCCAGGTCCTCCTGGCCCTCCACCACCACGTCGGGGGCCAGTTGCTGGCGGAAGCGCGACCGGACCGGAAGCAGTTCGGCGACATCCTCACCCGGCTCATCGGGCCGCACCAGCCGCACCAGCCTGGTGACCACCGAAGGGGCCGACACGTTGCCCTCCCCAACGGCAACAAATAGTGATTCCAAATCCTGATAGCTCAGGCCGTGGCCTACCTCCTCGAGCAGCCGGTCGCGGCGCCCGCCGGTCAGACCGAGCCCTTCGCGTGCGACGGCGGTCAAGACCTCCTCTTTTCCAGACGCCAGCGTCTCCTGGCGGCGTTCGCGGTTGAACCATTGGCGGATCTTGGCCGCCGCTCGTGACGTCTTGGCGAACTTGAGCCAGTCCCGGCTGGGATGAGCGCTTTGAGCCCTGGAAGTAGTGATTTCCACGATGTCGCCCGATTTCAACTGGGTGTTGAGAGCCACCAGTCGCCCATTCACCTTGGCCCCTACGCAGCGATGCCCAACCTCGGTATGAATGGCGTAGGCAAAGTCAACCGGTGTGGCCCCTTTTGGAAGGGTGATGACCTTCCCTTTGGGAGTGACGGCGAACACCTCGTCGCGGTATAGGTCGATCTTGAGGCCGGCCAGGAACTCTTCGGGGTCGGCAAATGTCTCGCGCAAGAAGTGGATGTCGGCCATCCAGGCCAGATCGCCGGGAGCCGCCCCCTCCTTGTATCCCCAGTGAGCGGCCACGCCTCGCTCGGCCCTGGCATGCATCTCTGCGGTTCGGATCTGCACTTCTAGCGGCTTGCCGGCCGGGCCCACCACCGTGGTGTGGAGGCTTTGATACAGGTTGAATTTGGGGGTGGCGATGTAGTCCTTGAAGCGACCGTGCACCGGTGGCCACAACGTGTGGACCACCCCGAGGGCGGCATAACAGTCGGTGATGTCCTCGGTGATGATGCGAATACCGATCAAGTCGTGAATCTGCTCGAACGGATGCCCGCTCTCAATCATCTTGCGGTAAATCGAATACGGGTGCTTGGGACGACCGGTCACCTCGGCTTTGACGCCGGCGTTGTTCAAAGCTGCCGAAACCTCCCGGGTGGCGGCTTCGATGACGCCCTCCCGTGCCGGCGCTCGTTTGGCCAGCAGCTCGCTGATCTCCTTGTTGCGGCGCGGATGCAGGATCGCAAACGAGCGGTCCTCCATCTCATGCTTGATCTCCTGCATCCCCAGCCGGTGAGCCAGCGGGGCGTAGACATCCACAGTCTCCTGGGCGATGCGCTGCTGCTTGTCGGGATCGAACGGACCGAGGGTGCGAACGTTATGAAGCCGATCGGCCAGTTTGATGACCAGAACCCGCACATCGTCGGCCATGGCGATGACCATCTTGCGGATGGTGGCAGCCTGCGCTTCATCCCGGTCCTCGAACTCAACCCGGTCCAGTTTGGTAACCCCGTCAATGAGGTCGGCGATCTCCCCGCCGAAGTCTTTGCGCAGGTCGTCCAGGTTCATCTCGGTGTCTTCGACCGTGTCGTGCAGGAGGCCGGCGGCCAGCGTCGGCTCATCGAGGCCGTAGTCGGCCAGCAGTTGGGTTACGGCCAACGGATGGAATATGAAAGCCTCGCCGGTCTTGCGGACCTGCCCGTCATGGAGTCGGTCGGCCACCTCAAACGCCTTCTCCAGCACTTCGGTTGATGCCCCGGGGTGCTGCTGAAGATGGGCCTCGACCACGCGGTCGAAAGAATTCCTGGGTGTGTCCGGTGGGGTGGGCTCAGGGTTGCTCATATTGAACGAGCGAAATCAGCTCATACCCGTCCAGCCGCTGCCGACCCTCCAGGTATTCCAATTCCACCATCACACCAACGCCAACCACCGTGGCGCCGAGATGCTCGACCAGATGGGCGGCCGTGATGGCAGTTCCGCCGGTGGCCAGAACGTCGTCGATGATGACCACCCGGTCGCCCGACTTGACGGCGTCGCGATGAATCTCCAGCGAGTCACTTCCGTACTCCAGCTGGTACTCCTCCCGGATTACGTCGTACGGGAGCTTGCCCGGCTTGCGGATGGGGACAAACCCGGCTCCTAGCCGCAGGGCGATGGGGGCAGCGAATATGAAACCTCTGGACTCGATACCGGCAACCACGCTGACCTCTGCTTCCCGGTAATGCTCGACCAGGGCGCCGACAGCCACTTGCAGCCCATTGTGATCGGCCAGCAACGGGGTGATGTCCTTGAACATGATCCCCGGCTCGGGGAAATCGGGAATGTCGCGAATGAGGTCGGTGAGGGTTTTCACGCGGTCACTCTACAGTCCCGGCCAGCACGTCTCGCGTCCCGCGTCCCTGGTCCGGGCTAGCGGCGTTTGCCCTTGCCCTTCTTGGGCGGACGCGGTTTGGGGCCCCCGGAT
>Ga0255047_10001916_pt1 | contig 14297 bp, 20 predicted proteins | sample JV7_2_1_MG_FD_183640 | JGI IMG/M metagenome (GOLD analysis project Ga0255047, IMG submission 183640) | Seawater microbial communities from Jervis Inlet, British Columbia, Canada - JV7_2_1 | ecosystem: Environmental > Aquatic > Marine > Inlet | place: Canada: British Columbia | collected 2016-10-06
CGGTGCGCCGGCTATGGCTTCGTCAATAGCTGTACGGGATACGTTGTACGACCTCTGGGCATCCTTGGCGAATCTGTGCAAGCCCCACCATAACGGCTTACCGTCTACAATCTTGTACTCACCGTAAATCATAATGAACGGGAATTGTGAGCCAGCCCACTCAGTCGGACCTTCCAAGATTGCAGACCCTGAAGCGATGATCATCATGATCTTGTTCGTCTTGACCGTGCGGGTACGAACGATCGACTGCTTGAAGTTGGGGTCTTTCTTCAATGCCTCAGCTTCGTCACTGGTACTGTCTACAGCGATCTTTTCCATCTGCCCTTCAGCATTGGGTCGCTCGAGTAACCAGATTTCTTTCTCGATTGGTTCCTTGTACCAATACTCAGCGATACGTACTGAATTCTCTTCGTCCCAATCGTCCTGATCGTCCCACTCATCGCCCTCATCCCAACTGACCTCATCAGCATCTGGATATCGAGCCTCGAACTCGTCAGTGCTGATCTTCTCTGAGAGAATCCAGTCTTCAGCATCACGCTTCAGAATATCTTGGCAAGCTGGATCAACCCATAGACACAGTGGGTTTCGGATACTCTCAACCCTAATGTCCTGATCGAATGCTGTGTCATCGCTGTACTCAGTAACCACACGCCAACAGGTCATGCCGGCATCAACCTGATACTCAGCCGCAGTATCGATAATGGTATCGCCATCACTCGATGCCCAGATGTTTCGTATCAGACCTTCGTACAGATCAGCCGTGTCCTTATCACCCCCTTCGGTCGCTCTCACCTTACCCTGCGGCCGGTTGGCGCGAATCTCATTGATGACCCGCTTACCATTTATCCTTAACTTGTTGAACTCGAGGATCGGTCTATCACCTCGCTCGTTCGTCATGTTCTTGTCCCACTGCTGGCCTGGGACGTTCACGAACTCTAAGTCCTCGATCGCATAGCGTCGATTATCATCATCAGCGTCGTCCATGATGATGAACCGCTCACGAAGGCGCCTGAGTAGGTTCTTCTTCTGCTTGTCGGCTCGCTTGACCGGGGATTGTCGAACTGGAGTTTTAGGCATGTAAGTTTCTCATCATCTCGTCTGATGTCGCCGCACGGGGATTGATCTTTGCCTTAGCCGCGGCTAGTTGCTGACTTAACCAGCCCTTGCTCACCTGTCGGCCGGCGAACATCGTCCTACCAGTCACCTTCACGCCGCACTTCATCGGGCCTTTGAAATTGCCAGGGTGCTTGTGGTTACGGACCATGCGTCCAGCGAATATGTTTTCGTTCATCAATGCACCGTCGCCTTCTCTGATCTGCCGTTTAACTCGTACATCACTACAAACATCTCTTGGGAAACCTCATCGATATTGGGTACGAACTCTTCCCAGTAGTCGAAGAATGCCGTAGCTACTTCAAAGTAGTCATCCATCAGCCGGCCCAGGTCTTACCGAATGCTGCGTAGGGGTCTTCAATGCTATCTCCCTCTTTCTGTACCTTGGTTGCCGCTATACACAACAGTCCGAACGCATCGGCGCCGTGACTTGCCCAGTCATGCTCTGGTCCGAGCCCTATCTGACGCTCATCATCGATCTTCTCGTGATACCAGCCTAATGCTTCAATCCCTGCTTTAGTGCCTTCCTCATCGAACCAACAGCTAGGGAACATCTGCCTGACAATCTCAATACGCTTCTTCGCCGCGCCCTTGCCTTGATTTGGGACTACTTTGACCTTGTAGCCAGCCTTCTTCAGTGCTGACGCATACGAAACATCGTAGACCTTATCGTTCGTGTCGCCATCGTGTGGCAACCATATCTGCGTATTAGACGGTTCGTAGCCCTGCTCTCTCATCCAGGCAATGTGAGTAGCTAAGGGCTGACCTACAGCCTCGTAGTACTTCACAGCCCGAATCTCTTTGCCTATAAGCTGTGCTGCCCATATCGATACAGCGTCAGCCCGAGCTCCAGTACCACCAATATCGAAGGCTAAGTGATACTTCATCAGCGGATCGGCCGCTACTCGACTTATCCTGCCGTCCTTCTTGGCTTGGTTGATAGCTGCAGCCCAGTAAGCACCTTCAATGACCGAAACGAACTCGCCCTCCCATACATGAGCGTATTGCTCTGGGCGGTCTTTCAAGTCCCGTTGTCGTTCACGTTCTAACCTTGCCGGGAACTTCGCATTATCGCGCCAGTTCAATTGAACGATCTTAATCAGCTTATCGTCTGTCGATCGATACCGAGCATCTACCGCAGCATTACGACGCTTTGGATTCCATGTGATCCATAGCTCTGCGTTCCAGTCGTCACCTTCCTCTCGTAGTGTTGGGACGAGAACTCGAAGTGCCTCTTCAGTCACCGGTTCTGCCTCATCCACCCAGCACAGGAGGATTCTACCTTTGGACTTAATGCTCTGGATGCTGCGATCTAAGCCGGCAAAGGTGAATACAATCCTCCCATCATTCGACTTGATGTAGTTCGTGCCGACATCGTAGTAGTCAGAGAGAAACTCTTCGTCCTGTATTGCCCACTTGATCTCTTCAAGAGATGAGTCGGCCAACGAATTCATATACTGCCGAGCGCACAAGATAATTCCTGATACACCCTGCTGTCCGTATCGATAGCCCTGGACCGCAGCCATCTTTGCAAATGAACGTGTCTTAGCTGAACCTCGCCCCCCATAAGCCCCTCGGACATCTGCAGGCCCGAGGAATACTGGCTTAAGTTTCGGTGGTATCCGAACTATCGCTTCTGTCATCTAAGTCGCCCAGCGAAACCTTCGTTACCAATGGACTATCAGGATCACCAGATAAAGTCAGTGATTGAGCCGGCTTGCCGTCGAACCTGTCAGCAATCTCTTTGATAGCCCATTGCTCGCCATCCATAGCAGCTTCTATGCACTTCTCGGCCAACTCTTCCAGTGCCTTGCTCGTCGTACCTGATCGATGAGCCATTGCCCTGCGCAGAGCTTGACGATACTCCATCCCTTTCGTCGCGTTGATGTTGCCTTCTGGAGCTCCAGACATTGAAACAATACCTACTCAGTTGATTATATTGAGGTACTTGTCAGCGAACCCATCGATACTGAGACTTGCTGGTCTAGGAGAACGAAACTTAATCGTAGAGGAACAAAACGACCCAGGATCGTCTAGCCTAGGCCACTCAGCCGTTTGGCGAGAGGTTTCTCCAAAGAAATACAGTTTCTCGTGAAGCACTCTCAACGCCTCACGAGTAATCATATCGATACTTACCAGTGTATTACCTGTTCGTTTCGGGATCGATATCAGCTTCTCGCCGGGAAACCACAGCCCAGTCGCAGTAACGATACCGCCGGCCGCCATACATCTGAGGAACTCTCGTCTTGAGTACATCACGCTGTCCAATTCTTCACGTTCTTGACCTTGTAGGTCTTAGTCTCAACGAACTGTTCGCTCGAGTCACCGGTCGTCTTGAAGCTGATCTGCTTAGTCTCGACCTGATTGCGTTCGTTCTCGATCTTATTATACGTCGATAAGACATGGACAGTGTGGGTTGAAACGCTTGTACCCAGTGTCGTCCAGTCTAATACCTTGGTGTTTGTGGTTAAGCAGTCGAGGCGCCACTTGGTCGTCGCTGCGACCTCGACGGCCTTGGCTGCTCGATCATAGTAAGTCGTCGTCACATAAAAGCCCGAGCCCTCGTTAACAGTGGTCTTCGGGATATGTATGCGTATCTGGCTAACTACGCTCATTGGGTCATCATCATCATTGACATGAGTAGGAATTCCTCGATTTCGACTGCATCAGCCAGTTCACGGTCTAACGCTTCCAGAGCTGATCGATTGCCTTGAGCTGCAGCGCGATGGTATGCCTTTTCGACCCGTTCCCCGAATAGGCGCCGTACTGTCGCGTCACTGTAGAGCTTGGCGAAGTCTGCGATCCGCTTGAGTTCTGCTTCTCGGGCATCTTGCTCTTCTTGTCGCTGGAGCAGGAGCGCGATGTCTCTATCAGTTTCATCCTGAATCGCTTCCCGTTGTCTCTTTCGTGTCTCACGCTTTCGATGCTCATCTCGTCGACGATTGACCTCAGTCTCGTAATCATGCCTGAAGCCCCACTTGCCAGTACCTGTGGTTCCACCAGTTGGCGACGATAGTGCTTCGCCTACCTCTAATAGATATAAGGCACCTGACTCGATCTCGAGCTTATGAGTCTGCCCCGTTTCCAGCAGTAGGGCAGACAAAGCCATTAGCTACAGATCGATATCAGATGAGGTCAGTTTGTTTTCCAGCTTGGCTTGCAGACTAGAAGCTAAGTGTGCCGCCTTGCCTGGAATATTTACCGACTGCGCTGCTTGCAGAAGGAAAGCAATCTCTGCCTGGGTCAGCATCACAATCTCTTCTTTCTCTTCAGCCTGCTTGATGTTGGTTACTTCGCTCATGTCGGCGTCAGATCAGGTACGCCGGCTTCAGCAGCCCTTGCAGCTACCGACTGCTCTTGATGAAGCACTCGATCACGTAGCCATCTGATGACCTCGGCTTTCACTTCGGCAGCAGTTGCCGATCGTGGGGCGTTGTTCTGGTCAACAGTCCCAAGCTCATCGCCCAGAGCCGCAGCGATTCGGTCAGCCTGAGACTGAGTAGTGGTGATAGTTAGTGTAGGCATGATATTTCCTCGTGATGTTAGGCAGTTCCGCCCATTAGTTTAGTCCAAGTGGTGTTTGCCGTCGTGGCGAAAAATACGGCAAAATCTCCTGCGGCTACAGCTACCGCAGTGTCAGCCCCCGCTCCCGCATCGTCGCCAGAAGCAGGAAATACGTCCATTGAGTTAGTAGCCGCATCGTTCTTAACATAAATCAGGGTGCCTGCGTCAAAATTCCCCGGTAGAGTTGTCGAATCTCCCGCAGTCCCCACAGTGGAATACACGTTGTAGCTAGAACTAATTGTCCCAGACCCCTGCGCTGAACCTACATCGGCAGTAAGGCCAGCGTTGTGATCCACAGAGGTCACGCACGAAGAAGATGACTCCCACCAACGTTGTGCCTCTACCCCGCCTGTTATCAGTGATATTCCGTCAGCAAAAGCCCAGCCTATGCCTGTGTCGTCGTCGTCCCTGTTGGGATTTACCGTTGGGTTAGTTGCAGAAGCAACTTCGTGCTGTAGTGCGGGGCCGCCTGATAGTGCAGCGCGGAAAGTTGTCGATACAAAGTTCCATCTCTGCGTTCCGGCAATGGATAAACTAAAATTATCATCCCCTGCCTCGTAAAACCCGGTATCACCGTCACCGAAGGCCAGAGTAGGTAGCGCCGCTGTATTGCTCAGAGGTACGATTAGTTGTGGTGAGACTCCCGCTGTCTCAAAGCACTCGGCAACCGTCACCCCGCCAGCCACTAAAGATAGTCGGTCAGCACTAGTCCAGCCTATACCGGTGTTGCCGTCTGCTTTGTTAGGAGATAGGGTTGGAGCCGTTGCCGTTGCCGCTCGATTGTTTAACAAGAACCCAGCGGCGTTATCGGCATTTATCCCATTGACGTTGAAATGACACTCGGCAGCCCCCTCGATAGCGACGTTTATTTTCCCATCTACAGATTCGTAGAATCCACTGTCACCATCACCGAAGGCTAACGTTGGAGTAGTCGCATCATTTACTAGCGGAAGAACTAAATGCTCATGCGCTGACAGATTAAATCTGTCTAGCGTCTGCCAGTTAGTATTATCATCCCGCATCAGGAACGACACAGCGTACCCGGCGTTAAGAGTCATTGCGGTGTCTACCCCAGCACCTAAATCATCGCTGACTGCCGGGAATATCTGGAGTCTATTTGCCCCTGCGTTGACTACAGTACACAACGCACCCCGTTGTGATGAAGTAGGTAAAGTAACAGCGTCATCAACATTCGCTACAGTAGTCACTGAGTTATACGACGAGAGTAACGCTAGTCCCCCGGCTTGAGTCTGAGTAGTACCGGCAGTTAGTCCCTGCTGAAGATCGTGAGCTACTTGGACTTCTCCGCCAACCTCTTGAAAGTTTATTGCCTGCGCACCACCAGCTATGAGAGACAGAGAATCGGCTGCGCTCCAGCCTATGCCGGTGTCGAGGTCGGCTTGGTTGGGCAGCGCCGTAGGATTAGTTGCTGTTGCGGCCTCGTTTAATAACCCTGGCCCAGCGGCATTACTAGCGCGATTAAACCCTGATGCAGTCCACTCCCACTGGTAAGTCCCCCCGGTAGAAACTCTTACAATGTTATCCGAAACTTCGTAAAAACCCGAGTTACCATCCCCGAAGGCCAAAGTTGGTCTAGCGGCGTCATTGTTCTGCGGAAGGATGAATTGCGGGTCAGCCCCTGATGTTTCAAAGCACTCAGCCACCATCACGCCGCCAGCGATAAGGGCTAACCTGTCAGCACTAGTCCAGCCTATGCCGGTGTCATTATCGGACCTGTTAGGAGCAAGTGTAGGATTTGTAGCACTGGCCGCTTCATTCAGAGCGATATACCCGTTGGCGTTGATCGCTCTGATTCCTACAAAATCAATAGCGTGTTCAGCCGCACCATTGATAGAAATACTTATTGTATTGTCGCCGCTCTCGTAAAATCCTGTGTTGCCGTCACCGAAACGAAGTGTGGGAGTTACAGCATCATTCTCTAACGGCAAGACAAGGCCATTGAACGAAGGATCATCAGTGGTCCCTACACCGATTGAGGTTCTTAGCGTGGCCCCACTCTCGGCAACAGGATCTGTGGTCCCGTCACCGACTATCATTTCACTATCCGCGAGTACAGCCATCGCAGTAATGGCTCCGGTTCCTGAACCTAACAGCACTCCACCGTCTGTCAGTGTTGATGCTCCAGTACCACCATCAGCTACAGGAACGTCCGTACCACCGGCTCGATAAATTGCATTTCCCTCGATCGTGACATCACCCGCGCCTGACCGGACAAGCGTTGTATCACTCGCATGACCTAACTCTATCCCGACGAATTGCGGAGTATCCGTAGTCGCAACACCCAACGATTTACCGGCCTGAGTAGCTGTTGCCGCCTTTGCTCTCGCATCACCGGACTGGTGAACTACAAATAAATCAGTCGTAGCAGGTGTTACTACTGGATCAGTGACTACGAGCTCGAGTAATGTTTGGTTTGTCATTTATATCTCAAGTGCCTGCATTGCCATCTGAGTCATCTGCTGGACTTCCATCTCGTTCTGTTCTGGATTCCACTGCCTCGGTGGTGGAACGGCCGCTGCAGCCCTCATCGCTAATTCACGCAGATTAACCCGCTGCGGTGGTGGAGGTGGTGGTTGTTGCTGCTGTGGCGGTGGTTGCTGCTGTTGCGGTGCCTGATATTGGCTCGGTTGGGATTGTAATGATTCAAACCCTCGATCGGCCAACGGTGTTACATACGGTAACGGACCCGCAGCAACTGGTGCCGGCTCTGGTGGTGGTGCCTGCTCCTGAGCCTCGGGAGCCGGCATCAGCGAGTCCAGTCCTACGACCTCGCCGCCATCTTTTGGCTCTCGTAAGTTTCTCTTTGTCCTGGGTGGGCCGAATAGCCATCGCTTGCCGGGAGTAACTGTCGGTGCTACAGAAGCTGCAGCCCCTGCTGTGTAACCCCATGCCCCACCCCAGGCATTGAGCCACGAATCACCCCATGCCGAAGTAGCCATTACGCTCCCTGAAATTCGGTCCCAGAAGCACCGTCACCCGTTATAGCCTGCTCGTTCACTTCCTCAACATCAGACTTGATGTTGCCGGCCGAACTTAACGCAGCCGGTAATCTGGCTTGGATGTCTGCTATGGCCCCAGCATTGGACGTTACAGTGCCTACAACAAAATCACTCGTCGCATCTGGCGTTGTGCCCCATGCCGGTGAGATCGTAAAAGTCTTCGTGCTTCCCACATACCCCGTCACCACACGACTTTGACCTCGGCCAGTACCACCATAAATCACTATGGTTTGACCAGTATAGAAATCGTTAACGGCTTCAATGTTTGAATCGTCAGCAACGATGGTAACGTTTGTCGCAGAAGTTGCGTCAATCTCTCCGTCCATCGACCCATAAATACTTCCTACATTCAGAGCAGCAGTAGCACTATCATTTATTTCCTTCATATCAGACTTCATATTGCCTGCCCCGGTTAAGGCTCCAGGCAATCTTCCGTCTATATCAATCGCTGAGATGTCATCCATCAGGATTTCGTAGATTGAATCTGTACTAGGCGTGTTTCCCCAGTCACGATCGATGGTGCAACTGACCCCCGAGTGCGTATACCCGGTGATAAAACGCATCTGGCCTTCGCCAGTACCGTCGATAATACGAACCCTGTGATTAGTAAAGAACCCGTCGCCGGCAGCAAGTCTTGGTGAAGCTCTTAATACAAGAGTCGAAGCAGTGCTTGCCTGAGCAGTTCCGCGCTCGATTACCTCAAGAGATGGATAGATATCGATGTAAGTTGTCTTTGTTCCTGCCGTTGCTGTTTTAGCTATAAATCCGATATGAGCCGCGTTCATTTCGGTAGCGGTTAGGTCTATGTAGTAATGCCCTGTACTAGTAGCGACTTCGGTCATTTCATTGGTACAGTCAGCAGAAGTCCCGCCATCTTTACTTATCTGAGAATCCGGTGTATCGCTGGCCCCGCCGGACACTAAATCTCTGTCTGCGTCGTAAAGAGCAAAGTACAGCCGGTACGCAAGACCCTTGTACGGTTTTTCCGAGGCATCAGTCGAAGCCATTAGACACTATCCTTATTGGCAAACTCGAATTTACCGGTTATGGACGATATGCCAACCCCACCACCTAAGCCAACCCCTGCTGCCGGAATCGAAACATCTTGAATGGTAATGGTCACGGTCTTGTTCGCTCCGATCGTCACTCCACCAATTGCGTTTTGAATTTCGCAAATGATGGTTCGTGGGCCTTCTACTCCAGAAGTATCTAAAATCGCAATAGCTACCGTATCACTAGAACCTACAGTATCTGCCCACGCAAGCCGGTGAGTAGTGGTAGGCGCAAGGGTAGTGTAGTGAGTCTCTGCAACTGCTGTGCCCGTTCCTAAATCTGTGAGGTCTACTGAAATTGCCCCATCTGTGCCGCCGGTCCTTGTCGCGCTAACCGTGATCGATCCAGCGTCCTCATTAACACCTAAGACAATATCGTCCAGGTTAATTGTCCCTGGAACTGCTTCTGGCGGATTGACAGCAATAGCACCAAATGAATCGTGCGTGATTCCATCTTGATACAGGTCTTGGTTGTAACCTAAATCTAGCGCGGTTACATCTGTCGTTGGGTTAAAGTCAGCCTTCTTAATCCCTGTACCGGTGTCTCGAGTCGGCCAATCAGCTTCGGTTGAGCCGGCTGAATTGTTACTCACCCATCCGGTCATCTTGGCAAGAATAGGGGTAGTACTCTCCCGGTCGTTAGAACCCAGAAGTTCTGTCTCGCTCCCAGACGGCTTGGCTTGACTGCCTGAATACCAGAACGTCCAGTCCATGTTGTTACCGGACGCTACGTTGTTACTGTGCCCGAAATTCGTGTAAGCGTGATTACTGTTGCCGTCGATAGGCAAACTCATGTTCGCTCTTATAGAATTGTTTCCCGCCCTTGTACTGTGAATGTCCATCCAAAAAGTACCAAGACAGTCTACGAAGGTACACTGATCCCACGCAGAATTCTGGGTCGTTGATTTTCCAGCGCCGCCATTGCCCGAATTCGTCATGTACATCCCGGCAAGACAAAACGCACCGACATTATGATAGATGTCGATGTCGTCCATCGCCTCTGCGTCCTCAGGGTCTTCTTGTGAACCTTGAGGCTCTAACTCAGCAGCAGTGGAATAACACGCTCCACAATAACCGCTGTGACGATGGTAGGTTGAGTCTGTTGACCCGTATACGATATTTCTTTGGACCGTACAGTGCTTGGCCGCATTAATATAAACGCCCATTTTCTCACAGGCATACATCTCATTGTTTTGAACAATAATGGTACCCCCATCACCTGGAAATCCCCACCAAGTTCCAATTGCCTCCCCGTGGACTTCGTGGACAAAATTATCCTCACACAGCCATGAAGCGGCACTATCAAGCGGCGTACTACAAGCAATAATAACTGGCTGGTCAAATCCAGAAACGTGATGGTTACGACCGCAGCGCGTGACCTTGCATCCCCTCGTTATATTTCCCGCACCTCTTACGCGATTGTGATATATCCCGCGATTCCACATGCGGTTAACCTCGAGGTCCTCAAACACAACATCAGTGCCGTTCCTGCACTGAAACCCGAGCGTTCCGTTATCTTCTCCAGAACTCGGACTGCCACTCGTCGGGCCTCCGTTGATTACTCTCCAGTTCTTAACCGTGTTGTAATTTCCGGCCCAAACGATCGGAATGAAGTTGCCGGCATCAACATCTTCCCAGTCAATGACCGGTAAATTTCCTGAGCCGAATACGTCCAGAGTGATCCGTTGCCCTTCGCTAGCAGCATCGGTCTGAGTCCAGTATTGCTGCGCCCATTTATCGCCACGAGCTAACTTGGCTGTGTCGCCGTTACTGGTTTCCAACTTCAGCTTGGCAAGAGTTAGGAAAGGATCGAACTCGCCGCCCGTATCGCCATCGTTCCCATCGTCAGCTGCGTGATTGATAGCCATCAGTCGTTAGGATCAACTGTTAACTCAGGAATGACTCGACCGCTGTCCACTGCTGCCTTTACCTCGGCTATTGCGTCCATCACTGGAGTTAGATCAGCAGGATTGATTTGCAGGTTATCAACAGAAGTCTGTAGCTGAGTCATCTTCACGCCCAGAATGTTGATCTTAGTCTCTATGCTTTCAGACCATTCAGCAAAACCATCAATTGTAAGGAGAGTCTCATCAATATTAACGGTGCCCGTAAATTCTGTTGTAGCCATTACGCAGCCCTCTGGTGAGTAATGATCTCATCACGGATAGCGGTAACCTCATCAAGACGCTCGTCCACAAGTTTGAGTTTACGATCGACAATCTTCTCGCGCTCCATCGCAGCAGCAAGTCTTTTATCTGCCTTCTTCAGCATGACTCGAGCAGCTTGAATCTTCGCACTCAGATGTTCCATCACGCGATTGTCGACTAACTCAGTTACCCACTTCCTAATAATTCCTTCGGAAGTAAGAATGCGCATGTCGTTAATCTCGCAGTTGTTCGTCGCGAGATGGAGGAAGGCTAAGTCGAGTGCTTTCGCGTGGTTGTAAATTTCCTCTCGGAGTAACCTCCACGGCATCAACATAAAAGTTATGTGGTCTTTGCCTTCGAGAAAACTTTTCTTGAACCCGTCCAGGGCTGTGCCGAGTTGATATCTCAGACGCTTACTTGCGTCCTCAACATCTTCTCGTCGACCCTTTGGAGCTCGGTACTTAGGGAACCGCAGTAGCTCACCAACGTTGATAAACTTTCGCTCGACCGGATCGCCCATTGCCTCTTTCCAAGACAACGGAGTCTCTTCGACATTCATCATTCGTTTGAGCTTCGGTCGCGGCTCATCTGAGTCGTACTGATCAGCAGCTGGATATTCTGGAAGTTCTGGAGCAGCCATTATCAATCTCCATAAAAAAAGCCCCTCTTCTTGGGGGCTTAAAGCCACATTTGGTTTATCAGTGGGGTAGGTACAGATGCTGATATTTTATGGGTAATTCCTTCTCACCGCAATAAATGGTCAATATGGATATGCGCCTCATCCCTTCTACGGTATAGGCTAGAGACAGAAAGCCCTAAATACCTAGCTTTCAGCTTCACCGGGCCGATCCAGACATAGAAAATATACGCCGACTGCTGATACTTATTGGGGATTTCGCGCCAAGCCCGATTAAATTTAATCACATCCTCTGGAGCGTCACGTATCGGTACTCGATCAGAAAATCCCCTGATCGCAGCACCCACCGCACCGTATTCCATCACTCGCCCTAGTGTTGAAACCGTCGGCCAACCACCGGGCGCGTATCTGATGTATCGCCCCCACCGTTTCCCCAGATCGTGAACGTAGGGAATCACTGGCTGTGTCTTTCTCTGAATTGCACCAGGGAACGAGTCTTCGAATTATATAAACGCTTTATTTCTTTTAGCTCATCGATCGTCCAGTGAGTTATTGCATTGGACAACTCGGACTCGAGCAGTTCAACCTTCTCTAACCCGATCTTGATAATTAGATGTTTCCGGTACTCGGTGAGATTCCCTGACAAGTGAGTATTACACGGGGCGCACTGTTTATGACAATTCGCCTCAGTGAATCTTACAGCCGTGTTTTTACTCGGCCGGTAATGTCCAGCATGGTATTGACCCTGGTGATGACGCTGGCAACTGATACACGGTAAGCCCTTGTCGCGTTCTCTTATGAACCGATTGAAACTCGTCTGGGCTTCCTTCATCCACTTGGCTTTTGGTTTTATCGCTTCTTTCGCCGCACGGAGCTCACGCCGTTCACGAGCATTAGTGTCGATCTTGCCTTGCTCTATCGCGCACCGATAGTTACTGCAACATTTCTGCAGCGAGTTGAACGGCATGTACTGATTGCTACAGACCGGGCAACGTCGCTTGCGGAGTTTTCTTTTCATCCTTGTACTCGAATAAACATTTCTTACCGGTGAACGGTTGGCAGATGGGTAGTGTCGTTCGATCGGGTTGAAGATAAAGTCCGATATGAGTTGCCATCGGATACGTCCCGCCGCAGTGATAACAGGTTTCCATTACCTTCATAACACCGACTCGAGCCCCTGAGTGATGCCGGCGACGAACTCAGCATTAGCCTTGTCATGGTCTTCGGGTAACAACCCCTCCAACTCACACTGCTCATAGAACGCAACCATCTCAGCTTTCTTGGCTAACATCCTCAACAGCGCATCATCTGGCACCGGACGCCATCCTCGCTTATGCCCGAAGCAGACCTTCAGCATGATGTTATTGGCTGACCGAAAGAAACGACTAGTTTCAGGGCCGGTATCTTCAGCCATCGCAACGACTTCTTTCTTCACTCGCTCTCGATAGTCACGAGTGTCGTTGAATCCACCATCAAGCCATTGTTTCTGATTCAGGTAGGGCAGGGGACCACACAGGTAATCGCCCTCATTCTTGCGCCACTCCCGATCGTAGTAGGATCGTTGCTTGACGTTGTGGATTATTGTTGCGGCATGATCGTCCAGCTTATCCCGATCCCAGACCTTCTCGGCGCCAGTGCGGTTCTTCTTGCGTCCGTACTTCTCAAAACCCTTCGAGCCGTTACCGGGCCACGCATTCCAGAAATCATCGAAGGAACTCATATCAACTCCCGTTGCTGTGGTTCAAGTGAATACTGAGCCACGCTGAATGATTCGCCGTACCGATTCTCGACCTTCACGATTGTTGAGTTGACCGGTACACCGTCAGCCTTCAGATCATGGACTCTTGCTGCTAGTCGATAGATACCCAGTTCAGTCCAGGCTTGTAACGGATTGATACTTCGCCGCTTCAAGTGATCGTGTAACCGTTCTTTCTGTGTCATGCCGATTCAACCCATAAAGTCTCAATTTCAGTCTCGGAATACTTGCCTTCAACTTGCTGCCTCGGTCCCATCCCAGAAGCAATTGCAGCCATCCACCGAGATTTTCGCGCATTACCTTCTGCCAGCCCAGAATATTTCTCGGCCTCGTTTTCGATAATGTCTCTGGTCGCGTTGCGTAACCGTACACCGTTGGCCCAAGACAGTCTCATGTCTAGCAAACGAATATCGGCAACGGCGCGTATACCACTTAAATCATCAGCGTTCGTAATAAGATTGAAGGCGCCGGGTTTTTTCTTCCTCGCATTCTCTCTAACTAAGTACCGACTCGCAGCAATAACAGCTTCCTCGGTCGCGTCATGCTTCCATATCTCGTCAACCAAAATATCAGCCAACTCGTCATAGTCTGAGTTATCGGTATCACAAACCGACTTCACAAGATCAGCCAATGTCCGTTTCGGTTCTTTCTTTACAGCAACCATAATTTTCTCCGTTAGTGATTAAGGTGCCTCGTGCCAAGAGTAATATTGGGTGACGATCCTCTTTAGGGGCTGCGAGGCAACGTGTTTACCGGTTTCCAGAGGGGAAGAGGCCAACGCAGCCAAAATATATAAAGGGTGACATCTAATAAAGGGGCTGCGCGGCAATACCAGGAGAGGAAGGCACATCATGTGAGGCTAACGCAGCAACTGGGATAGTGGAAAACACTTGGTGTTCGGCTGCGTTAGCCTCCCGCCATAAATCTCTCAGCAATCTTTTCTCCATGTAACGCATGGCGCGTTTGTGATGAGCGATCGGCGGCAACTCGGGAGCCTTGGCAATCTCA
>Ga0255047_10001917_pt1 | contig 14296 bp, 13 predicted proteins | sample JV7_2_1_MG_FD_183640 | JGI IMG/M metagenome (GOLD analysis project Ga0255047, IMG submission 183640) | Seawater microbial communities from Jervis Inlet, British Columbia, Canada - JV7_2_1 | ecosystem: Environmental > Aquatic > Marine > Inlet | place: Canada: British Columbia | collected 2016-10-06
CGGCAGAGTGATGAACTCCTGCTCCTGGGTGGGTGCGCCAGCACCGCACACGGGAACATTCTCCGCAATGACATCCACCGCAAACGGGCGGCAAGTGTCGGGATCGCTGCTGATCCAAGTCGCAGCATTGTTCTGGTTCTTGAGGACATCCTCAACGGTCGGCGGGACACCCGCCGAATCCGTGTTGCCAGTGATGAACTCCCACAGGAGATCGAACGAGACGTCCATAGGGACTTCGTCGCCCTCACGAACCTCATCGATTCGACCGCGATCGAGCGTGTACTCGATGGTGCGGTTCTCGCTGTAGGTAAGGTTTCCCTCACCGACCTTGATGACAATTTCATTTGCAGTCGGCGTCGTGCCATCCTGCATCTTCAGTTCAGTGTTCTTGATGTCGATTTGGGCGAACACCGGAACCCAAAGTTTCGTAAACATGTTTGTGTTTCCTTAGGAGGTCTGGAGGTACATTCTGTAATGTCCCTCGACTGATGCCTGCATCAATTTGGTTTGCTTGTCAATTTGTCCGAAGTGATTGATTTCAACGAAATCTCGTGTCTCCCTGTTTTGCAACAACTGGAGACACCCCACAAAAGACTGATCATCATCGGGGCCGGAGCCCTTCTTATACACGGGAATACCCTTGTCGAAGGCGGCCGCCGCTACACCAACATTTTGGTGAATTCTGTGATAGTTCGTATCGTTCATCGCAGACTGAACAATGATATTGATCTCTAACCCGAATACAAAGCAGCCCTTACTGACCTCACGTAAGGTAGGACCATCGGTCCGCAACTCGAAGAAGTCTTTCTCCAAGCGTGTGTCACGATGCTGGCCTTCAATAAACAACGGAATACTTTCCGCTGATGCTGCATCAAGAAAGTGCTTACTAACTGATGCGAAGATCCATCTTGGCCAATTCTTGTCTTTCATAGCTACGGTCCAACAGGTGTGCTGTTGTCAATTTCCTGAACTCGGAACAGGAAACCTTTTTGTTGCTCCAAAGAGTCGATAGACTCCAACTCGTATCGCTTGCCGTCAAATTCGATGTGGTCGTTCATAGTCGGTTCAAAAGTTTTAGGGACATCCTTTGCGTCAACAATGATGGTCCGCTTCTTCCTATCAAAGAGTGCGCCACCAACAAAGTTGTTATTCGCCGCAATGAAGGTAAGGTCATAGATAAAACTACGATCAGCTTTATCGGGTAAGACGATTGCTCGTCTAATAGCAAAGGTAGTATACGTTAGTGTAATATCTCCCGTTTCGACATCGTTAATAGGACTAGCAGGCTGATAGATTGTCGCCCTCAACCCATACTGGCGCTTCAGACGGTAAAGGATGACCGTGATCTGCCTTAGTACGTTTTGAAATGCCATTAGAGCTCCAGAGAGGTTCGGGCAGGCCCCCGAAGGGGCCCACCCTTACCCTTCACCGTTTACGCGAGCATCACCGCGCCGAGAGCCACATCGAGAACCTTCACGCCACAGAGGAGGTCGCAGGTGACCAAGTGGCCCTGCTTCTCGCCGTCGTACGTCATGACGACGCGCATCGACAGGCCGTTGAAGTTGGCAACGAAGGACAGAGCCCCCGTACCAGCAGCCGGAGCTGCCAACGGACGAGTCACGAGCGCAAGCGCCTGACGGTGGAACGCGAAGTTGTAGTTCCCGGCGGGGCCGGGAGCCACGAAGTGATCATCCACCGCCGCGACCTCGAGGGGCCGGTTGAGCAGCAGAGCCGTGGTCGTCGGAGTCGACATGGCACCGTAGGTCGGCTCAGCACCAGTCGCAACCGCCGGAGCGATACTCATGAGCTGACCCGTGTTGGGCGCGATGGCGAAGCCGTCGATGACCAGGTCCTTGGCGTACCCGAGGGCGTAGCCAGCACCGAAGTTGACCTGCCCGGGAACGTACTCGGTGATGGCGGCATCGTCCGCAACCGCCGAGGCGAGACCAGGCGTGACGGTGATCGACGTCGGAGTACCAGCACCAACCGACGAGACAACCCGCTGGGGAGTGTCGTCGCCAGCGATAGTGATCCACGAGCCGCTCTGAATCGCAGTACCAGCGACGCGACCGTCGATGGTCATGACAGTCGTACCCTTGGGGTAACCGGCCCCGAGGTTGATGGCCAGATCCGTGAGGATCGTGTTGCCACTGACACCACCCGGAACGCTGGGAGTGTTCTGGCTCATCCAGTGAAGGATGCCGTACTTGCGCCCGAGCGAACCCTCACGAAGAGCCGAACCCTCGTCACCAACCTTGTCAGCCGTCACGAACGAGTCGATGGCCAGCAAGTCAGCCTCAGTCTGAGGCGTGATGATGAGGTTACGGCCCTGCATGGGGACCTTGTTCTGGTTCAGCTTGTTGCGAACCGCGATCACCGTCTCCTTCGTCGGAGTGACGCCGAGACCACCCACCGAGTTCGAAAGGAACTGGTAGGCTTGGGTCATGACGACCTCATCCACCATCTGACCCAGCGAGAGCATGGCCGGCGCGAGGAGGTTGTCCCGCAGCGACTGGAAGCCCTTGGACTCCTCACCGTCCTTCACGAGGAAGGAAGTGTGGAGGTGCTGGTTCAGGGGCACGGCGACGTTCGGAGTCACCGCATCCTGGACCGTGACGCTGTCGGCATCCGTCTTGCGCTTACCAACGAAGTTGGCGGGCAGACGAGTGTTGACGATGTCACCGAACTGAGCGATCTGGTTCTCGAAGTCACGGTGGACGAGGTTACCCGCCACCATGTTGTTCTCCAGGAGCATGAGCCCTTCCTGAGCCCATAGTTCCGGGATGAAGGCATCCAGGTCATTCGCGAAGACCGGGACCCAAACTTTTCCAAATGTAAACATGTTTTCTCCTAGTTGAACTTTACGTCCCCTGCCTTGCGAGCCTTACGGTACGCGGCAGGGTCCTTGGCCAAATTGGCGAGGTCAGGCTTACGCCCTCCAGGTTGCGACCGCAACCCAGCCCCACCGGCACCTTCACCTCGAAAGAGGTTCAGGTACTCTTCCTCATCTTTCATCCTCTTGATCGCGTCCGCAGGGGTCAGCTCAAGAGTCTTTGGCTTTCCTTCTTTGTCTCGAGTACGGTACCGTACCTTGGGCTCGAGTCGTCCAGTCGGTTTACCTTCGTCGTCCAGCACCTCAGCGAGCTGAGTATTCGGGCCAAGAATAGCAACAATTTGTCTGGGAGAAAACGCATTGTTGGAAGCCGCAGCGTCCGTTAGGGAACGCTCAATAGTTGAATCGGTGAATTGACTTTTCCAGTAGTCGCGATCTGTTGAGAGCGCGTCTTTCTCTTCTTTGTGTTTCTTTCGAGCTTTATCAGCAGCGCGCTTGCCCTGCTCCTCTTTAGTCAATAGCTCCGTGCGGAGCTGATCGATGCGGGCATCGTACTCTTGGTTCTCCTTAGCAGTAAGGCTAGCCTTCTGCCGGATCGCCGTCGCCTCATCGATCGCTCGTTGCGTGAGCTGTTGGTGCTTCTTCTTCTCCGTCGCAAGGATCCTGTTGAGTTCCTTTTGCTGCGCGTCGTCGAATGTCACCTTACCATTCGATGCCCCATCATCCTTGGAGGCTGTGGCTGCTGCGGCTTCGTTGCCACCAGCGGCTGCTCCAGCTTCTCCGGATGATGCGTCATCGTCACCTTCGAATACGGATGTCCAAATTCGGACATGGTTGTTATAATCACCGATCACGTTAAAAACTCCACCCCGTCTTACCGGGTAATTGTTGTGCCATAGATGGCACGATTGGTTATTTGTCTTCCTCAGACACGGCCTTGTAGTAGCGCGTTCCACGGCGCTTTGTCACTTCGAGAACACGACTATTAAGATGGTCCTCAGCACTCTCTTCAACAGCAGCCTCACGGATTGAGGCCGCCAAACGGCTTTGCTCTTCAGCAGTCAGGGTTTTCTTATGGCGCTCAATGCCTACGATTGTTGCCCTGATGGCAGCATCACTTTTCACCTGAATCAGCTCCAGTTCGTGAGACCTCTCTTCGGCACGATCGGCACGCTCTTTCTCGTCACGAGCTTTGCGGTAATCAAGATACATCTTGATTGCTGCGCCAATAGCTCCAGTAATGAGTGCAATAGCTTCTGGGCTCATTTCTTCTCCAGTGCTGCCACGCGCGCCACTAGAACAGGATGACCGCTTGCCCTTTCGTGTCCATGCTGGTCCTTTTCAAGCTGAATAAGTTTACTCTCCAAGCGCCCAAGGCGCTCCTCGTTCTTCCCCATCACTGCCACGTTGACTTTGAGTTCATTCACAGCTTTTGAAAGGTCTTCAAGTTTCGTAATGAGGGAGCCAAAGAACCAGGCCCCGATCAGAAGTGCAAGGGTTGAAGCAACTTGCAAGGTCCAACCAACCACCTCCTTACGACTCATGGTGTCAGTAGTGGGTTCAATCATTCTAAGATGTCCTATGGAGTTCAACGTTCCAGGGGTCTCGCAGATACGGCTTAAGGTAAGTCCAGGCCGTAAAGCTAGGGACACCTGCCAGGAGATGAGGAGGCTTCACTGACCGATCAAATGACGATCGGACCCCACCATATCCCTGAGAAGTCATAAAGACATTTTCGAATTCCAGCTCCGGATTTACTCCATCCAGAAGAGCCAGTGCGATTTCAATAGATGCGTCCTTCACGTCCTTCGGAACAACGGTATCCGTCGCACGTGGAAATTGATTCTCCTGAGTATCGACCGTCTTGCAGCCAAGAAAATTCAAACGATCAATGATGTTCGTCGCCTGCCCGAGGGCTTTGTCCTTGTCGGCAGATGTCGCATCATCCCACGCTTCGCTGTTTAGGCGAGTAAGGAAGTAGACATCGGCTTCGGATTGTGAGGCGTAGCTAGGCATTTCCGCGTGTCCGATCTGTCTCGCTCATCTCAGTCGTCGTGTCGTTCGCTTGAGCGCGTTCTTGGCGGCCTTCCTGAGGATTATTCCCCAGGGCCGGGACGCCACGAGCCTGTGCCGTCTGAGCGACAACAATACGTGCCGCACGCTGTGCGTGATCCTTAGCAGCCCGCTCAGATTCACCCTTCGGGTAACCACGAAGCTGGGATGCCAGGTCATCTCCCACGAAACCGGCCTCGTGGTCAGAGCGAATAATCTCAGGGTCTGTGATGATCACGACAGCCTTATCAATTTCACCATGCATTGTCTGCAACTCACTGAGCGAGACCTTGTGGCCCTGCATGATGGTGATAATATCCTTAGTTGTAACCTTCTGGAACGTCTTACTCGGGACAGTGGGGAGAATCTTCCGGAGTTCTTCAGCCTCTTTCCGACGGTCCTCATCAGTCCGCATGGAATAGTTATCCGGGTACTTGACAGTTACTTCACCGCCGCCATTCTTCTCGTAGGCCCACCAGATACGGCCGATGTTCCTCTCACCGAACTCCAGCTCCAGGCCAATGTTCGCCAGCCCACCCTCAAGACCCTGGTTATCTCGATCCTTACTCTCTGCACTTGCTCGAGTAGAGCCCAGATTCGTCAGGCTCAAATTGACAAGCTGCCGGATCTCACCACGCATCGAGCCTTGGAGTTGCATACTTGCAAGCAACGGCTCAGGCGAGGGATGGATGAACCCAGGCTGATCAGCACCCATCGGGTAGCGACGACCTTGTGATACGCCGGTCTTGGCCTGCTTAGAGTTTGCCGATGCCGCATCAGATGCCGTGCCATCCTCGTCAGCCTGGCGAAGGTGAGACAGTTCCATAGCTGGATGGTACTGCTCAGTGTAGAAGGGGAAGTTGCTCTTGATCGCGTAGTTGACATCACTACTGGCTAGATTCAGGAGCCCGATCTGGTAGTCAGCCACGTCGGTCATGAGCGAGGTCTCAAGCTCAAGCAACACGAACGGGATCTCTGGGAGGTCCAAGACAATCGGATCCTCGAGGAGTGCAAGCGTCGGCTGTGCACCTTGATGAACCATCGGCCCTGCCGAGGCGGAGCCAGCCCCACGTTTAGTCAGTCCAAAGCGTGTTAGCTTCACCTGAGGCTTCCCGTCGACAGTGATCAGCTGCATGAGCCGGAAGTTTTCCTCCTCACCATCGATGAGCCCAGTCTCCTCGTGAGTTGTGAAGTCGTGGTCGCGGAGGAGCACAACGTCAAGGCGGTTCCAATCATCGTAGTGCCAGGAGAAGATGTCCTCAGCCTGGTAGTGGTACAGGTAAGGCTTGAACTTCCGCGCGTCTGCTAGACTGAGACGCTCTGTCAGGATCTGCGGCTTGTCAACGTAGACGCCAACTCTCCCCAGAACCAGCAGCTCAGGCAAAATGACTTGCCCGAGGAAGCTGTTCATGCTATTACCCTTACCATCGACGCCACGCTCAAGACCAGTTACAGCCTTGGTGTAGGAATCGGGGCCGTCTTTACGAGTGATGTCAACCATCCGCTTGAAGATAGCGTTCCGAATGTCCAGGATCGCAGCCTTGGCATGAGCGGGAACATGCGAGATTCTCTTCCGCTGGTTGAAGTCATCAGTGTCTTCACGAGTACTGAACTTCTCAAGATACTTGCTCTTGAAGAAGATGCCGCCTTCAAAGGCGAGGCGGTACTTCTGCCACTCCATGCTCATCAAAGTGTGCTGTGGATGACGAATCTTGTGTAGGTCGATCAGAGCAGGCACTAGGGAGCCCTCGAAATATCATGGGTCTGAGCGAAAGTTGCGGAGAGTTGCAGGGCAATCTCACTATAGTTACGAGCGTGAGCGTAGTGGTCCTCGCCAGTCTTCATGTAAGACGCGACAGGGTTCCCATCTTTATCAAGCTTCGTAATGCGTACCAAATTTTTCAACTGAGTTTTGTACTCAAGCGGAATATCGACAGGCAGAGTGATGCGATTGTTTCGCACCCGACCTAGCGAAAGATCAAGCCAATTAGTCCGGTCCACACTGACAGTATGTTGATCAGCAGGATGGATTGTGATTACCTTGTTACTGATCCCACGAGCGTAGAAGCAGCACTTGATATGGCCCCAGAACCTTTGAGCAAATTCAAGAGCTTTACGGCGTTCCGGATTGGCATCGATAACACAGAAGTTAATTTTATAGCGCCGCATCTTCTTGTCAAGTTCCTCAAAGTTCTTGACCTTCCCAGCGGAAAGAACCTTCGCGACTGTGGAGTCATTGATGTCCCCACCACGATAGGCCATGCGATACTCAGTGATCTCATAGTGGATCCACTTACCAACGTCAACACCCATCGTGACGAGAGAGTTGGGCGGACCGATGTCAGCCATCTTGTAGCTACTGATACAGGACGTGATGTCCGCATCGGAGATACGAGCCCCGTCAGGCTCGTGGGGCAGGCCCATCTTTGAGTTCCAGAACTCCTGCTCGTCACCAGGATTCTCTTGGCCTCTGAGGTAGGAGATCGCAATCTCATAGGGCCGCACGGTGCAGGAGTAGAGCTGATTGACGTGGAAGCCCCGGACGATTCGGTCAGTGTACTCAGAGACCCAGCGACCGGTAGAGAGCCAGTCCTGCTTGGTTTGATGATTCAGAGTACCCTTGCACTCCTTACACCTAAGGTAACTACCTCGGATGCCCTCATCAGCATAGCTATCAGCCGTAATGACCAGGCAATCGGGGAAAGTGAGCTGTGTCAGTCGCGAGCAGCAGGGGCAGTTGAAGAAGAAGTGGTCCTGGCTGGACGCCTTGAACTCCTTGTTGATGCCGTAGTCCTCGATCGTCGGCGTGCTCAGGAGGAAGGCTTGCTTCTCCATCTGGCCACTCATGCGCTCGAAGATGAGGGCAATGTTCTCTTGCACCATTTCGTCCAGCTCGTCAATGAAGACGGCTGAGACCGGAATACTCTTGAGCTGACTGCGCGAACGACTGCCGCGAAGGAACATGTTAGCTGAACCGGCTCGTTTGTGGCCGATGTTCTTAACGTCACTGAACAGTTTGCTTAAATGTGGCGACAGCTCCAGAGCGGGATCGAACCGGGCAGTGGAGAAATCACTAGCGTCGTTCGATGTCGGCATCACATAGAGGACGCTGTTGCCGTGCACGTCGATATTGAAGTAGCTCTTATTCAGAGCGACCTCGGTGAAGCAGAGCTGTGCACCCTTCTGACCAACCATCTTCTCAGCATCGCAGTCATGCATACCGCGAGCCCAAGGGTGTCGCTTAAAGCTCCACTTCCCAGGGAACGGTTGTCCCATGACGCGGTATTCCTCAGCCCATTTCGAACAAGAAGTAATGGTCTTCCTCTTCAAACCGGCGGAGATCCTTTCAGCGAGAAGTTGTTGAAGTCGGTAGGACACTAGCCCTCGGGGCTCTCTTCTAGAGCCTGCGCTACGTTGCCACTAGCCAGGTAGGGTGCAGCCGCTACGACCGCAGCCGCGCACTCGGAGCAGGGGCCACACTCGCGGGCAGGGGTCACAGCCTCCCGCCTGTGGTGAAGCGGACCCCGGAGACCGCCAGGGTCCAAATAACTAAGTCCTGTGCAGGCGTACCGTCACTGTCAAGCTCCAGGGCCATGACGACGCCGTCGCCTTCGTAATAGTCTGAGATGTCCAGCGGCCCGAACTGCATCTTGAGCTGGCGATCCTGAACTGTTCCTGTGGCTGTTGAAACTGCGAAAGTAGTGGCTGCCTTGCTCGTGAAGGTTTCAGCCGCTGTATCCGCCCTAGCTACGGGCACGACCGCGCCTCCAGAGTCAGCGATCAAGACACCACCTGATCCCAACACCAGCGCAGACAGGATCACGCTAGGGGCAACCGTAATTGGCGCTGCGCCGACGAGCGAGTAGGTCAGGTCGAAGGTCAGCGGGAAAGCCGTGCATAAGCCGTCTGGTAGGGCGAATTGAAACGAGATCGAGTCGCCGGCCCCGTTAAATAGCGCCTTCTTGATCTTGCTTGTCCAGCCTGTCGGGGCTCCACCTGACCCCACGGCAACGTTCGCGTCGGCGACCCCACCGCCGCCGATCTCGCCCCAGACATTGCCTACGCCGAACAATTGACTGCGCCACTGAGCCAGACCTTTAGCGGAGACTTGGCCTCCCGCGTTGCTATTCCAGGCAGAGGGCGAGAGTCGCTGTCGCTCAAAGACCGGCGCGGTCGTGATGGTCGAGTCAATGCGAGCGCGGACCCAGCGCCCAGTAACCCCGTTGATGGTCGTCGCAGGCCAGGTCGTCGCGCTGGAGATCGCCGGTAGAATTGCCTCGGTTGACGGCGCACGCAGAAACACAGAGTTTGCGTATACGTACTGCTCAGCATCAGATACGGCCATAACCGAGACGGGCGTCCAGTTGTTTGCCGACGACTGGATCTCAAAGATGAATGATCCACCCCCCAGAACAGCCGCGCCTGTCTGCTCGATCACGACGCCGTAGTGTCGGAGCGCAACGCCAGCCGCGTCCACTCGCGGCGTACACCAGAGGATAGAGTGCCCAGCGGTGACGCCCTGAAAAGTAAATGTGGACCCACTGCGAGATCCTGCGTCAACAGAAACGTCTACGAAGGAGCCACCGTCGTTACCTGGTGCAGCGGTGCCGTCGCTCGTGAGGACAACCTGACCCGCCGAATACGGCGCACCCTCGCCGCTGCTGATCGAAGCCCCAAGCTCGGGGAATCCGGCGACCAGGTTCGTGCCGAAGACCCGGAATGCGGCGTCTAGCTGCTGCGTTTTGGATTGCAGGAACGCCATTGAAAACGCTACGTCTACGCCAGTCGGAGGGAACGAATAGCGCCCAAGGTGCGCGGCAGTTACTTCAATAGTCGACGCTGCTGTATAGGTGCCGGCGTCTACCAAAAAGTCCAGCGTAGCCGGGAACAGCTTGCCACCAACTAGGCTGATCGAAACACCGTCGTTTTGGATGTGGACGCCGTTTGTGGCTAGTGTCCAGTTCGGCGAGAAGACCAGGACCGTAGCTGTTCCTGACACCCGCAGGCAGTCGGTCACGTTCGCATTGCCGATGTTCATGCCCTGGCTTTGGAACCGCCCTGTCCCGCCTACGAGCACAAGGGCGTCAATGTCCCCGACTGCTCCAGGCGCGTGGACATCGTCTAATGCAATTACGCCGGCATCTACTGAAATCATTGCAGAAAAGCCGCCGACTCCGAGTCGGATATTCCCTCCGACTACTTTCCCTGTGCCAGTTTTCTTGAATCCGATCCCTGCGCCGGTAGCACCGTCACCACTTAACTGGAGGTCGTAAGCGACTGCGCTGCCAGCCGTGTGCACGACTCCAATAGCCGTGGCCGAATCGGGGACAGTGATTGTGAAACCTTGCAGGTAGCTCCCGTCAGATAGCGTGATTTGCGAAATGCCGACAGCGCTGGCTGTAATCTCGGTGACCTCGAACCCTGCGTCCGAGACGAGCGAAACGCCCGCCCCGATAATCAGAGCAGCCTCGTTATAGGCACCGGGCCGCACGATGACAGCATCACCCGAGGCTGCTGCGGCCAGCGCTGCAGCTATTGTCAGGTATGGCAAATCTGCCCTATCTGGTAGCGCGGTCCCGTCGTTGCCAGCCTTGTCAACCCAGTTGATGTTGGTTGTGGTTAATGCTCCGCCGCCGCCTCCGCCAATCTCGTACTCAATGACCGTACCGGCGCTGTCCTTGCTGTAGAGGCGGCCGACTTTCGTGTAGAGCGTGACCTTCGTCGCGCCAGGCGAGCCAGGATCAGCGACCTGGTCGTGGAAAGTGAACTGGCTCATAGCTCAAGCCACACGGCGCCGTCTTCGATCGTGATAACGACTCCGTCGGCGAGCTCGGTAAGGTGGCCGAGGCGAGTGGTGCCTGCGGCAATGGTGACGTCGGCGCTGACCAGGTGAACGATCACGGGCTCTGCTGTGGAGGTGTTGATATCAGCCATGGCGCCTAGTCCTCTACCGCTTCGACGTCGGCCCCGCGAATCCTGCCCTCGGGGTCGCGCTCGATCGAGATATGTTTGTCCCCGCCCTTCATTTCCACGTTGAGTTCAACGGGGGCGGTAACGGTCACGTCTGGAGCTCGCGGCGCTTCGACGCTCAGCGAGACGTCTGGGGCCTTGGGAGCTTCGACGGTCACCGGAACCTGAACGGAGGCCGGGGTCACGGTCAGCGAGACGTCGGGGGCCTGCGAGGGCTCGACGGTCACGGGGACGGTCACGTTTACGACTGGCGGCGCTGCATTGGCCTGCAGGCTCGCGACCTCTAGCCTGTTCGCTCGCTCTGCTGAGGCCTGTTCGGCGGCGCGGCCCTCAGCCTCGCGGAGCTCGGTCGCGCGCGCGGCTGCCGCGTCGGTGACCGATCGGGCAATGAGGAAGGTTCCGAGGTCTGGCGCGAATCGCTCAAGGTAGGCAATCGCGGCTTTTGCTGGCCACGCGCCTGCCCGAACGTCAGAAACGACAGAAGCCAGGCGTCGCGCTCCCATATCTTCGTCGTCGTCACCGTCGCCGTCCTTTGAAGGGGAGCCGCCGGGGGCGGGGGTTGCAATTCCAGGCTCCCCCGACGGCTCAGGTGAGGGGTCACGCGTGATCGTCGACCGGACGTCGGGAAGGCCCGCGTCCTCGAGCAACTCGCGCTCTTTCTTGAGCTGGGCCACGATTTCGGCGAAATCGTCGCCCTGGCGGAGGGCGACGCTAGTCCGCGTGTCCAGTCCGGCGTCGATAGCGCCCATGGCGGCTTTTAGCTCCTTCTCGGGGTCAACCCATTTCCAACCGGGGGTCGTCCAAGAGTGCTGGAGGGCGTCAGGCCTGGCCGGCAGAAGGCCCTCGCGGATCCAGTTCAAGACCTTCCACTCGTAGACCTTCGTGGAATAGCCCTTGAGCGTCTTCTGGTGGCAACGCCAGACCTGCTGGGCTTGAAGCATGGACGCGCGCGCAGACGAGTAGTTCGTCTGGCTGTAGTCCATGTACGCCACCTCCAAAGGGAGGCCAAGGGCGAGACCCGCGAAGCGGCCAAGCATGCGGAGGAAATCGGGGAAGTTCGTGGTCGGCTGGGAGGGGCTGAGCGTGTGAACCTTGTCGCCGATTGCGGTCTCGTGAATCATGCCCGGCTCAATGTGCATTTTGCGCCGGCTGACACCGTCTGAGCCCTCCTCCTTTGGTAGGCCAGTCGTGCGGCGGTTCTTTTCGAACACGAGCCCGAAGCAAGCTGCCATGCGAGCTGCGACCGTCACGGCTTCAATGTTCCCCTCGATCTGCTCGAGCAGCGGCGCAATCGTTGAGAAAACGGGGATCCCGCGGGTCTGCCCGAGGCGCGTGCGGCGCGGCAGGAAAATGAAATCGGTGGCGGGGACGAGGGTATGTGGCTGGTGGCGGATCGACGAATTGATCGGATCCGGGTCGTCGACGACGAAATAGGACGTCGGCATTCCTCGCCGGTCAAGCACGATCCCGTCAACCATGCTTCCTGACGGGCCCTTAGCGAGGGCCACGCCAGTCGGTGAGCTGATCTGATCGCTTTCGACGAGTTGTATCAGCCCGTCTGACAGAAGGATTGTCCCTACGTCACCGTCGCGTAGGTGGCTGCGGAACTTCATGGCGAGGAGCTCGGACCATGTCGACATGCCGCGCACGTCTGGGGCCTGGGCCCACTCCGACCAGAGGCGCTCGCATAGAGCGTTCCAACGGGCATTCTTCGTAAGGACCTGGAGCCCGTAGCCGCAGCCTACGACGCTCTCAGTCGACCGGCTAAGCATGCTCTCAGCTAGGAAATTGTCTCGCTCTAGGTTGCGCGAGATATCGACCATGCGACGCCGGTCGAAGGTCTGCTCTAGGTGGAAGTCCGCCGCACCATGCCGGCCGCGCCTCGGGCCTATCCGCGTACTGCGGGCGGCTCGATAACTCAGTCGGTAGGCGGCTCGCCTGGCGGCCCAGCCGGGAGCGAAGAAGCCGATAGCAGAATCGAACCACTCCGACCAGGAGCGCTCGCGGGGGACCTCTCTAAGCATTAGACCGGTTCCCCGAACTCTACGACCATGTTTCCGCCGTCGGCGCCGAATCCGCGCAAGGCGAGTTCTTTGCCCACGTTGCCCAGGTCGTCGACGATATCCTTTAGCGGGGTCCGCTTCAGGCTGCGGGCACCGATCCCGTAGGATTCGGCGTTTAACACTCGCTCGTGAGCCGCAAGCAGGTTCGCCTGCATGGTCTGAAGCTGAGCGTCGGTAAGATTGCTGTAATCCACGCCGGGCATGGACCGAGGGTAGAGCGAGACGCCGCCCATTCCGACCCGCTGCCTATCCGCTTGGATAGCTATTCAGGCGGATAGGCGCTTTCTTGATCGCTGGCGCCATGGCTCTACCGTAATGGCGTGGAAGCAATCGAAGGAAGCAAGATTTCGCTAGACGCCTGCCGCGTCGAACTTCTGCGCGCCCCCGAGGGGTCGCTAAAGGTCCAGCGATTCTCAATGCTCGCTCATACCGGCGTCCCGGTCAGCCGCGGTTTCTTCGGTTCAATGGTATTCGACCTGGCCGGCATTGAGGCAGGGGCAAAGGTCCCAATCCTCATGAACCACGACGATAACCAGATCGTCGGTTTCGCCGACACGTCAAAGGTGACCGAGGACGGGCTTGTGCTCGAGGGCGTGATCTTGACCGAGGAAGAAGCTGGCGCCCGCGTTCAGCGCTTGAGCAAGAGCGGGTTTCCCTTCCAGGCCTCAATCGGTGTTCAGCCTATCAAGACGGAAGACCTCGACGCCGGTAGCAAAATAGAGCTCAACGGACAAGAGGTCAGCGGACCCGCGACGATCGTTCGCCGCGCCCGCCTCCTGGAATCGAGCTTCTTGCCTGCGGGCGCAGACGGGAATACGTCGGCAGTGGCGCTAGCCGCCAAGGGATACCGAATGGCAGACAAAGAGGGCGACGAGAAGGGCGAGGAGGGTCAAGGAACTGGATCCGAAGCCCGCGCCTTGATCAAGAAGGCCGAAGACGCTGGGTTCTCCTTGAAAGATATCGCAGCCGCAACTGACCGGACTGACGGTATCATTTCCTCGATCAAATCCGGCAAGATCAAGAACCCCCCGACCGATTTCAGAGACAAGCTCAAGCGGCTGATCGCCCAGGGCAAGAAGAAGGACGAAGACATGAGAGCCGAGCTCACGGAGTTTCTGGCCGCTTTCCCCGGCCGCGAGGGCTGGGCGGCTCACCAATTCGCCGCAGAGAAGACGTTGACCGAGGCGAAAGCCGAACTCAGCGACGTCCTCCTGGCCGAGCTCGCCACGGCTCGCGAGCAGCTCGCCGCCGCGCCGACCGCAGTCGCCGCCGCGCCGACCGCAGTCGCCGCCGACCCTGCCGCGCAGGTTGCCCTCACGGCGACTCACCCCGGCGTCGGCTTCAGTGGTGCCGCTCGGCAAGAGCCCGGCACCCCAAC
>Ga0255047_10001921_pt1 | contig 14279 bp, 20 predicted proteins | sample JV7_2_1_MG_FD_183640 | JGI IMG/M metagenome (GOLD analysis project Ga0255047, IMG submission 183640) | Seawater microbial communities from Jervis Inlet, British Columbia, Canada - JV7_2_1 | ecosystem: Environmental > Aquatic > Marine > Inlet | place: Canada: British Columbia | collected 2016-10-06
CTTGAGCATCGGCGCCACTGCGGCATGGTGTTCCAGCAGCACCACCTGATCGGGCGGCAAAGCGTGCTGGCCAATGTGTTGATGGGCAAGCTCGCCACCCGCGGATCTCTGGCGTCGTTGTGGCCTTGGAGCAAGGCTGACAAGCTGGAGGCGCTGGCGGCCATTGACCTGTATAGGCTTCTGATGCGACCTGCATTCAGGCAAAACGCTTGACACAAGCCATTTTTTATCGACTGATATAAAATAACGGGAGTCCGCTGCGATCCCCGCCGCGACTGCCTTGCTCGAAGGGAGATCCAAGTGGCCGTTATTGATCTTGATCGACAACTGCAAGAATTGCGAAAGGAGTTCGCCCGCACCGCTCCAGCCGGCCGGGTCGCGCTCTATGAGTCCAGGATCGAGGAACTGCGATCGACCTTTGCGAGGCACGCTGCGCTGAAGGAGGGAGACAGGGCCCCCGACTTTTCGTTGCCGGACGCCCAAGGCGGCACGGTGTCGCTGTCCGCTGCTCTCAAGCAAGGTCCTGTGGTGGTGACCTTCTATCGAGGTGGCTGGTGTCCGTACTGCAACCTCCAACTGCGGTCCTACCAGGCCTTGCTGCCCGAGTTGGCATCCTTTGGCGCAAGCATGCTGGCCATCTCACCTCAGCTTCCGGACGCATCACTGTCAACCGCGGAGCGCGAGGCGTTGACGTTTAACGTCCTGAGCGATCTGGGCAATGACGTGGCTCGCCAATTCGGGCTGGTCTATCCATTGCCGCAGGAACTGCGCGATGCCTTGAGTTCCAGCAACAAGGCGCTGCCGAGCATAAATGGGGACGCCAGTTGGGAGCTGCCCGTTCCCGCCACCTATGTGATCACGCCGAACCAGAGGATCTCGCTGGCTTTCATCGAGGTCGATTACCGGCAGCGATTGGCCCCGCAGCGACTTCTTGCGGCGCTGCAAGAGCAGGCGGTTACGTGACGCAGGCCGTCGACTTGGTGCAAGAAGCGGTAGTCGGACCGGCTGCCGCGTCGTGGCCTCAGAGATCATCCCGGAACGTCTTGCGCGGATTCTGCTGGGCCGGGCTCAGCGTCACGATCTTTGCGGGCTGGTTCGTCGTGACGCGCTTCAGTGTCACGCGCGAACTTCGCCTGTGGGATGTGACCGCGCTGCGGTTCGGCATCGGTGCCGTCATTCTTCTTCCAGTGCTGTTGCGGGGAAAGAGACGCCTATCAGCCAAGGAATGGCGTGAGGGGCTGGTCTATGCCTGCCTTTGGGGGTTGCCCTTCGTCCTGGCGGTCGCGCTCGGCCTGCAGCTCACGTCGGCCGGCCGCGCGGCAGCGATAGCGCCGACCCTGATGCCGGTATTCGCCGGCGCCTTCGCGTGGATTTTCCTGAAAGAGAAACAGGGCCGCGCGCGCTGGTGTGGCTACCTCGCCATCATCATCGGACTGGTGTTCATGGTTGCAGGCGGTGTTTCCGCTCACGGTGGCATGAACCCGATGGGCCTCATCGCCCTGATGACTGCCGCTGCCATGTGGGCCGTCTACACGCTGCTTTTTCGGCGCAGCGCCCTGACACCTGTGCAGGCCGCAGCCCTGATCTGCTTCTGGTCGGCCATCCTCTTCCTGCCGATCTATATTTTTGGCGGGCTCAGTCGCCTCGCCATGGCCTCACCCAGCGAGATCGGCTTGCAGGCCGTCTATCAGGGCGTCCTGATGAGCGGCGTTGCGATCGTTTCCTTCAATCGCTCTGTCGCGCTTCTGGGCCCATCTGCGGCCACAGCCATCATCGCCCTGATTCCGGTCGTTGCTTCGCTGGCCGCCATTCCCGTACTTGGAGAGCTGCCGTCTGGTGGAGAGTGCGTTGCACTTGCCGTCGTTGTTGGCGGCGTGCTCTTGGCAGCACGTCCTGCCCGTAAAGCAGCGAAGCCATCGATTTCCGCAACCACGAGGCATACACCATGATCCGGTTCTACTTTCATCCGACCCCCAACCCCGCAAAGATCGCGCTCTTTCTGGAGGAGACCGGTCTGGCCTACGAAGCCTTGCCGGTCGACACAAGCAAGGGCGAGCAGCATGCGCCCGCCTTTCGTGCGATCAATCCGAACGGCAAGGTACCGGCCATCGTCGATACCGAGGGGCCGGGCGGCAACGAAGTCAGGGTCTTCGACTCGACCGCCATCCTGATCTATCTGGCGGAAAAGACCGGCCAGCTTCTGGGCACGTCCGAGGATCGGCCGGAGTTGCTGTCCTGGCTGCTCTTCATCGCCTCGGGATTGGGGCCGTTCTCCGGGCAGGCGGTGCACTTCCAGTTCGCCGCGCCCGAGGGCTTGGACTACGCGGCCAATCGTTACCGCCGCGAGGCGGAGCGGCACTATCAGGTTCTCAACGATCACCTGTCCGGACGCGAGTTCATCGTCGGCAGCGGTTTCACGATCGCCGACATCTCCGCCTGGGGCTGGCTCGATCGCGCTTCCCGCGTGCGCAAGGGCGCCGAGGATCCTCTGGGGCCCTTTCCCGAACTGAAGCGGTGGTTCGCAGGCGTGGATGCGCGTCCGGCGGTCGCTCGCGCCCGGGCGCTCGCCAAGAGCCATGCGTTCAAGGCGATCAACGACGAGGAGACCAAGCGTGCGCTCTTCCCGTCGAACTATCCCCCTGCATCGGCGCAAGGAGTTTGAAATGGAACTGAAGAACAAGCGGGTCCTCGTCACGGGCGGATCGAGCGGGATCGGCCTCGCGCTGGCCCATGCGCTGATCGCGCGAGGCGCCAGGGTGGTCATCACCGGAAGGCGCAGAAGCGTCCTGGACGATGCACTGCGCAGCCTTGACTCGGCGACGGGCGTCTGCGCTGACGTGGGAAGTCCCGAGGGACGCGCGGCCACGCTGGACCAGGCGATACAGACGCTGGGCGGACTCGACATCCTCGTCAACAACGCCGGCGGCGTGCGGGCTGGCCGGCTGGAGAACACCACGGAAGCCGATATCGAGCAGATGGTGATCGTCGACTTGCTCGCGCCAGTCTTGTTGACCCGCGCGGCGCTCCCCGCTCTGCGGGCCAGCGGAGATGCCATGGTGGTGAATGTCGCCTCCGGCATTGCCCTGGTCGGCGCACCCTTCTATGCAACGTATGCCGCGGTGAAAGCAGGTCTGGCTCGCTTTGGCGAGGCGCTCAGGCGCGAGCTCAAGGGCGAAGGCATTCATGTGTTGACGGCCTATCCTGGAGGCACGGACACGCCGATGATGAAGTCGAATCGCGCTGGTCCCGAACTGGGGTTTTCGCGCGAGCCTGCTTCTGCGGTGGCCGATGCCATCGTCGCCGGGATCGAGGCGAACGCTTTCGAGGTCATCCGGGGCGGGGAGGCGAGAGCCCAGATGATTGCGCTCAACCGTAACGATCCGGTAGCGGTCGATGCGAGATTCCTGACGCTCAAGAGCGCGCTGGAAGAGGCGGTCAAGGACCACAGCGCATTGTGACGACGCGGCATCAAGCACCGCATCCACTCACGAAGCCAACCACGAACCGATCCAGGAACGATCATGGCGCGCCCCAGAGAGTTTGACGAAGCAGTGGCCCTCGATGCCGCGATTCAATGCTTCTGGTCGAGGGGCTACGAAGCCACCTCGGTGCGGGACCTGGCCGACGCGATGGGTATCGCCGGCCCCAGTCTGTACAACACGTTTGGCGACAAACGCACGCTGTACCGGCAGGCGCTCGAACACTATGTCGAGCGAGGCTTTTGCGATCGGGTCCGGCGCTTCGAGTCCCAGTTGGCACCTCGTGCGGCCATCGGTGCGTTCTTCGATGAGATCATCGAATTGTCGCTGGCCGACGACCAGCGCAAGGGATGCCTGATCGTGAACTCGGCACTGGAGCTGGCACCTCACGACGCGGAGTTTCAGGCTGCACTGGCCGCTGTCTTGCGCGACATGGAGGCCTTCTTCTACCGTTGCGTCAAGGCCGGCCAAGATGCCGGCGCGATCAACATCACGTTGCCGGCCGATGATCTCGCCCGGATGCTGCTCGGCTTGCTAATGGGGCTGCGCGTCCTCGCGCGATCGCGGCCAGAACCGGAATTGCTGCGTGGGCTTGTCCGGCCCGCATTGGCGCTGCTCGATGGCGCCGGCACATCTCAACGACGGAGTCGCAAATGATCGACCTCTACTATTGGCCCACGCCCAATGGCCACAAGGTCACGATGTTTCTGGAGGAGGCTGGCCTCGAATACCGCATTCATCCTGTCGACATCAGTGCGGGCGACCAGTTCAAGCCTGAGTTCCTCGCGTTCTCGCCGAACAACCGGATGCCTGCGATCATCGACATGCAGCCGGTCGACGGCGGGGAGCCCGTGACCGTCTTTGAATCGGGCGCCATCCTGGTCTATCTTGCGGAGAAAACGGGTCGCTTCATGCCGACCGACCTGCGTGAGCGCAAGGCGGTGCTGGAATGGCTCTTCTGGCAGGTCGGTGGACTCGGCCCCATGGCCGGTCAGAACCATCACTTTGGCATCTATGCGCCCGAGAAGATCCCCTATGCCATCACGCGCTACGTCAACGAGACCAATCGCCTGTACGGTGTGCTCGACCGACGCCTGGCCGTGCAGGAATATCTCGCAGGTGAAACCTATTCGATCGCGGACATGGCGACCTACCCCTGGGTGGTGCCGTGGAAGCGCCAGCAGCAGGAACTCGACGAGTTCCCCAGTCTGCGGCGGTGGTTTGATGCGATTCGCAATCGTCCCGCGACGATCAGGGCCTATGCGCGCGGCGAGCCTTTCGCATCGCGTCCTGCGGTGACGGAGGAGGGCAAGAAGCTTCTGTTCGGTCAAACTGCCGCAGGCCCGCAGGCGCGCTGATACGTTTATGGTGCACACACCAGCGATTACTCAAAGTCAAAGCAATCACGCGACGTGGGCGTGCGCCAGCTGCTGCAGGGAGCTCGGGAATTCGTGGAGATCTTTCGAGGCGCGGGCATGATATCGCTATGACCATCGAACCGTGGGCGGACGCCCAGCTATCTGAAGATATTCCTCGGCTTGCTCAGGGCGGTGAGAGCGAGACTGTGGAATTCAAGCGAGAGCTGCCAAAGCAGGTGCGGGATCTTGCCAAGGAAATCGCGGCTTTCGCTTCCAGCAGCGGGGGCCGACTCCTTCTTGGAGTGGCAGACGACGGCTCGATTCCAGGAGTCGAAAATGCACATGACCCAGCGGTTCGAGATGATCTCGGCAGAAGGATCGTGGGCGTTTGCCAGATCATCGATCCCCCCGTCCGCCCGCAGATCGGCTGGACATCGGCAAATGGGCTCGGCGTTCTCGTCATCACTGTCGAGAAGGGTTCAGAGCCTCTGTACTACGTGGATTCGCGCGCGTACATCCGGCACGGCACGGTCTCCCGACCGGCGACGGCCTCAGAGGTTCGCGCTGCCTTGACAGCTTCCATGCCCGGGGAGGCCGCAGAAGGACCCAAGAATCATCCGGAGCTGTCTGCGCTGGCCGACGTGCTCGCCAACGTGCGACGCTGGAGCGATACGGACTCCGAGATGCGAAGCCTGAAACCCTGGATTGAAGATTGGTCGGCAGATGCGGAGGTCTATGCGTCAAAGCTGCGCGACCTGTCCGTCTCCGACTGGGCCATTGAGAGCCACGTCAATGAACGGTTGGAAGCCACAGCTGAGAAGCTCGATGAAGTCGCACAGTTCCGGCACTACCTCGGCGAAGGGGAAAACTTCAACGACGTGTGCAACTCCGCAGGCTTCGCTGCTGCGGAGTTGATGCGCGATCTGGTCGATCCTATCGAGGTCAGCGATGAGACACAGCGAAAAGTCCTGGAGGCGATTGCCAAACTTGCCCGCAAGTTGACCCAAATGTGGGACCGTGCCAACAAAGAGATCTTCGATGGGCGTGTCGAGAAAGCCCAGCAGGAAACCTATGGCATCGGCCAGCAAATCGCCACTTGGACCTATTTCAGGCTGTCTGTTGTGCCGGAAAGCACGCTGGCCGATCTGCGCCGAATCGGTCTTAGCCTGCTCCAACTGGTGTCCATGAGGGTCTACATGGATGGCGGCGCTTCACTACAGCGCATCGTCGATGATGCTCAGACTCTTGTGAAAGAGCTGAATGCGAACGTCGAGAGTTTCCTGCAGTTCGATCGCTGAGTACTGTGTGCGCCGCCGTTTGCCCTTGGGCGGCTGCGGGCCACGGCTGCCAGAGGCGTGCTCGCTCCAGCGGTACGGTGACCGTGCGCGCACTCAGCGTCTATGCGCTGGCGCGCGCCTCAGGTCGCCGGGAAGCACAATCCCCAGGCTCCCATGCAACTCCTGACATGGATGCGGTCCGTAGCTACCCGGAACCCGAATACCCTCTAAACCCGCGTCAGATATGGGTTTGCGTCCGTCCGATGCAAATCGAAAGTCCTTGACAGCGGACATTTTTTAGGATGTCGCGCTCCTCGGTCAGACGCTTGATCTCGGCCTTCAGTCGCCGGACCTCCGCCGAGTCCTTCGCCGTCGGCAGCAGTGCCGCCTCCGCGCCGTCGGCATTGGCAGCGCTCTTCGCCTTGCGCAGCCACTCGTACAGGCTGTGGGTGGAGACCCCGAGCCGCTGGGCCACATCGGCCACCCGGAAGCCACGTTCGGTTACCTGCTTGACCGCTTCGGCCTTGAACTCATCCGTGTACTGCCTGTTGCTCATAAACACCTCTGTCGTTGCCATGAATTATGGCTCCTAGGTGTCTACGAAAGGCTGGCCGGTCCAGACCTCCGTTTTGTACAAGCCGTTGATAGTTTCAGCCAGGGCGTTGTCATAGGAGTCGCCGGTGCTGCCCACCGAAGGCATCAGGCCAGCTTCCTCCAAGCGCTCTGTGTAGCGAATGGACACGTACTGACTCCCCCTGTCGGAGTGATGAATCAGCTTTTCATCGCTTGAAGGATGCCGTGCGTAGAGAGCTTGCTCCAATGCATCCACAACAAAGTCAGTGCGCATGTGGCTGCTGACTCGCCAACCCACAATCCGGCGGGCATAGACATCAATCACAAAGGCCGCAAACATCTGACCTTGCCATGTCGATACATAGGTAAAGTCTGCAACCCAAAGCTGGTTAGGACGTTGGGCTGTGAACTGGCGGTTGACGAGGTCTAGTGGGCATGGCCTTGCCACATCTGGGCGTGTTGTGCACACCTTCTTGCCACGCCGCGCACCCTCCAACCCTAGCTTGCGCATCAGGCGCTGCACCGTGCAGCGGGCAATAGGCAAGCCCTCTCGATGCATTTGCTTCCAGACTTTGATCACCCCATAAACTTGCCAGTTTGCATGCCATACACGTTGGATATGACCGCAACTCTCTTCGTCTGATTGGCTGCGCTTGCAGCGCAGCCATGGGCAGTTTCTTTGTTGAACCCTGCGTCTGTAGCCCGATGGGGCAATTTGCAGCAGTCGGCAAATTGGCTCGACCCCATAGGCATCACGGTACTTGTCTACAAAGTCAATCAGCTCTTGATGCGACGGTCCAGCTCCGCCTGCGCAAAAAAAGCGCTCGCAGCCTTGAGTATGTCATTGGCACGCCGCAACTCCTTGTTCTCCCGCTCCAGTTGCTTGAGCCGCTCACGTTCATCTGTAGTCAAACCCGGTCGTTGGCCTGCATCTATTTCTTTGCGCTGTACCCATCCATGCAGGGTACTGACAGAGCAGCCAATCTTGGGGGCAATCGATTCGCATGCACCCCACAGTGATGCGTAATCCGCTTGGCACTCCTGCACCAAACGTACGGCACGTTCACGTACCTCAGGGCTAAAACGAGCAGCTTTAGTGTTCATGACTCAATCCTCTCAGGAGTTGAGCCTCCACGGAAGCCGGTGCGATTCAGTTGGGCAATTGCAATTGCCATGGTGAAAGTGCCACGAACAGTCAAACATCTGGGTAAGTAAGGGCTTAGCGTGCTTTATTTTCCGTTTTCTGAGGCGACCCCTTGGTGGCCACCATGGCGGCATAGCCGTCGGCGGCCTTCACCTGGCGCTCGATCTGGGTCGCGATCCGCGCGATCTGCAGCTCGAGGAGGCGCAGACGCGATGAAGCGGACAAGACGCCCTTGTCCTCGAGGAGCGTGTAGATGGCTTCAGCCGCCGGCTCCATACCGATCATGAAGTGGGAGGCCACAGCGGGCGCAAGGCCAGTGGCGTCGACCTTGACGTGAGCGGCGATCGCCTTGGCGATTGCAGCGGTGAGGTCGGCCCGGCTCGGCGCCGGCGAGGGAAGGGACGCGATCGACATGGTTGATCCTCCTCGGTCAGTTGGACAGGCGGCCGTCAGGCCCGCGTCAAACGCTCGCTCGTCTGCGGCGCGCGCAGATGGACGAAATCGCCGGCAATCCTGACGCTGTAGCCATTGCGCTGGTACCAGTTCCCCATGATGGCGCCGGCCTGGCGGATCGCCGCCATCATGTCGTTCCACGTGGGGCCCTCGATCTCGACGAGGCCAGGCGGCAGCTCGTCGACGCGGATTGCGTCGTTCATGTCACGGTTCTCGTTGGCGTAGTGGAAGCCGGCCTTGAGGACGTTGTTCGCCTCCATCATCAGCGAGCGACGGGTCTCGGGATTGTCGAGGTTGTACAGATAGATCCCCTGGATGTTCGACGGATAGGCGACCGTCTTCAGATCCTCGAGCGAGGCGCCGGGGCTCAAGAGAACCAGCGTCAGGAACTCGTGCGGCACAGCGCACTCGAACTGGTGGAACACTGACTGCTCGAAGAGGTCGCGGATCCGCCCGATGCTCTGGTCATAGCCGTACTCGAGCTCCTCGGCGCAGAACGCGTGCCAGCCGATCACCGTCTCGATCCAGTCCTTCTGCCTCTCATAGCGTTCCTCGAAGAGGTTCGCCCACGCCGACTCGTTCTGGAGGCTGGCAATTGTCTTGCCCAGCCCGACCAGGAGGGAGGCAGGCGCTGTTACGGGAGTGACGGTGGCGAGCCGCGACATCACGGGACCTTCGACGCTGTTTGAGGGCTTCAAGGGGGAGAGGTCGCAAGCGACCTCAATCTGGCTGGCAGGCAGCAGGGCGCCTGCGGATCCCATAGCCAGACGCGATCACAGGCTGACGGCCCGATCGCGCGGGTGAATGGCCTGGCCCCGCAGGCTCGGTTGGAGATCCGGGTCCGGATCGACATCGTCCTCGAAGACGGCCGCCTCGATGAACCCGAAGTGGACGCCGCCGATCAGCAGGTCCGGGCGGACCAGGATCGTCGTGAAGGTGTCGTCGCTCGACATCTGCAGCGCCTTGGCGCGCACGACATCGAGAGGCGCAGCCGGATAGTGGTGGCTGGCGCGCTGGCGGCCAACCATGCTCTTCCACTCGGCCACGGTCTGGAAGTGGCCGGGATTGCCGATCTTCGTATAGGCCTTGCCATGGTCGGTCACAGTGATCTCGCCGTTGCCGAAGAAGATCGGGAACAGCCGGCGCGGACCGAGATCGATGAGACCGAGACGCACGTCGGCGGCGAACAGCGCCGGGTGTACGGTCTCCATGAAGGAGCGCAGCGTGAAGCGCGGCGATGCCCCGGAGGGCACAATGAGCGTCTCGCCGACATGGGCATGCGCGATCGCCGACATGGGCGGCCTCCGTGATGGGTTTTCAGGGGGACAATTGATTGATGAGCGCAGAGAATGGGGTTTCTCTCACCACTCCTCCCTGTCATCGAGAGCCTCATAGTCCGCTTCATCGTAGTCCGGATGGCAGCAGACGATTGTGGCAGCGCCTCCCGTGACGGTGATCGAGCAGTCAGGGTTCCAACGATAGCCGGTCACAGACCGGATCTTCCCGAAGATGCTCACTTGGAACTCTTTAGCGACCTTCATTAGGTCCGCCCACGTGGTGCATGACACCTCGGCGGTTGTCTTTGGGAGCGACATGAGAAGCTCCCTTCCGCGGAACCGCGGCAGGCGCGTCCGGGCCTCATAGGCGGCCCACTGCTTCTCGGAGACAAGAAGGACGCGAAGATCATGACGCTGTCGGGCGGCATGAAGCGGCGCGCCATGATCGCCAAGGCGCTCTCCCACGAGCCGGACATCCTCTTCCTCGACGAGCCGACCGCCGGCGTCGACGTGGAGCTGAGGCGGGACATGTGGGCCCTCGTCCGGCGGCTGCGCGACAATGGCGCGACGATCATCCTGACGACGCACTACATCGAGGAGGCCGAGGAGATGGCCGACCGGGTCGGCGTCATCTCCAAGGGGCGGATTATCCTCGTCGAGGACAAGGCGGAGCTGATGCGCAAGCTCGGCCGCAAGCGCCTGACGGTGGAACTGCAGGCTCCCGTCGCGGCGGTCCCGGAATCCCTCGCCGCCTTCGACCTCGCGCTGGCCGATGGCGGCAACGCCCTCGTCTACAGCTACGATTCGCAGGCCGAGCGCACCGGCATCACGGCGCTGCTCCAGGCGCTGTCGGACGCCGGCCTCCGGTTGAAGGACCTGCAGACCGAGCAGAGTTCGCTCGAGGAGATCTTCGTGAACCTGGTGAGCACCCGATGAACGTTCAGGCGATCAAGGCCATCTACCTGTTCGAGATGGCGCGCACCTGGCGGACGCTGTGGCAGAGCATCGTCTCGCCGGTCATCTCCACCTCGCTCTATTTCGTCGTCTTCGGCGCGGCGATCGGCGCGCGGATGCAGGAGATCGACGGGGTCGCCTATGGCGCCTTCATCGTGCCGGGGCTGATCATGCTCTCGCTGCTGACGCAGAGCATCTCCAACGCGTCCTTCGGCATCTATTTCCCGCGCTTCACCGGCACGATCTACGAGGTGCTCTCGGCGCCGGTCTCGCCCTTCGAGATCGTCACGGCCTATGTCGGCGCGGCGGCGACCAAGTCGGTGATCCTCGGGATCATCATTCTCGCCACCGCGGCCCTCTTCGTGCCACTGAGGATCGAGCATCCGCTGTGGATGCTCGCCTTCCTCGTGCTCACCGCTGTCACCTTCAGCCTGTTCGGCTTCATCATCGGCATCTGGGCCGACGGCTTCGAGCAGCTGCAGTTCATCCCCATGCTGGTGGTGACGCCGCTGACGTTCCTCGGGGGCAGCTTCTATGCCATCGACATGCTGCCGCCTTTCTGGCGGACGGTCAGCCTCTTCAACCCGGTCGTCTACCTGGTGAGCGGTTTCCGCTGGAGCTTCTTCGGCACCGCCGACGTCGCTATCGGCGTCAGCCTCGCCATGACGCTGGTGTTCCTCGGCCTGTGCCTTGCGGCCATTGGCTGGATCTTCCGGACGGGTTACCGGCTCAAGGCGTGAGCCGGCGGCGCGCCACGCGGATCAGGCGCGGGCGATGGAGAGGAGCTTCTTCTCGTCGAGGACGCGCACGGCCTCCGGCACGATGAGGATCACGCCGTCGCGGGCGAGCTTGGTCAGCGTGCGGCTCACGGTCTCGATGGTGAGGCCGAGATAGTCGGCCATGTCGATGCGCTGCATCGGCAGCTGGATCGTCACCGACGGGCCCTTGATGCGGGTCCAGCGCTCGCGCATGGCGACGAGGAAGGCGGCGACGCGCTCCTCGGCCGAGCGGCGGCCGATCAGCGTCATCTGCTCCTGGGCGATGACCAGCTCATGGGTGGCGAATTCGTGCAGGCGGCGCAGGAAGTGCGGCTTGGCGGTGACGAGATTGTCGAACTCGCGCCGGTCGAAGCGGCATAGCGCCACGTCGTCCACGGCATCGGCCGAGAAACCGTAGCGGTTGTGCAGGGCGAGGCCGAGGAAGTCGCCCGGCATGGCGAAGCCGATGATCTGGCGGCGGCCGTCGGAGAGCAGCTTGTAGAGCCGAACCATGCCTTCGGTGACCGAGAAGACCGACTCGGCGGTCTCGCCCTGGTGGATGAAGGTGGTCTTTCCGTCGGCGCGGGTGTGATGGACGATGTCGTCCAGCTCGGGGAGCTCTTCCGGCCCGAGCGCGGCGCAAACCGCGAGCGAACGCACCTTGCAGTTATCGCAGTAATTGTCGCCGGGCTGGCGCCCGCAGGCGTGGGCCGCCTTCGGGGACGTGAGTTCGATGGTCGCGGTCATGGCAGTGACCCTTGGTGGGGGAACAAGGCACTTATCGCTGTCATCATAGAGGAGAGTCTCGGCCAGCGTTTGATTCAGAACAAGGACGCCATTCGACTAGCCCCTCATCCTCCCGGCTCTCAAGCATGCTGGGAGCCTTCGCCTCGATGTTCAGAGCCCGCATCATCGACGCGAACGAGGCGATGACCGTCTTCGGGCTGGTCCGGCTGTGCTATCCCGATATCGAGATCGACGCCTGGCGCCAGCATCTTCAGGGGCTTGGCGGCGGCAAGCGCCGCAAGGCTGGCTGCCTGGTCGTCAGCGACCAGCGCGGTTATGTCCACGCGGCATGCCTGTTCCGCGTCACGCCGGACCCCATGTCCGGCCGCCGGATGGAACTGTCCTACCTGTCGAAGGCCGAGCTCCCGGCCAGCACCGCACCGGACACCCTGTTCGATTTCGTCGACGAACTGGCCCGCGAGGAACATTGCTCGACCATCGTGATCGAGGAGGCGGTGACGCGGCTGGCCGACGGGCCCCTCACGCAGTGGGGCGACCTCGACGAGGCGCTAGCGGCCCATCAGTTCCGGCCGGGCAGCGTCGGCTTCGTGAAGGCTGTCCCCGAGGCCGCCTGAGCCGGCACCGTGCCGGCGGCTTCCGGCAATCTCGCATTGTCATCCATGATCGCGCGCCAGGCGGCGCCGTCGAGATCGTCGTACTGGCCGGTCTTCAGCGACCAGAGGAAGCCGGCAAGGCCGAGGAGGCCGAGGCCGAGGGCGAGGGGAACGAGGAAGATCAGCACGTCCATGGGTGCCTCCTTCAGAGCCGGCCGTGGCGCGCGCGCAGCGCGTTGGCGGTGACGATGACCGACGAGCCGGACATGGCGAGCGCCGCGATGAGCGGCGTCACCCAGCCGGCAATGGCGATGGGCACGGCGATGGCGTTGTAGACGACCGCCAGCCAGAGGTTCTGCTTCATGAGCATGAGCGCGGTGCGCGAGACAGCGACCGCATGGGCGACCGGGGCGAGGCGGTCGCCGAGGAAGACCGCGTCGGCGGCGGCCTGGGTCAGGTGCACGGCGGTGATCGGCGACATCGAGACATGGGCACGGGCAAGCGCCGGCGCGTCGTTGAGGCCGTCGCCGACCATCAGCACCTTGCGGCCGCCCGCCTTCAACGCGTCGAGCCGCTCGATCTTGTCGGCCGGCTTGAGCCCCCCGCGCGCGACGGGGATGCCGAGGGCGGCCGCGACGGGCGCGACCGCCTCCGGCCTGTCGCCGGACAGGATCTCCAGTTGCAGGCCGGCCCGGGACAGGGCCGCGACGACGGCCTCGGCGTCCGGTCGAAGCTGCTGGCGGATGGCGAAGACATGGCAGGTCTCGCCATGGCGGAAGGCGATGAGCGAGGCATCGGGATGCCGGGCGGCCACCCTCGCCCCCTCCGCCTCGGCGTCGCAGAAGGCGAGGCTACCGAGCCGCGCCTCGCTGCCGTCGATCATGGCAACGACGCCGCGGCCGGTTTCCTCGCGCGCCTCGGCGAGGGGAAGGGCATTGGGCACCGCCGCGACCAGGGCGCGGGCGAGTGGATGATGCGAGGCGGCCGCAAGGCCGGCTGCCATCACGAGATCGGCGGCAGGAATGTCCGCAGTGCCTTCGGCGGCGAGGTCCGGCAGGGTCAGCGTGCCGGTCTTGTCGAAGACGATGGTGTCGGCCTCGGCGAGCCGCTCCAGCGCATCGCCCGCCTGGAGCAGGACATTGGCCTTGAACAGGGCGCCCGAGGCCACGACCTGCACGGCGGGAATGGCAAGGCCGAGGGCGCAGGGGCAGGTGATGATGAGCACCGTGATGGCGATGATCAGCGACTGCTGCCAGGCGAGTCCCGCAAGGATCCATCCGGCCAGCGTGCAGATCGCGGTGAGATGGACCACCGGCGAATAGAGCGCCGCGGCGCGGTCGGCGAGGCGGCGGTAGTTGGAGCGCGCCTCGAGCGCGGTCTCGAGCAGGCGCGTCACCTCGTCGAGCAGCGTGCCCTTGGCGGCGGCGCGGACCTCGATGGTGAGGGCGCCGGAGAGGTTCAGTGTGCCGGCATAGACGGCATCGCCGGCCGTGACCTCCTGCGGCAGGGTCTCGCCCGTCACGAGGCTCTGGTCGAGGCTGGAGCGGCCCTCGACGACGAGGCCGTCGACCGAGACCCGCTCGCCGGGCCGGACGAGGACGCGGTCGCCCGCGGCCACGGCGGCGATCGGCACCTGCCGCAGCGCGCCGTCGGGCATGAGCTTCAC
>Ga0255047_10001924_pt1 | contig 14266 bp, 12 predicted proteins | sample JV7_2_1_MG_FD_183640 | JGI IMG/M metagenome (GOLD analysis project Ga0255047, IMG submission 183640) | Seawater microbial communities from Jervis Inlet, British Columbia, Canada - JV7_2_1 | ecosystem: Environmental > Aquatic > Marine > Inlet | place: Canada: British Columbia | collected 2016-10-06
CACGGCGGTGGTTCCGGCCTTCGCCATGGCGATAGCGCCATCCTCATCGGTGTATTCGAGATGATCCGCGGACAACGCGCCGTATTCCGCCGCCAGCCGCGCGCCGTGCAGGTTCGACAATTGATCCGCATGCAACTTGACCGCGAGCCCGGCCGTCTTCGCGGCTTTAAACACCCGCGCCGTTTGTTCGGGCGAGAAAGCGATCCCTTCGCAAAACGCATCTACTGCATCGGCCAGATGATCGCGCGCGATGGCGGGGATCATGTCGCAGACGTAGTCGATGTAGCGATCACGATCGGCATATTCCGGAGGCAGCGCGTGCGCACCAAGGAACGTCGTCGCGACCTCGATCGGGCGCTCGCGTGCCAGTCGTCGTGCGGCCCGGAGCACGCGAAATTCGCTGTCGCGATCAAGGCCGTAGCCGGATTTGATCTCGATCGTGGTGACGCCTTCAGCGATCAAATGATCGAGTCTTGGCAGCGAGGCGTTGACCAAGTCGTCCTCGCTGGCCGCTCGCGTCGCCTTGACTGTTGACAGGATGCCGCCGCCAGATCGCGCGATCTCTTCATAGCTTGCACCGGCGAGGCGCAATTCAAACTCGTGGGCCCGGTTGCCGCCGTAGACGAGATGCGTATGGCAATCGACCAATCCGGGAGTCACCCAGCGACCGTCGAGCCGCACCGTTTCCCGCGCGCTCCAGTTTCCCGGTAATTCAGATAACAGGCCTGCAAAGGCGATCCGGCCATCCTTTGTGGCGATGGCACCATTTTCGATGATGCCGAGCCCAGTCTCTGCTGGCTTGAGGGTCACCAGTCGCGCGTCGAGCCAAATTTTATCGAACTGCATCGTCTCTCCGCAGGATATCGATCCTGCTTCCCCGGCATGGCGATTAATTGTCTATACATAATTGCCTGCAAGCTTTCAATTGTCTATACAAAAGAAATCGGAGCGGAGACAGGTTCGAATGACATCGCGAATCCCCGGCGCAACGGATGCGAAGCGAGAGATGGGCGTGAGCTCTCTGTTTTTTGATCATGCGTTTCTGCCCGACGGCTGGGCGCGCGATGTCAGACTCTCGATCGAGGGTGGTGTCATCGCGCAGGTCGAGGTCGGAGTTAGCTGTGGCGGCAGCGGGCATGTGAAGGGCATCGCACTGCCGGGCCTTCCCAATCTTCACTGTCATACGTTTCAGCGCGGAATGGCCGGACTCGCCGAGCGTCGCGGAGTGGGCGACGACAGCTTCTGGACCTGGCGCGATGTGATGTATCGCTTTCTCGGTCGTCTTTCGCCTGACGATGTGGAGGCGATCGCGGCTTTTGCCTACGCCGAAATGCTTGAGCGCGGTTTCACCTCGGTCGGCGAGTTTCATTATCTACATCATGATGCAAACGGCTCACCCTATGACGATCTGGGCGAGATGGCGGCGCGTATCGTGGCGGCAGCTGCCGAGAGCGAGATCGGATTGACGCTGCTTCCTGCGTTGTATGTGAACGGCGGTTTTGGGGGCGCGGCGCCGGGCGCTGCTCAACGTCGTTTTCTGAACGATCCCGAACGCTTCCTGAAGCTTGTTGAGCGGACTCGCGCCGTGACGGCTTCGCTGCCTTCAGCGCAGGTTGGAATAGCGCCACATTCGCTGCGTGCAGTCACGCCTGAATCGCTGCGTATGGTGATAGGTCAGGCGGGAGCAGGGCCTGTCCACATTCATGTCGCCGAGCAGGTCAAGGAGGTCGCCGATTGCATCGCGTGGTCGGCGCGCAGGCCGGTGCAATGGCTGCTAGACAATGTGATCGTCGATGAGCGCTGGTGTCTCATTCACGCCACCCATATGACGTCCGACGAGGCGCGCCGGGTTGCCGTATCGGGCGCAGTGGTGGGGCTTTGTCCCATCACTGAGGCATCGCTGGGCGACGGCATCTTTAACGGCCCGGACTTTCTGATTGCCGGCGGACGCTACGGCGTGGGGTCGGACTCCAACGTCGAGATCGATGCGGCGGGCGAGCTCAGGCTTCTTGAATACAGTCAGCGTCTCGGCCAGCGCGCTCGCAATGTGATGACCACGGAGCCGGGGGAGTCGACCGGTCAGCGGCTTTTCACGTCCGCTCTTGCCGGTGGCGCGCAGGCGCTGGCGCGGCCGGTGGGCGCCATCGCAGTCGGTCGCCGCGCGGATATCGTGGTGCTCGATGCCGAGCATACGAGTTTTGCAACGACCGACAGCCGTCATTGGCTGGATGCGTGGATTTTTGTTCCGGGGTGTCCGGCCATACAGTCGGTGTTCGTCGGCGGCGCGAAGGTCGTGGATGAGGGACGTCATATCCGGCGTGATAAGATTGCCGCGCGATATCGCTCCGTTCTCAGGAGGTTGGTCGATGTCTGAACTTCGGGTGTCCCAGCGCACGGGGCCGACGGGAGTTGCGCGCTACGCCGAGATCCAGCGCGCGCTTGAGGCGGCGATCTTTTCCGGCGACTGGCCGCCGGGCGCTCGTGTGCCTTCCGAGCAGGAACTGTTGAAGCGCTATGCATGCTCGCGCATGACGGTCAACAAGGCGTTGAGCGCGCTCGCGGCCTCGGGGCTGATCGTGCGCCGCCGGCGTTCGGGCAGCTTTGTCGCCAAGCCCGAAGCCGAGAAGAACGTCCTTCAGATCCATGACACCGAGGAAGAAATTCGCCGCGAGGGCAAATCCTATCGCATCAAGGTGCTGTCCAGGACGGAACGTAACGCTACGAAACACGATGCAGCTCGCCTGAATATGCCGCTGCCGACGCGGGTGCTTGCGGTGAAATGCGTGCATTTCGCGGACGAGGAACCGGTGGTGGCGGAGGATCGCCTGATCAATCTCGATGCCGTGCCTTCGGTAACGCAAGTTGATTTCAACGTGACGTCGCCGGGAAGCTGGCTGCTAAGGAAAGTGCCGTGGAGCCAGGCCGAGCATCACATCCGGGCGGCGAACGCGAATAAGGACGTCGCGGCGCAGCTCAAGATTATTGAGGGCGATGCCTGCCTGGTCGTAGAGCGGCGAACGCAATACGCGGGTCAGGCCATCACTCACGTCACGCTCTCGTACCCTGGCAACGGATACAAACTCGTTGCCCGCTTTAGCCCATCGCCAACGTGAAGATCCGGTCAACTGGCAGTGACATGCGCAGCACTTGATGCGTACGCAGCAAAATCATTTCGCGATCTCGTTCAGAGGCAAGAAAGTATGACCATTTACTCCGGTCCAGTCTTCGATATGTGCAAACGGCAGTTCGATATCACCGCCGACTATCTGTCGATTCCCGAGGATGAACGTCGCCGCCTTCTTTATCCCAAAAGGGCAATTGCGGTCTCCTGTCCTATTCATAGGGATGACGGATCGATCGCGGTATTCGAAGGCTATCGGGTCCAGCATCATTTGACGCTGGGCCCGACGAAGGGTGGCACGCGCTTCTCGCAGCATGTCGATATTGGTGAAGTCGCAGCCCTTGCGGTGTGGATGAGCTGGAAGTGCGCGCTTGCAGGCCTGCCTTATGGCGGGGCAAAGGGAGGCGTCACTGTGGATGCTGCATCGCTTTCGGCGCGTGAGCTCGAAGCTCTGTCGCGCCGGTACATGGTCGAGATGATTCCGTTTGTCGGACCGCGAACGGACATCATGGCGCCGGATATGGGTACGAATGAACAGGTCATGGCCTGGTTCATGGATACATATTCGATGTACCAGGGCCATACGGTCAACGAGATTGTGACCGGCAAGCCGGTTGCGTCCGGTGGGACTGAAGGGCGCCGGGAGGCAACGGGTCTCGGCGTCGCGCATCTCGTTGGTCGCGCGCTTGATCGGCTGGGGATCGCCGCGAGCGGCTCGACCGCCATCATTCAAGGCTTTGGCAACGTTGGCTCCGTTGCGGCGGTGGCCTTGTGCGAGCGTGGCCTGAAGATCATCGGAATCGGCGATCACTCGGCGGCCTATTTCGATCCTCGCGGTCTCGATATCGCGTCGGCGCTGAAACACGCCGTGCAGCATGGCCGGCTATCGGGCTTCTCGAGCGAACTGGAGATCGCGCCCGATCAGCTTCTTCTCCAGACCTGTGACGTGCTCGTTCCCGCCGCACTCGAGCGCGTGATTACAGAGAACAATGTCGCAAAACTCAAATGCCGGATTCTCGCCGAGGGTGCGAATGGTCCGACCACGCCCGAAGCGGACGCGCTGCTCGATCTGCGCCGCGACGAGGTGTTCGTCATACCCGACATTCTCTGCAATTCAGGTGGCGTCATCGTGAGTTATTTCGAGTGGCTCCAGGGCCAGCAGCAATTCCTCTGGGGCAAGGAGCAAGTTTTGCAACAGCTTTACGACATTCTCGATCGCACATTCTCCCGCGTCGTCACGCGCGCGGCTTCAGAGAAAATCTCGTTTCGCGCTGCGGCGCTGGCGATCGGGGTGGAGAAGGTGCGGTCGGCCAAGCTGACGCGAGGGTTGTTCCCTTGAAAGAGCCGAGCCGCCGCAGCGTCGACCGTCAAATAAGTCCCGGGCCGCGTGTTGACCTGAATACCATATACTAATAGAAATCGAGAGAGAGACCCAAATGTTACCGAGCGGAAGTTCGCCTGTGTGCAAAGCGGCGCAAGAGTTCTTCGCGGCAACGAGGCCATTATGCTTGTTCAGGTTCTAGTCTCCGGAATCGCGATCGGCTGCGTCTATGGATTGATCGCGCTGGCGCTCGTGCTCATCAACAAGTCGACCGATGTTGTCAATTTCGCGCAAGGCGAAATGGCGATGTTCGGCGCTTTCGTGGCTCTCGCGCTGAATCGTGATCTCGGGCTTCCGATGATCGTTGTTCTGGCGCTTGCCTTTCCCATCGGAGGACTGATCGGCGCAGTCACTGAACGAATTGCGATACGTCCGCTTGCGGGTGGCGCTCCGATCAACGCGCTGATCGCGACGATCGGTCTGTGGATGGTCTTTCACTATGGCGCGGGCTGGATCTGGGGCTTCGATCCGTTCCGCTTTCCGTCGCTTGTTAGCGACGTGCCGATCGATATCGCGGGCATTCGCGTCGCGCCGTACAGCATCGTGATCGCGCTGGTGGCCGGCGCACTGCTAGTCGGCTTCTATCTCTTCTTCGAATTTTCCCGCGAAGGCATTGCCATGCGCGCAGCGAGCATGAATGCGCGCGCCGCCCGCTTGATGGGAATTCGCACCGGGCGCGTGTCGGCATGGGCGTGGGGCTTGGGAGGCGGAATCAGCATGGTTGCCGGAATCCTGGTCGCGCCGATGACCTTCGTCGACGTCGACATGATGTTTCTCGTGCTTCTGAAGGCCATCGCAGGCGCGGTCCTCGGAGGGTTCACGTCCTTGCCGGGCGCTATCGTCGGCGGCATCCTCGTCGGCGTCACGGAAACTCTCGGAGGATACTACATTTCGTCGGAGTTCAAGGATGTCTTTGCGTTCCTGATTATCGTGGCGGTCTTGATGGTGCGGCCGGAAGGTCTCTTCGGGATGCCGGCGATCAAGAAGGTTTGAGATCATGCGCAACACGTTCCTTGCAGCTTTCGTTTTCATCGTCTGCGCGGCGCTCGTTCCCTTCCTCGGGCAGGGATATCTTTGGTTCTTGCTGTGTAGCGCTGCGGTGTATTTCATCGTGGCGCTTTCGCTCAATATCCTGATCGGGATTGCCGGCCAGATTTCGATCGGGCACGCCGCATTCTGGGCATTGGGGGCCTATAGCTCGGCTGTGGTCGTCACCAAGCTTGGCCTGCCGTTCCTGGCCGGGATCCCGGTCGCTGGAATCGTCGCGGGGCTCGTTGGTTTGCTGGTCGCGTTGCCCGCTCTGCGAATACAGGGACACTATCTGGCGATCGCCACGCTGGCCTTTGCGCTGTTCGTGCAGCAGGTGCTTCACGAATGGGAAAGCCTGACCGGAGGCCGCGCGGGGATTTTCGTGCCGCGTCCGCAGATCCTGGGCTTTGAGATTAGTGATGATCGTCAGTATTTCTATCTGCTGCTGGCGATATGTGTCGGGCTTGCGTGGATCACCTGGAATCTTGCGCGGTCACGAACCGGGCGCGCGCTGATGGCCCTGCGCATGAGCCCGACCGCCGCGCAGTGCTGCGGTGTCGATCGCCGCACCAGCATCGTAATTGCGTTTGGGTTGAGCGCCGCGTTGACCGGCGTCTCGGGCGGCCTTTATGCGCATCTCGTCGGTTATCTCAGCGTATCGAGCTTTTCGCTTGGAACCTCGCTGTCCTTCCTGACGATGGTCGTGATCGGTGGAACGTCGCGCATCGCCGGGGCCGTGCTCGGGGCGTTGTTCCTGACGTTGGCGCCCGAAATTCTAAGAGGACTCGGTGACGGCCAGATGGTGATCTACGGGGTCATTCTGATTTTGGTTGTGATGTTCTTGCCTTCGGGCCTTGTCGGCGTGCCGGCTCAACTGGGTCGCCTTCTGCGCCGCTCGAAGAAGCTGCCCTCCTCGGAGGTCTCGTCATGAGCGTGTTGAGCATTCAGGGGCTAACTCGGCGCTTTGGCGGTCTTGTGGCGCTGAATGACATTGATCTGACGGTGCCGGAACGATCCATCGTTGGGCTGATCGGACCCAATGGAGCTGGCAAGAGCACGCTTCTCAATTGTCTTTCAGGAATCTATCGGCCTAGCGCCGGCAAGATTTCCTTTGGAGGTCTAGATCTCGTCCAGACTCCTACCCATCGGCTTGCCTCGCTGGGCGTGGCGCGAACATTTCAGAATCTCGAACTGTTTGGCGATGCGACAGTTCGCGAGAATGTCCTGGTCGGATGTGACTACCGCTTTCGCTCCAGCTTGCTGTCCGATCTCTTCGCCGGTCCTTCGGCGCGACGGGCCGCGCGGGAAGCGAACAAGGAAGTCGACCGCGAACTGGCCGCTCTAGGCTTGCTGGATGTGGCGGACACCGTGGTGAAAGACCTGTCATACGGCCTTCAGAAGCGCACCGAACTGGCGCGGGCACTGGTGGGCAAGCCCAAGCTGATGCTACTCGACGAGCCTGCTGCCGGCGCGAACCCGACGGAAAGCCACGAGCTTGGCGAACTGATCCGCCGTTTGCGCGACGAGCGCGGCGTCTCGGTTCTGCTTATTGAGCATGACATGCCATTGGTGATGGGAATCTGCGATCACGTCGTGGTTCTTGATCATGGCGCAAAAATTTGTGAAGGCGAACCGGCGGCGGTCGCCAACGATCCGCGCGTTGTTGAAGCGTATCTCGGCGAGGAGGGTGGCGATGCTCTCCATTGAGCGCATGACGGCACGGTACGGTGGCGTGGTCGCGCTCGCTGACGTGAGTCTTACAATCGAGCGTGGCAGTGTCGCTTGCCTTTTGGGAGCCAATGGCGCCGGGAAATCGACGCTTCTCAACGCGCTTATGGGGCAGGTCGCGGATGTCGAAGGTCGGATCAGCTTCGACGGGCGCGAAACTCTTGGGCTTCCCACCGATCAGATTGTTTCAGCAGGCATGGTTCTCTCCCCGGAAGGTCGTCAACTTTTTGGCGACCTCACCGTCGAGGAAAACCTCCGGATAGGAGCGTACCTCCGTCGCGACGACTGGAGCAAAGACCTCGTCGAAATCCTCGCGCTGTTCCCGCGGCTCGCCGAACGCCGCCGCCAGCTTGCGAAGACATTGTCGGGGGGCGAACAACAGATGGTAGCCATTGGCCGGGCATTGATGTCGCGACCGAAGCTGCTCCTGCTCGACGAGCCTTCGCTCGGCCTCGCGCCGATCTTTGTGCGAGAGGTCATGAAGCTGATCTCGACGATTCATGCCAGTGGCACGACGATATTCCTGGTCGAGCAGAACGCCAGACAGGCGCTACGGATTGCGACGCAGGCCTTCGTTCTCGAGAAGGGGCGCCTGACGACGGCGGGCCCAGCCGCCACGCTTATCGATGATCCAAAAATAACGGCCGCCTATCTGGGCGGTTCGGGGAAACCAACCAACCAAGGGGAGAAATAGATGACCATGCTGAGGAATATCGCTATTGCCTGCGGACTGGCTGTTGCCATGTCCGGGACAGCACTTTATGCGCAGGATTCGGGCGTCACGAAAACCGAGGTTCTGATTGGCGCGTTTCTGCCGCTCCAGAGCGGGCTGGCGGGGGGCGCTGCCCAGGTGAGGGACGGCGCGCTGGCGTATGTCCAGCACATCAACGAAAATGGCGGCGTCAACGGCCGCAAGCTGCGCTGGCTCTTTGAGAACGATTCATACAACCCGCAGCAGGCCGTCGCGGTTACCAAGAAGCTGGTTGAGCGCGACGGGATCTTCGCGATTGTCTCCCCGCTCGGCACGGCGACGGGACTTGCCGTTCTACCGTATGTTGCACAGAAGAAAATTCCGATGATCGGCCCCGTTGCCGGCAGTCCCAGGCTTCTTGAGCCGAAAGAGCGGGAAGTGTTCGGGGTGTTGCCGAGCGGCATTCGCCGGGGCCAGGCTGTCGCGAAGCATGCCGTGGAAGGAATGGCCGGCAAGAAGATCGCGGTCTTCTTTCAGAATGATGATTTTGGAAAAGACCTTCGCGACGGCGTCAAGGAGCAGTTGAAAGCCGTTGGCCAGTCCATCGTCGGCGAAACGTCCTATGAGCCGAACGATATCGACATGAGCAGTCAGGTCGCCAAGTTGCGCGCGGCCGATCCTGATGTGGTCGTGCTGGCGGGCATTCCGAAGCCGGTTTCGCTGTTCGTCAACGAGGCCGCCAAGCAGGGCTGGCAGCCGAAGTATGTCGGATCGTCGCCGATTTCGGATCCTCTGATGGCCGAACTCGCGGCGAAGAACGCAGACGACATCAACATCGTCTTCGATGTGGCGCTGCCCAACATGCCGGAATCAGCGAAGGCCAACGAGATCCTGGCGAAGTACACGTCGCAGACCCGTCCGGGATATTTTGTCTATAACGGAATGATCGGTATGATGTTGTTCGTCGAGGCGCTGAAGCGTTCCGGCCCCGAGCCGACCCGCGCGGCGATCATCGCGGAACTCGAAAAGCTGAAGGATTTCCGCAGCGACATCTTCCCTCCGATCTCGTACAGCGCTGACAATCATGCCGGCATCAGCTCGTATGGACTTGCGAAGTGGAAGAATGGAAAGCTCGAAGTTCTGAAAAGCTGGAAGTAGAAGGCTGATCAACGACAATGTCGGTTCACTCAACAATGGAGAGCGGCCGCGCGCCGCTCTTCTCGACAGGGTTCTTCCCGACGCCCGGTGCTGCGCTTCGCGCGCAGGCCGAGGCGATCGGCGAATCCGAGGCTTTGGCCTTTCCGGAAAGCGGTGGCCGGTTGACTTTTGCCGGATGGTATGAGCAGTCAACCGCCGTCGCTCGCGGTCTCGTCGATCTGGGCGTGCGGCCCGGCTCTCACGTCGCGCTGCTTGCGGAAAGCCGCGTCGAATGGCCGGTCGCGCAGGTCGGTATTGCGCTCGCTGGTGCAACTTTCGTTCCTCTGAATACACATTATCGGATCGACGATCTGCGCTATGCGCTGGTGCAGTCGCGTTCCGAAGTGATCATTCTTTCCGAGCGATTCAGGTCGAATGCCTACCTAGAGATGGTTCGCAAGCTTCGCGACGAGCTGCCTCTGCTGCGCGAGATAATCGTGCTGGACGGTAGCGGGCCGGAGCACTCCTTCGACGATCTGCTCGCGGCCGGAAAGGCATCCACGACAATTCTGCCCGACGTCGAATCCCTAGCGATCGCCTCACTTCAATACACCTCTGGCACCACCGGGTTTCCGAAGGGCGCGTTACTGACGCATGCAGGCATGATGCGCAACGCCTGGGAGACCAGCGGACGCCTCGGTATTCGACAGGGAGATCGCTGGACCTCGATCATCCCGCTCTTTCATTGCGCCGGATGCATTATGTGTATCCTCGGAGCGTTGCAGCGTGGAGCGGCGTATATAGGTGTCTCCGCGTTCGACGCGGAAGCGATGCTCCGCCTCATCGAGGCGGAGCAATGCACCGCGATGTCCGGCGTTCCGACGTCGTACCTTGCCATGTTGCAGCATCCGGCCCGCTCTCGTTACGATATTTCTTCCCTGCGGACGGGAACGTGCGGCGGAGCGGACTGCAATCCGGACGTGCTGAAGGAATGCGCGGCGGCCTTTCCCCAGCCGCATCTGGTGCAGCTCTACGGGCAAACGGAAGCGAGCACGATTATCTCATGCCCGGCGTTCGACGATCCCGAACGCTTCGATACGGCGGGCCAGCCGTTGCCCGGATATGACGTTCGCGTCACCGACCCGGATACGCGCGCCCCGCTGCCGGACGGCGAGGTCGGGCAGATCGAAGTGCGTGGCGATATGGTCATGCACGGCTATTTCGAGAGGCCTGATGAAACGGAGGCAACCATCGATGCCGACGGATGGCTGCAAACCGGCGATCTCGGTCTCCTGACGACGGGCGGCCGTGTTGTCATGGCGGGCGGTCGTTTGCGTGACATGATCATCCGGGGTGGGGAGAATATCTATCCCGTGGAAATAGAGAACGTGCTGATCCAGCATCCCGCGGTGGGCGAAGTGGCGGTGTTCGCGGCGAAGGACTCCTATTACGGAGAAGTTCCGGTAGCGGCGATCCGTCTCGATGCGCCGGTGACGTCCGCCGAACTGGCGGAGTTCTGTCACGCCAGGATTGCGCGCTTCAAGGTGCCGGCAACCTTTTGCAGCGTGGAGCAATTCCCGCTGACCGCGAGTGGAAAGATTCGCAAAAGAGAATTGCAGGAGCAGTTCGCCGGAAAATCCATGGACGTGATGTCATGACGGTTATCCCGCCCGGTGCCCAGGCGCGGTTCAGCATCATGCCGGGCCCCAATGATCTTGCCGCCGCGATCGGCAATCCTGGGGTCAATGTGGTGTCGACGCCCGCTGTGATTGGGTTGCTCGAGCATGCGAGCCATCTGGCTATCCGTCCCTATTTTGAACAGGGGAAAATGTCGGTCGGCACCCGGGTGGATGTGGCGCATGTCGACGCCGCGGTGCAGGGCCGTTCTCTCGAAGCCGCGTCCCGTGTGATCGCGGTGCGGGGCAGGCATATCGTGTTCGATGTCCTCGCCAGGCAAGATGGGCGAACGGTCATGGAAGGGCGTCATGAGCGCGCGATCGTCGATCTCGCACGCTTCAACAATCGCTTTGCGGATCTTTCGGCGACGACGGCAGCCACGAAGCGCGATCTGAGTTTCTGGTACGACTTCCATAGTCCATGGAGCTATCTCGCCGCCACGCGGATCGAGGATCTGGCGCAGCGCCATGGCGTCAGGGTGGTCTGGCGGCCTCTGCATTTGGCCAATCTCATTGACCGGATCGATGGCCGTCGTGTTCTGGATGAAAATCCTGCCTTCCTGAACTGGTACAAGCAGGACATGCAGGACTGGGCAGATTTGTACGGTATCAGGATCGCTTACCATCCGAACTTTCCCTTGCGTCCTTCGCGCGCCCTCCGCGCCAGCCTGTATGCGGAACGCGCAGGCAAGGCGTCGGCGTTCGTCGTGCGCGTGATGCAGGCCTATTGGGGCGAAGGCGCCGATATTTCGGACGTCGATGTTCTCGCCCGCCTTGGCGAAGAGGTTGGTCTCGCGCCTCAGGACATTGTGGCGGCCACCAACGATGCAAATTTGAAGGAAGAGATCGAGCGCAATACCAACGAGGCTGTCGCCAGCGGACTGTTTGGCGTTCCGGCGGCTATCATCGATGGGAAGATCTTTTTCGGCAATGACCGGTTTGTCATGCTGGATCGATATCTCGGTGGCGATGCGATCAATCGGTTCGCCGTCGGTCTTCGATAACGCGCCTGCTAGATTTTTGGTGGCTTGAAACGGCCGATCAGCTTGTGGCGATCGCCTGCATGCGATAGCCGGGCATACGTGATTGGAACGTTTTCGTTCCAGGTTCGTCGCTCGACCACAAGGCAGGCGGCTCCAGGCCGAATGCCAAGGAGCTTGGCGATTTTCTCCCGTGCGGCATTGGCGGAGATCATGTGCTCGGCCTCGGTCCACGGAATATTGTCGAGCAGCCAGCGACTCGGAGGTATCTTGCGGAACAAGGTTGGCTTGACCGATACGGCGGCGCGGTTGATCAGGCGTTCCTCGACCTGAAACACCACTTCGCCGGAGTAATGAAGGCAGACCACCGTGAGCAATGGCGCTCCCACCTCTGTTTGCATCAGCGCGGCATCGTCCGGACTGGCCGCGTGCGTCGTGAAGGATTCCGGCTTGTAGGTGTAGATGCCCCCCGCCTGACGGATATGCGCGGCCACATCCCAGATTTCGAAAACGGGTCGTTCTGAAGCGCGCAGCGCGACAATGGTCCCGAGCTTGGGTTTTCGCTCGACCAGGCCATCATTAGCGAGGCTGCGGATGGCCTTGTGCACCGTCATTTTGGCGGTGCCGGTCAACTTCATCATATCTTCTTCGGAAGGAATTCGCGTCCCGGGCGGCAGTGTGCCGCGTAGAATAGGCCGCGCGATCGCACGTCTGATCTGCTGCCAGAGCGGCCCTTCGCCGTCGAGCTCCAATTCAAGCTTAGGCTTGTTGGGCATTCTCACCATCTTCTTGGTTCGCGCAGAGTACAAAGTACGCGACATTCTTGTTGAATCATTACGGGAACATTATCGCATGCTTGTAAGCTTCAAGGGCTAACTTTCTATATTCCAATCTAGTGCTCCGATGTAGGGCGGCGCGGCCGAAAAGGGTTGTTCGAGTGGAGATTTATCGCAACCCATCATCGTATGCAGATAGTTGACAAGGCTCAGGACTCATTGATCAGAGCCAGAAGATGAGGACGGCTGCGATATAGATGGCGGACATGAACGTGTGGGTACATCAATCGTAGCGGGTATGGATGCGCCGCCAGTCGTCGCGCTCACGTCCGCATGATCGCTGCGGATCGGCGCATGTCGCTATGAACAACGGTGCGACACGGCGAGAACGACTGTGGGCCGTTGCAACGGCCAAGATGCCGCGGATCACCAGCTCAGGCGCTGTGCGCTATCATCAAGATGCAGTTGCATCGCTCTGGCCAAGCTCGTCAGGCGCAAGGCTCTGAATTCCGGCCGTCCATTTTGCATGGGTTTATCAGGGCGGCGCGTCGCGATTGCCAGCGAGGCAAAGTCATCGTGATCTTGATCCTTTGCGGCTCGGTCAGCTTGCTTGACAGTCTCAGCGCTCGACGTCCGGCCCACAAGAATTCGCCGTCGTGAAACCGATGGTCGGGATCGGTCGTCCGTTTGCAGGATGTGGTCGCGCAGGTGTTCGGCCTCTGACGATGGACGGTGTCGCCGAGCGGTAAAGGGCCTTTTGGCCCCGATCGTTTCCCTGCAACGGCGCGTCCGGCTTTTTTCCCCGCCACGCTACGCGTGTCTCCTCGCGCAAGACAAAAAAAGCCGTCCTATCCGCCGTCCTCCGCTTCGCTCTGGCCTCCGGTGCAGGTCGATCGCCGCCCGGCGCAAGGACCGTCATCGAGGCCGCAATCACGCGAGCCCGAGAGCAAACGGAGAGACGATCATGGCAACCATCGGAACATTCACCAAGAGCGACAACGGCTTTGCGGGCGCAGTCAGAACGCTCAGCCTCAACATCGAGGCAAAATTCATCTCGACCGAGAAGGAAAGCGACAAGGCCCCTGACTATCGCATCCTCGCAGGCTCTGTCGAGCTCGGTGCCGCTTGGAAAAAGCCCGCTCAAAAAGACGGTGGCAAGATTTTCTACAGCGTGAAGCTGGATGACCCAAGCTTCTCCAGCCCGATCTACGCAAATCTGATCGAAGGTGAAGACGGCGTGCACTCGCTGATCTGGTCGCGCCGCAGCGCCGACTGAGCCGCATCCGGCGCGGCCGTTCCCGGCCGCGCTGGTCCTCGTCACCTCACATCGAAGGCGTCACCGATGAGCAAGCATCTCAGTGCGAACCCGCGCGCCGACATTTATCAGCGCGTCACCGACATCATCATCCGCGATCTGGAGCAGGGCACCCGCTCGTGGACCAAGCCCTGGACCACAACGTCCAAAGACTCGGATTCAATCCGACCGCTTCGCCACGATGGCACACCCTATCGCGGCATCAATGTTCTGATTCTCTGGTCCGAGGCGATCGAGCACGGCTACACGTCCTCGACATGGATGACCTACCGCCAGGCCCAAGCCCTCGGTGCGCAGGTCCGCAAGGGCGAGCACGGCGCAACCGTGGTCTACGCCAAGACCATCGAACGGGCCGAAGATGATGCTGTGACCGGCGACGAGACGGTGACGCGCATTCCTATGCTGCGGGCCTACACTGTCTTCAACACCGAT
>Ga0255047_10001925_pt1 | contig 14259 bp, 14 predicted proteins | sample JV7_2_1_MG_FD_183640 | JGI IMG/M metagenome (GOLD analysis project Ga0255047, IMG submission 183640) | Seawater microbial communities from Jervis Inlet, British Columbia, Canada - JV7_2_1 | ecosystem: Environmental > Aquatic > Marine > Inlet | place: Canada: British Columbia | collected 2016-10-06
TTTTTAAAAGTTTCAGCAATGGCGCTGACTCTTCTTTAGACAGGATGAGATCGATGGAATAAACACCGTGCGGTTTTTGTTCCGTAGCAAACTTTTTTTCAGGCGTGAACAGCTTCGCCCACTCCAACCTTCCCACTGGACTGACTTGCGTCATTGCTCCCATTCTTTTTCTCCTTTTTGATGTTAAAATTAAAGCGACGACTTCCAGACTTATTCATCTTATAAGTGACAATGGTATCGCCATTTGAATCAACCAATGTTTCTGCGTCTTCCATGTACTGTCGGATCTTATTTTCATGAAGATCCAACTGGGCTTTGACACCCTCATGCATTTCTTTGTAGGATTGGCGTGACTTGACGCGATCAGCAATCTGTTCATCCGCTACCTTGATAGATTCTGGATCAGTGGTTTTCCATTCTTGTTTGAGAGCATCAGTCGATTTTGCAGTCACTTCCGGTGCAGTGTCTTCATCTACTAATTTTAGGAATGCTAATTCTTTCTCCAGCAATTCATCTATATCCTGTTTAGTAAATTCCAGTTCATATATTTCATGTCTGCCATACGCTAGAAATAGTACGGAGAAATCCCACTTCATGCGCCCCGTAATCATGGCGTAATGTTTCACCTGACTGAGATAGTAATAAGGAACACCGTTATCCCAGTCTGATTCACTGCGCTGGAATACTGCCTTGCACTCCAAACCTCTATTCTTATCACCTATGATCAATCGATCTGGATGTCCGCATAGACGGTTATGTTGTTTATGGTAGATGGTACGATGTACTTGCCGACATTTTCTGCCAGTTTTTAATTCGTATTCAGCAACATTACCAGGCTCGGTATAATGACCCAGGCGCATCATCAAGGATGGTTTGATCTTATCGTTAGATCGTCCTGTCAGGACTGACCACAAACTATACAAGTCGCCATCGAAACGATTTGTTCCTTCTATTATAGAAGCTCGTGTGCCTGTAATTCTTCCCGCTCGTCCTTCAATTTGGTTGCTATTCAAAGTCATCGTAATATTCCTCAGCAAGAATCATTGCTACTTTGATAAACATCCCAATCATTAGAATTGATGCAATTATCTCTATCCAGTTCATATGTTTTTTGGATGGCTGGCGCTTTCTTCACCGAGCAGATGGAGGAGATGTTTTAGCGCATCTTTCTGAACATGCGAAGGAACGCCAGCCAATTCTTTTTCAATGCGATAGCGTAAACTAGAGGGAGGGCCAGACTGCCCAGATCCATGAGAATCTAAGCAGCCTGTTAAGCCAGGAAAAGGGACTAACCCAGCAGCCCTATTAGGAATATTCTTGATTTCGCTTGACATATTTTGTTTATGCTTTAGAGTGATTATTAACTCATAAACACGAATATATACCAATAGAAGTGAATATGCAAACACTTTTTTCACTTATAATTGAATTTTATGGCAAACCTTGACTTAAGGTCTAATTTAAAGGCTATTTTACGCGAACAGGGGATGAGTCAGTTGGAATTAGCGCAGAAGATCAACATCTCGCCAACCAATCTGAATACCAGGCTTGCCAGGGGCAGGAACTGTCAATTATCTTTACTGGAGGATATCTGCCAGACTCTCAAAGTTGATTTGAAGCAGCTTATGTATGGGGATAATGCAGAAGATCCAATACCTACTGTTAACCATGAAGAGGAGAGCGATATGCTTGATCTAATGCGAAGCAAAGATGAGATCATCGCCTTATTAAAAGATAAGGTTGAGTTGTTAGAGGAAAAATTGACAAAAAAAGTTGTGCCGATCCGAAAGAGTTCAAACGGGGAGTAAGGAATCGGCTTCAAGAATACCACTCCTCATGGATGTGCTTTCGTACTAAAAAAATAAGGACAACGCCGTGTGGCCCAGATTGTTTACACGCCAAAAACACGATGGTGAAAATCAATCAAATGATAAAGGAGGGAACTGGGTAACTAACTTTTACTCATGCCAAGCCATGCTGCGGCTGCGCCCAATGCTGTGGCAACGGCTGTTCCCATGCCCTGGACAGTCTTAATGCGGGTTTCAATTCTATCTACTCTGGTGTGAACACGTTTGATAGTCTCTTCGTTGGAGTCGATCTCTTTGCCGAAGCTGGTAATGAGTTCGTCAATACGCTTGAAACGCAATGCCTCAAGTTCTTCGTGGTTATCAAATTTTTCGTTTATGAATTCTTTCAGACCTGATATGTTTTCCCTACTCGGCATTCTCCGTTTCCTTTCCATTGGTTTCCTGTTCCTTTTTATCGTCAATTTCGCGCATGATTAGATCCCCCGTGACGTTGCTCAATGTGCCGACAGTATATCCCACCAGTTGAGCGCACCCGCTTATCACGATGATCAATAAGAATGCCGATATGAATTTCATTTCTTGCTTATATGACTCAAAGTTTTAATCAACTGTTTAACCAATTCTAAAAGTTGATCCAGTTTTTTTGAAATTCCCTGCAATAAAACTTCACTAAGCGTTGCCATCAGTATTCAAACCCTGGCATCAAGAAAAAAAGTCCGGCGATTAATAGTGATATGTATAAAATTTGTTTAATCATCAGCTTCTTTCAAATGTCAATTCAGTTAATTGCTCGGCAGAGCCAACCGTACCCTCAATAAAAACATTAAAAGCTAAACTAATTCTAGTGTTTTTACCTTGTTTTATTTCTACTGAATGAGAGAGGGACGATGGAAATAAAAAAACCTGTCCAGTTTCAACCGGGAACCACCAAGCACTTGTATTAAATTCATTAAATTTTTTTGCCCGTGGTTCAATCATATTATATTTATTACTATAAAATTTTATCCGATCATTGTTTTTATCTGCATTCATATAAACAACTCCAGAAATTAAAGAATTAATGTGGCTATGAATGTGATGATATTGATTAGCGTCTGTATAATTTAACCAAGATTGAGTAATGTAAGGTTTAATATTATTTAAAGGGCATATTATTTTATTAAAATAATCTTCAACAATTTCATTTAATTCTTTTTTTAAAAAACGATATTGCTTGTTGTTAATAATATTAGTATCATCAGAGGTATAGTTGCCTACATTTTTGTGACACCTTGATTTATTTTTATTCGTAAATTTATTTTCTTCGCTAGAAAACTCTCTTTTTAATTTTGTGATATAAACTGGCGTTGCAAATAACGCATGAATATCTGCATCAATCATAATAAGTTATATTTATGTCTAAATTTCCTTTCGCTCACCAGAGCAACTTATATCGACAGTATCGCAACAACTAAAAGCACATTTTAAATTAGCCGATTTATAAAACACCTTCTCCTCTTCGATATAAGCATTTTCTATAAAGAGAGTTTCTCCCGATATTGGGCAACTGGCTGTTTTACCATTTTTAAAATAATTATCTATTATTGGCCCGACCATTTTTCAATTTCCTTCCAACTAGTAGATGCTTCATCCCAACCGTACATTTTATCGTCATCTGGTCTTGCTGTGGGTGCTTGCCATCGACAAGTATCTTCATCTAATTCCCAAGAAGGAAAAGGTTGAGGTGCGATAAAAGCATCTTTAGTTTGATCGTATGTAAATCCCACACCAGCATAATTTTTTCTGAAGTTAGAATTGTATGAGGTTTGAATATATGTATCCGTGTTCTTGTACAAATTTTGTAAAAACTCTACACCAGTAGCTTCATCTTCTTCACCATCTTTCATAATAACTTCGTTGTTCAAAACATGAACTCTAATAACTACATTATCCGATCCTATCTTCGCAAAATGTGCCATTAGGCTGTATAACTCCCATCACCGTTAAATATTAAAATTGTTTGATCTGCGACACTTGATGTGTCTACGGTCGGAGATCCACTGGTTGTGCCTGAATAATCCGCATCAGCCATTCTTAAAATAACTACGCCTGAACCACCACTTAAATCGTACGCTCCACCTGACCACTCACCTTGACCTCCTCCTCCTGCACCTAAATTTGTTCCACCAGAAGTTCCATTAAAACTTCCCGTGCCGGGAGTTACAGCACCGTGACCGCCGCCGCCCGATCCTCCTTCTCCTGTCGAGCCACCACCATATGGAGGGGGATAATAACCAGCCCCTCCGCCTCCTCCGCGAGTTACGGTAGCCGCTGTTATAGTTGAAGCAAGACCATCACCACCTTTATCTTCCCAACTGCCACCGCCCGGATATTCTCCAGCGCCACCGCCTCCGCCGCTGGAAGCACCATATCTTGCGACTGAACCGTTGTAACCCTGATTTGAAGTCCCCGAACCTCCTGATCCAGAATTTGAGCCGCCGCCTCCGCCAGATCCTCCCGTTCCTCCTGTCGCGCCGAAACTCGGCCCATCAGCAGGAGTATTCGCTCCATAACCACCACCGACAGTAGTTATTTCCGAGCCAATGGAACTAGCGCCTCCAATCGTGTGTTTAACACCACCTGCACCAACTGTAATTGTGTAAACCGTGCCAACAGAAAGTGACACTGCTGATTCAGATGAGCCACCACCGCCTGAAGCCTCACTGTTCCAAGAATGACGATAACCTCCCGCACCTCCACCACCGCCGTAGTACTCATCACCACCACCACCTCCTCCAGCGATTACAAGAAAATCTACAGTATAAGGAGCTTTAACAGCCTCACCAGCCCCAAATCCTATTAATGATCCATAAAAATTAGCCATTAAGCATCGTTCTCCGCATCAGTTGTGAAGAAAAGTTTAACTCCTACTAATCTTATATCTGCTGTTTGTGTATCGGCAGAAATATCTCTGTTAATTTGAAAGAATACTTGATCTCCAACCGCTGGCGAACCACCTACTGTTACATCACCACTTGTTACATTAACCATTAAATCGTTTGCCGTTCCACTTGCTGCTAATGCAGTATTAGCAACTTGTGTCCCAAATGTTGCTCCGAAAGGATCATCACTAGATACAGCTACTCCAGCTAATTGGAAGCAACCTGTCCCAGTATTTGTTCCAGTACAAGTCCAGTAAGTTCTAAATTGAATAACACCTTCATCCCAAGATTTTGGGAAACATACTGCAAATTGTGCATATTCATCTGATGAAGCATCAAAATCTAAAGATTTAACTTCTGGTTTTTGAGCAGTAATTTCAACTTGGGCTAAATCCGCACACCCATTAGTGCTTGTCGGATACATCGCAACTGCTGGAACCCATATCGTTTGAACACCAGCCGTTGCCCCATGTACTAGGTCAATCACTCCCTGAACGGTGTCACGCTTTGTGTTTCCACTGTCAGTTGCATCTCCCAAAAGTATACTGTCTCCAGTAGCTACCGTTACCTCAGTAAAATCAGCTACAAAAGCATCCTTCATTAATGTTTCATCAATCTGATTTGTGGCGATATGGGCAGTGTCAATGCTTCCCGTAGCATAATGTTCAGAATCAATTGCATCATCCGCAATATGTTCATTGTCAATACTGCCATCTACATAATGCACCGAATCGACAGTGTTACTATTTGGAGTCCCCAAGGTAACATTTGAATCTGGCATTGTAATTGTTCTCGTAGTGCCAGAAGAAATCCCCGATGCTTCAAATGCAATTTCCTTAGTCGCATCGCTGTTATCCTGAATGCGGAAAGTATTATCAGGCATTTCCACACCAACTCCACCAGTTGCCCCAGTTGCTCCTAAGTTGCCAGACCGAGCAAACGAAACATACATGGTATCGCCATTTGTCCATGACCCATTTGAATCGACATGAGTTACAACTGCTTGCAACCACCCAGTACTGTCCGTCACTGCACCTGTTAAAGAAAAGACTGCATAGGTAGCAGGAGTACCAGATTTGCGAATTGTAATATAACCTTCGTGTGCGCTATTAGTGCCATCATCCCATGATGCTATATAATCACTCACATCAGGATTAGAGGTATCAGCCGATACCGCATCAAAAGCAATCGCAGTCACACTGCCAACCGTACCATTATTCAGGCGTAATTCCCCAGTGCCGGGATCAGCCATAGTAGTAGAGTTATCAAAAGTAAATTTAAAAGCTAATGCTCCTGTAGCAGCTTCCGCTAACACCTTTGCTGCTTCAGCCGAAACAACATCCGCAGCCGTTAAAACAACATCTGCTGCTGTTTCAACCAAATCTGCGGCAGTATCGGTCGCATCAGAAGCAGTTAAAACGGCTTTTGCCGTGGCAATGACCGCTTGCGCCGTGGCTGTGGTCGCACTACCGGCCGCCGCGGTCGCACTGGTACTGGCTGACGCGGCATCAACAAGTAAACTCCATTTTGCCGCATCGGTATTTGTACTAATTGGCACTGAGCCACTCGATGTATGTGCGGTAATACAGATGTAAATATTATTGTTGTCCGTGTCTTTAACAATGTCACGCAACACATATGCAGTCGAAGCCGCCCAGTTTCCTTTAACCGTGCCTATCTCAGAAGTAACAGAGAAATCTCCATCATCATCGAAAGCGAATAATTTATTCTTGCGATCCGCAACAACACTCGATGCTTCTGTTTCACCCGCATCCGGCACGACACTACCGAGCTTGAAACATCGGTCAATCTCTTCCTGCATGTCTTGCTGTATTTGCGTTAATTTATCGAGATTATTTTCCAGAGTCGCCGCAGTGAATGGATCATTTTCTACATAATCGCTGGCTTGCGTCTTTGCAGTCACACGGCGGATAAATACATTGCCAACTCCTGTCGGCGGGGCCACACCGAAAGTGACGTTGCCGCCGCCTGGTGTCCCTGCCGAACTGACCGTGAAATTAGTTGTGAGGGTTTGTTGCGCCCAGCTAGTAGGAGCGCCTACAGGAGTACCAAGGTAGACCTCCAACTCGCTATCCGCCTGGATGTTAAAATCGTAGGCGAATACAGTGGTGCTATTGTTGCCATTGTATTGCTTAGTTCTTGTAAGAGTTGATATGGTCATTTTTACCTCGGTGTCATTCTATTGTTTCTAATTTTCATGTCATGTCCTGTAAGCTCTGATGTTTTTATTTCCAGCATTCTACGGAAACGATCCGCAACGGCTGGATATTTTGCTTTAAAATCTACGATAGCCGCTTTTTTATAATCGTTGTATACCGATTTCCATACATCGGCACGGTCAGCATTGCTTGTTGAAACTATCATTGCATCCCCTTTGTTATCACGCTGTAACGGATCTTTTTTTAATTGATATTCTTTGGTTTGGATTGTATACCGCATGGCTTCGACAAAAGTTTTCATCACTTTTTTAGAGTTGCCACGCTTATCTGTTTCTGTGAATGGGGCTTTCAGACCACGAGCAATATGTTTTACCAGCCATATTTCCTGCGGTGCAGTGATATTGACCGCCACACCCTGTTCATCTATTGCATGACCGTCTGGCACGTTAAATCTTGCTCCTACCGCTGCGGCTTCTAATCGCAAATCATTATCTTTTCTGCCACTTGTGGTCGAATAACGTATTGGTGTCAACGTATTCCAGAAATGTCCTTCATCAACATTTGGCGTACCCAGCCAATCGTGTCTGTTCTCTAAAAATTTGGAAGCCCCAGGAGTGTTTGCCATAATATGGTCAAACATCGTTCTGGTTTCCTTGATATGGGGATCAATATTTTTTCCCATCTGTGCAACCAGCCTTGGCACTAATGTCCCTGCCAATTGTTTTAAAGAACGTGCATCCGTCCTGTCCGGCGCAAGAATAACATCAAAAATCTTTCTTGCATTGGTTGCCCATGTTTTGGATAACAATTGTTTCGATATTGACAATAACAAAGCAACTTCCGCATTGTCCGCTACCTCTGGATCAACGTGTGTTCTGAATTTTTTAAAATCCACTATCAAGCCGAAGACCATGCCAAACGGATCAGCGCGATCAAACGAATAATAATGCAATGATTTGTCATCCGCCTGCCAGACAATGGAATCTTCTTGCCAGCCAGCAGCTTTCAAGGTTGCCCGTATCTCTTTGGCATTTGAGCCGACAGGGCCACTGCCAGTTGCCGTGCCAGCGTCTGCCATCTGGTATGCTAGGTAACCAAGCGATCCGCCCATTGCAAGTTTTGCTAATGCTCGGCTGCGTCTTGCCCCGCGCCCTTTTTCTGGCCCCTTGCCAAAAATGGCATCCCTAGATTCGTTGACAAGGAAGTTTAATCCTGGCAATTTTGAAAATGTTGCCTTGTTGATTTGCATCGGCGTTCTGACAAACGGAAATGGCAAACGTAGCAACGGTATTTTGTTGACTGCGTGTTCCGCTACTTCAGCCAGCGGCACCATAGACGCTGGGCCAGGATCTGCGGTGAATGTCAGTTCCCTTGCCAGACTTTGTGAATGAATTCGCATATCCTCTGGCGGATTTTTCATAAACTCATCAACGTGTTCAATCAATGCCTTGCCTGTTAAATCTTGTGCGTATCCGCTTTCCCATGCCTTATCAAGAAGTGCCAGACGATATGCGACTGCCTTGAGATAGGTATCCGAGGTAATAACAGGACGCGCACCTACAGTACGGAACAAATTAAATGTGCCGTCAAAAAGCATCCCCATCCAGCCAGCTTCATCAAATTGAAAAAACTCTTCCTTCTTTCCAGCCGCCACTTGATGGCGCTTCATCAGTTTATTTAAATTGGCAACCGTTGCCTGTGGCTCTCCGAATCCTTCCAGTTTGACAACATTCGGGCCACCTATTTCTTTTAGTTCTTCAGATTCGCCACCCGTTTTAGTTACCTTCCATGCAGCTTTTGCCAGTTTATAGGCGTGTCGCATAGTTTCATTAAACTTGTATAACGATTTGCCAACTTGTCTAAAATGAGTTCGATCTGCTTTAGGGACTCCACCCAGGGCATCGAAGGTTGCTGTCCATAAAGTTTCAGGCAGAAAATGATTGAGAATATTTAAACTAGTCATGGCAAAGTTTACTTCGTGGGTTGGAATACCACTGAGCAAACCACTCATCCATAATTCCGTAAACATTTTCAGACCACTTGGCCCTTCCAGTTTTTTCAGAAATTCTTTGCGTTTTTCTTTATCTTCCTCCGTCGCCAGCATCTCTGCAAACTGCATCCCACTACCGACTGCATTAAAATCCCACCCTGCCTGCCCCATATAATCATCAATGGCATCTGAATACGCTGGCAACGCTTCTTGCAATGGACTGATAACGGCTTTCTTGTCAGACATCGATCTTGATGAATTCGCCGATATTTTCGATGCAATGGTATGTAATTGTTGCCACAGATAATATGCGCGACCCATTTCACCTTCTGGTATTTCACCAGCCAATACTTTATTTCTTACATCAAGCATATGGGCTAACGATGTCACATCCAAAATCTTTGCTATTAATTCTTCTTTTCTATTCGTTTTGAGTGGATCAATCTTTAAATTTTTTTGTATCGCTGCGGTTGGGTCTGCCAGAATTTCTTCTTTGGCTTCTGGCAATAATTCAAGAATAGATGTATCCGCTAAATCCCCAGACAACTCCTTTGCTGTCATCCGACGCAATTGTGCCAGCAGGTTTTTTATGTCGCCGAAAGAATCAATCCTGTCATAGTTAATGCTAAAGACAGGCTTGTCCAGAGGAATATCTTTTACTCTTCCAGTTGTGGAAACAGCCTGCCCCAAACGCAGAATTTTAGCCATTTCGCTTTGTTGTTGCATACGTTTTTGCCGTCGCAGTTTTTCAGTCTGCCCATAATCTGGGAAATCCTCAGTTCGTTTTATGAGAGGTTGGCCTTGAACATTCCGCGTTGCCCTGTCTTTTTGTAAATTACTGACAAACTGGCGATCACGATACACACGCAGAACATTGAGAAATCCGCCAAATAACTTATCAGAGGCTAATCCACCTAAAACACCGTCTGTTACCTTTTTTAATTTGGCAACAACATTGGAGTCTTCTTTTCTTGTCTGCAAAAACCTAGTAACAGGATTGGATAATTGCGGATAGTGTTCGATCAACTCGCTCAATCCGCTTTGATCTCTGTCAAAGGCAACAAAGTTGGCAATAATACCATCCAACGCCGCCTTGGATTTTTTAGAATTTTTTAATATCCCCAGCGTTTGTGTCATTTTTTTGCTGAGATAAAAATCAGTCAAATATGTAATCATCGGGCGAGAAATGCCAGTCATGCCACCGCTCATACTTGGGTCTTCCGGCACGGTTGGAATAATATCACCCCAACGGGATTCCCCTGTTTCTGGATCATCCTGCCCAGCGGCAAAATTAGCAACATCCTGTGCCGTATTAAGCAGTTTCGATACACCATCTAAACCAGCGCCAGCAACTTGCATTCCAGGGAGCTTGTGGAGTTTCGGAATAAATTTGGAATGTAAAACAATGCGCCCATCCGCTGTTTCGCCTGGCGCTTCCTTGCCGCGAATCGGGACATCGCGCATTTCAAATCCACCCTCGTTCTTCAGTCCAGAAGCATCTGTCGTTGGTAGATGAAAATACTGTTCTTCATCCTCATCAACAATATTTACATCTTCCTCGATATCAGTATCATCGGAATTCAAATATTCTTGAGCTTGTTCCCACCGCTCCTGGTCAACGCGTTCATTGACCGCCTTCTCGCCTAAAACTGCATTGTCTTCAATTTCTGCCATATCAACCTAATGGTAAAGGAGTTAATTTACGAGCTTTGACTTCTTTCTCAATCGTTTCCATTTCTTTTGTTTCAATTGAACTTAATTTTTTGTCGATATTTCTGAATTCCAAATCCCTTAATCGTTCTAAAAGTTTTTTATCGGGATATTTTTTCTTGTCTTCCAAGCCAGTTTTAGCCTGTTCTGCCAAGTCTTGCTTCCGTTGTTTTTCCGCCGCAACCTTTCTTGCATCCGACGATTGTTTTTCTTTTGCCCGTTTAGCTAATACCTTGGCTTCCGATGATGCTACCGCCAGCCGTTCTTGTTTTCCGGTTGTCTCACCTAACCTGGCAACTTCTTTCTCAACTTGCGCGGTTGCTTGTTGTCCCTTTCCTGCAAGTTTTGCTATGCGCTTTTTATCCTGCTGCTGTATTTCAGCCTGTTTGACAGCTTGTTTTGTGTCACGTTCTTCCGCCGCCTGCCCTAATACCTGGTTGATTGCTTCTAGACCACCCATCTCTTGAAATAAAGGCTCAATCAACTCAACTAATCTGTCAGGATCAATGTTCAAAGACTTGGCAATTTCGCCAACCTGGGAAAGACTTTGGCGCATTTGTTTGTCAGCTTCGCGTTGTGCTTGCTCACCAGCCAGTTTCTCTCGTTCTTCCTGTTCTACAACCTCCCTGGCTTCCATCTCCTCTTGATGCTGGGCTGCTTTTGCGGCATCATCTTTTTCTTTTGCTATCCTCGCTTCTTCTCTAAGACGATCCTCTTCCTGTTGTTTCAATTCAGCCGCATGTTTTTCCTTTGCCAATCGTTCTGCTTCTAACTCTTTTTGTCGCGCCTCGTTTTTTTCTGCATTCAGCGTCTTCTTTGATTTGATGCCACCCAACTGTTCTATGGTTTTGTCATCCCAACCGATGTCCTCCATTTGCTTCAAGACATCAGTCATCTCTATTGCGTCTTCGGTATCAAGAGTCCCAGCATTTTTCTCTGCGAGGATTTTTGCTTTCATCGCAGCAATATTAGGAACTTTACCCGTGTCCTTATCTATGCCTTTAGCAAATACTCTAAACCTGGGCGGAATACGATCTTCCAGACCCTGCAATCTCAGTTTATTAAATTTATTCGTTGGCGTGTTGATCTCAAGTTCTTTCGCCATCATCTCGTTGTAGACATCTGATGGCTTTTCTTTTCCGCCGTGTATTGGATTTGTCCTCAACTCATATTCATAGAGTGTTCTGTTTTTTTCCTCCACCTTCGCCATTTTATCCATCCTGATGAATGAATCGATATTTAAACCCTGCCTCAGTCTAGTACGAAATGTTTCTTGCTCGTTATCTGCCTGGGTGCGCTTGCCAGATAACAGACGCTGCCCAATAAGGTTTCTATCTTCATTCGAGAGAGATTGATTGAGTTCAATATCATCAATGCCAATGTGTTCTGCATATGGATCTTTTAATTGTTGTTCAACCAAATCGGACACGCGAAGTAATTCCGATGGTACTGTTTGCCTATTTTTAAAAACATACCCTTGACTGATTTCCTCCTTGCGCTTTTCAAAATACGATTGTGAAATATCACCCGATGATTCTTTTGCAATCAATTCTTCCATCGTTACTGGCGACCACTGCATGTCCGCAGTTTCAGGCGCATACAGGCGCACACTGATATCCCGTTCATACGAATCCTGACGCGATTTTAATTCCTTTGTTTTTAATCTCTCCGCCTTATCTTGAGCCGTAATATTAGCCCTGCGTTTTGCCGCCACCCAACCATAGGCTCGTATCTCCATCAACGCCAACTCCTGTGGATCATCCATGTACTTGGCGGTGTTCAAAATTGCGTCAACGTCCACCTCGGTTTCTGCCTGAAATAACAGTTTGGTTAAACGTGCTTGTTCTTCTGTTTTTAATGAATCAAACTTTTCTTTAGAAACCTCGTCAGGATCTAGATAGCCGTTGTTCTGCCCCTCAATCAACAAGCGATCTATATCCGCTTGGATTTCCTGCTTTCTGAGAGGTTCCTCTGTCTGTGTCGATTCAATCCGCAAATCACGAACACGATCTAGCACTTCTGTCTTCTGTGCATTCAGCCGATAGACACGAGCTTCTTTCTGGATGGAAGGAAAATTGGACGCAAAATAGTTATTTCCTTCAGCCGCCACCAAAGCCTTGATGCGGTCATTAGGAGATTTCTTAATGATATCCTTGTTAATTTGATTGTAACCACGCCTGTAATCATTTTCTAAATTTACCCGCCTACTCGCTTGGCGAGTATTATTCAAAAACGCATTCATCTTCGTTTTGCGTTCAATATTCAATAGATCCGTTTGCGTCGAGTTGTACACCTTCTGCTCTGCGATTGCCAAATCCCCTAGCTGTCCGCCAAGGTTTTGCAATTGCTGTCCCGCCCGTATCGAGGCATTGTATGAATTCACAAATGGTGCAGCGTTGATTAGATCACCATAACCTTCTCGTAATCCAACTCCAGGACTTCCAGTTACAAGTTTTATTGGCATTAAGCAATAACTCCCGATTGTTTAAATTTAGCGTAATCCATTCCACCTTGCCCAGCCCCAGTCAGCAATGATGCTCCAGCAGCCGTATAGCCTGCTTTTTGTGACGCTGTTCCCTGTGCAGAAGTGATACCAGCTTGTTGCTGCAAGTTCTGTGATTCAATAGTTCCGCCACGGCGAATGAGTTGTGCATTCATGTCGTCCGTCCATTCCTGAGTCGCCATTGCAATTAAATTTGTGCCTTCGTAAATTTCAATACCACTAGCCTGCAATCCCGCTGCTTGACCAGCTCGTCTGCGACGATCTTCTCTTTCCTTTAACTGGGCATTAAACTCCGCATTCTGCTGGGCAATCGTCGCATTGCGGTTTTGAATCAGCGCGTTGCGTTGGGCAAAAGCATTAGCAGTCTGCCCTTGCTGGGCTTGCTGCATAGCGGTGAAACCCGTTCCAACCACTGTCATTGCAAGACTCGTAGCTGCCATACCAGCGGTAGCAGCAGCGGCGGCTGTAGCTCCTTCCGCTAAAATTGCGTAACCAATTGCCTCAAAGCAATCTATCTTCTTTAATGTTTTGACTAAATCTTGTTCGTCAAAAATCATTTAAAAAACCTCGTATACATGTAATGATCTTTTCCATCTGGCCCGTATTGCCTCATAATGGATTCGCATTCAAATCCAAGTGCCTCGATCCATCGTATTGCGTCATAAAAATCGCATTGTACGTTTGCTTGGACTCTTCTAAATTTCATTCCCACCGCAATCTTGAGAAACATGTCCTTCACTTGCTTATGAATCCAGATACGATGTTTCTTATAATCACTGCCCATAACTACCCAGGCATGTCCTACGCCGCTCCATATAGGAAGAATGCCAGCGCATCCTATAATCTTCTCTGTCGTAAAGCCTGTGAAGCTGCAACCTTTATGATTGTCTTTAATGAGTCTATCCAACTCTTTATCAACAATTTTAAAAGTTTCCTGCTCACGCTGGCGCATCAACAATGCATCCATGTGCCAAGGCTCGTACTTTTGTATCCAGCGAATGTTAGGTAAACTGTTCACCAGTGTTTATATCACCGCCAATTGCTACGACATGCATATCAAGTGGCTGCTCCTGTTTGATCTCGATAAATCCATCTTTGTCGTAACCTAAATTCATTACCTTCTTATCACCCGTAAACGATGCTGGGG
>Ga0255047_10001926_pt1 | contig 14253 bp, 15 predicted proteins | sample JV7_2_1_MG_FD_183640 | JGI IMG/M metagenome (GOLD analysis project Ga0255047, IMG submission 183640) | Seawater microbial communities from Jervis Inlet, British Columbia, Canada - JV7_2_1 | ecosystem: Environmental > Aquatic > Marine > Inlet | place: Canada: British Columbia | collected 2016-10-06
CCCGAGACAGCACCCCGCCATCCCCCACGGTGCGTAAATGACAACGTCCCGAGATTTCTGACCGTTGTTGCCGCGATATGAGGGCAGTGGAGAGGTTCGGGGTGCTGAAGCACCTCTGCTGGAGCCCGGGACCTAGGCAGCCTCGACGTGGGGCCGGATCTGGGTGGCGAAACGTTCGGCCGTCTCGTCATCGAAGGGAGCGGCCACCTCGAGGATGAAGTGAGAGACCCCGATCTCTCGCCAAGCGAGCATTAACTCGGTCATCCGTTCCTGGCTGGTGACATAGATGTCGGAATCATCGAGGACGGATTCACCCAGCCGGTTCGCCTCCATCTGCGTACGGAAGAAGCGGAGAGCTTCGGCTTCGGTATCTCTGACGACCGGGCTGAGAAACGCGGATCGTTCGATCTCGGTGTGATCCCGGCCAACCTCTTCGCAACGCTGCTCGAATACGGCGTGCTTCGCCCGCATTCTCTCCAGATCCTCCGACGCGGCCCAGTTCCAGATGTCGGCGTGACGGGCAACCGTCCGCAGGGTCTTCTTCTCACCGCCGCCGCCAATGAGGATCGGCAAGCGATCCTGGATCGGTCTGGGCAACAGCACTGCCCCCTGCAGCGAGTAGTGGCCGCTTTCGGGTGACGTCACCGTGTGCCCATCGAGCAGAGCACGGATGGCGCCGGCCGATTCGTCGAGCCACTCCAAACGGTCACCCCACCCGGATCCGAACTCGACACCGAACGCGGTGTGTTCCTGCTCGAACCATCCCGCACCGATACCCAGGATCGCCCGACCATCGGATACGTGATCCAGGGTCGTGGCCTTCTTGGCCAGGAGACCGGGATTCCAGAACGTGTTTGCGCCCACCAGTACCCCCAGTGCGGCCTGGGAGGTCACTTGCGACCAAGCCGCCAGCAGGGTGTAGGCGTCGAAGGTGTCCTGATACGGGTCGCCCATACAGGCGAGGGCATGCTCCCAGGTCCAGAGGCTGTCGTACCCCAACGCTTCGGCATGTCGGGCCGCCTCTCGAGCCTCCTGCCAGGTGTACACCTGGTTCCACAACTGCAAGCCGAATCTGACCGCCATGGAGCGACCCTAGGAGACCCGCTCCGTCAACGTCCCGGATCGGGCAGCCCCGGCACCACCCGCAGCCGAACCCGACCCATCCGGTCGGCGGCAAGCCTGAAACGAATCACAGCGAACTCTCGACAGGGGTCCCGAGGGGCGTGATCTGGTGAAATGATCCAATACCAGCACACCGGTAACTCGGGACCCGAGGCCGACCAGCAGTCGCGGTTGGCTGAAAGGTTTCGAGGGTCGGTCGTCGCCGTCACATTCTCAGGTCGAGTTTCGTTGCATCATTCAAGATAAGATGCGAACCTATTGAAGAGGCCAAAACGCGCAGTTCTGCTGGTGGTGGTGGCTCTTGTAGCGGCAGCCTGCAGCAACGATTCCCAAGCTGATGAGGCTTCGGAAACCGTCGACGAGTCCGGAGGTTCTCAGAGTCCGGCGGCCTCGGATGCTCCTACAGACGTCCCTGTGCTTCCTGGCCTCTCGACCGCCACCGATGTGGTGGAACCTGGAGCGACGATCACCGTTTCAGGCGATTCCCGGTTGAGCGGTGAGGTCGTGCTCGTTGGCCCCGACGGAGATCTGGCGTCTGCCCTGATGGCTGGAGGGTCGGCGTCATTATCGATACCGATCGGGTTAGATCCAGGACGCTACGGGCTGCGCCTCGGCGACGGCGCAGCACTAGGTGTCGTGACGGTGATGAACGCCCCCGGACTGGCAGTGCTCGGCACTGGATTCGTCCGGCCGGGGGAAGCCCCCCAAGTCGAGGTAATCGTCCACGGGCTCGGTGCCGGAATCGTGGCGGTGATCGAGACCCGGGGTGGCGACGGGACAATGGAGCGGCTCACCCCTCATCCCATGTTGGGGCTTGCTCCGGTCCCGGCGTCGGCGAACGTCTTGGGGTTGTCCGATGGGCGGCATCAATTGGCTCTGCCGGTCGGTTTCGAGGGGACGGTGCGAGTAGTAGCGGGCCCGCCCGATGTGGCGGCGGACCCGTACTCCGAGATGGAGCCAAGCGTGGTGTCTACAGACCTTCGTATTCAGACCTGTGACCAGCCCAGCGGCATCGTCGGGGATCTGGGGTCTGGCGGTGTTGTGACCGCCCAAAGCGCAGGATCGGCGTCTGCCGCTAGAGCGAGAACTGCGGAGGGTGCCTTTCGATTGGATCTCGATCCGGGGTGGAGCCTGGTATCGGCGATACGAGATGACGGAAGCATCCCGGCCGGGTCGCCCCAGCTCGCAAAACTGGGGTGTGGAACAGACGTCGACTTGGCCGACCTCGAAAAGCGGGCTGAATCGGGTCCCGAACCCGGCGAATATCTAGGTGGCCTAACCGGCGACGATCTGTGGGCGTACACAGCGACGGCCACCGGTGACTTCTCGTTCCAACACGAAGGGTTTGCCGACTGCTGGATCGATGATGGCACCCTGGAGGTGACCTTCGGAGCAGATTCGGCCGATCCTTGGCTCTACACCTTGACGCTCGGCCCATCGATCGACACGGGTCGGTACCAGGGGACACTTCACCTCGAAGACATCTTCTCGAGTGAATCGGCCGACGGGATCCTCGATGGTGAGATCGAGGTCGGTCGCATCGACGACCTCGACGCCATTGGTGGAGCCTTCTCGGGCCGGATCGATGGACCGCTGGGCGCGACCGACATCCAGATCCGTTTTACATGTGCAGTGTTCTCGCTAGATGCTGCGATGCATTCAGCTGGTGGGGCAACGGAAGGCCTGCTCGTGGCCGCCCGGGCTTCAACCGCAAATGCATTCCAGGCGAGCGGAGGGACGAGCTCGGGCGAGGAGTGCAAGAAGCTGTTCGTCAACAGTTCCCAACCGGAGGGTTTCACGGGGTTGGATCTGATGATGGATCATTGGGCGGCAGGGCTGATGTCGGAGGCATCGCGGGTCAGCATCGTGACTGCAGCCGATATTCGGGTGATGCTCGAATTGGAGGCCCAGCGCCAACTGTTCGGCGTCGATGATCCCGACGTATCGGCTATCGACATCGCAGGAGCGATCGGTTCCGACTTCCTGCTCCAGCTCGACGTCAGATCTGTAGGGGAGTCGGGGTTCTTTACGGCAACGCTCTACGACATCGCGGAAAGTCGCCGCTTGGCAGGGATCGAGGCGACCGGGGCATCAGCCGAGATCGCGGCGTTGGCCGCGCTCGACCGGTGGTCGGAGTTCGCCGAGCCGCTCGCCAAAGCCGGCATATGTGCCGAGTTCGACCCCGTTTCGGCCATTGTCGATGTCGGGGGCTCTCAGGAGTTCACGATCGAGGTGACGGATTTGGCCGGTGAACCTCCCGAGTCGGGCGAGGTGCTCGCGATCAAGAGCTCGTGCGGTACTTGGGAACCGTCGTCGGGCACAATTGATGGCGACCAGTGGGATTCGAAGTTCACGGCGGGAGACGCGGCTTGTGAGGAGACGGTCTCCGCCAGCGCGGAGGCGGACGGCACGGGCGGCACCGTCGATGCCGAAGCCGACGCCACGATCAACGTGGAGGCGCTGTGGCAGTTCACCGTGACGATCACGCTGCAGGATGACCGCAGCGACCTCACCGCCGAGTCGTCGGGCGAGTTCTTTATCGAATCCGATCTCGACGCCCTCATCGGCGCCGGGACCGGACGGATCGAGGGATCAGGCGAGGTCCGCTGCGAGGTCAACGGCTTCGTAGAGTGGCCTCCCTACACACTGTTGAGCGATTACAAAGTAATGGTCACTGGAGCTGTGACGGAGCGACCCGACAACGGACCGATGACCGTCGAGTTCGCCCCGATGGGATCCGGCGTGAGCACCGACATGACCTATCTCACCTCCAGCCAATGCGTCGATGCCGGGACTTATAACAACGAGGTGCTGGGTTTCCTCAGCGCGGGGATAATGGTCGGTATGCCTCATTTGCTGGCCAACCAACCCAACGGGTTCGTGACCTACCTGAACCCAAGTGGTGCAGGCGTCACGTTCGAGGAGACATTGGCCGGACTCCCCGGCGCCACGATCCGGGGCCGATTGTGGAGGCCCGAACCGTAGGTTCGAGGCACTTGATCGGTCGCGGCGCCCGCCTCACAGCCGAAGGGGCTATGACGGCGGAATCGTAATCGGAGCGACATCCACGGTGCCGTCGGGGTCGGAGGCTCCGTGACGGCGCACGTAGCGCCGGATCCGCCCGGCGAACTCCATGTATATCCGCTCCCACGCCCAATCGGCGCCGGACTGGGCGGCGGGGAGGATGCTTTCGAATTCGATCTCGTCCACGGCTTGGCTTTCGGCCCCGGCAGGGATTTTCTTGAAGCAACCGTAGAGGGATCACTCGGATTGATCGGCACCGGCGCTGACCCGGCCGGGAACCCAGATCGGCTGCTGAACAGGACCGGGCTCAGGGCTAGGCCTTGAAAGCTGTGTACTTGATGCTGGCCACCTTGCCGTCTGCGGCCGCGACATCTTCTTCTGCGAGAGCAGGGGTGAACTCGTCGCCCGGGCAACCCGCCATGGCCCTAAGTCCATCTGGGTCGAGGGTGTGGCGCGTGAGGACCTCAAGTTCGGTGAACCCGGCTTCTTCGACCGTATGGAAGTAGTCCCCCTCTTCGATTGCTCCTCCGAGGCACCCAGCCCAAGTAGCGCGAAAACGGTCGCGGATCTGAGGAGGGATGCTCGCCGTCAGAACGATGTCCGAGATGGCGATTCTCCCCCCGGGCCGCAAAATGCGGTACGCCTCCCGGTAGACGGCGTCCTTGTCAGCGCAAAGGTTGATGACACAGTTCGATATCACCACGTCGGCTGAGGCATCCGGAAGATCCAGCTTCTCCATATCGCCGACCACCAGGTCGACTTGGTCAGAAACTCCGGCTTCACGGACGGTCTGGGCCGCGCCCTCGATCATCTCGGGCGTGAGGTCGACTCCGATCACTCGTCCACCAGAACCCACGTGGCCAACAGCCAAAACAATGTCGATACCGCCTCCGCAGCCCAGGTCCACGACCACCTCACCGGGTTGAAGCTGGGCAAAGCCGGTGGGGTTCCCGCAACCGCGGGAGAACCGCAACGCTATCTCCGGCACGCTGTCGAGCTCATCGGAGGTATAGAGGCCCTCCCCCATCGCGAAGCCCGGACCGGGCTCCCCGGTGCTGGGTCAACAGGCTTCTTTGTTGCCACCTGCCTGAGCGAACTTGCCGTAGCGACCCTTGACGGTCGTCTTGACTGCAGTCATTATCGCCTCCTCGGCGAAGGTCAGGAACAGCCTTATCGTTGAAGCCTATCGTTTCCCAGGCAAGGGATTTCGTGGGTGTCTCAACACCAAGTCACCGTTGGCCCACGAGCCGGATACATCACCGGCCCAACCCCCAATGCTCGTAGATGTGCCCCGAGGATTCGCGTTCTTCGCTGTTGCCGATCGCCGCGTCGTCTGGTGCGCGAACAGAGGTGACAGCGTCCCTCAACATAGGAGGGTGCTGTCTGCTGGAATGCCCACATGACTCAGCAACTACAACGGCCGGACGGAACGATCGCTTACGACGACACGGGAGGGTCAGGGAGGGCCATCGTTGCGGCGCCCGGTATGGGCGACATGAGGTCGGTGTACCGGCATCTCATTCCGCTTATGGGCAGCCGCGGGTTCCGAATCGCCACGATGGACCTCCGTGGCATGGGAGAGTCGTCGACCGCGTGGCCCGACTACTCCGATGCCGCGATTGGTTCAGACATGCTGGCGCTGGCAAATCACCTCGACGCCGGACCCGCGATCCTCGTTGGCAACTCGCTGACAGCGTCCTCGGCGGTGATCGCGGCAACAGAAGACCCGGCCGCGGTCGCAGGTCTGGTCCTGATTGGGCCCTTTGCCCGCAACGTTCCTCAGCCTGCCTGGCAGAAGTTCGCGTTTCGGCTGATGCTTGCCCGACCTTGGGGCAAGGGGTTTTGGGTGTCGTATTACCGCAAGAACATGTACCCCGGTGACAAGCCCGCGGATCACCACGAATACGTAGACACCCTCAACTCGAATCTATCCGAACCTGGACGTTTCAAGGGATTCAAAAGCCTGGCGTTCAACTCACACGAGGAGAGTGGATCGCGTCTCGGCAGTGTGAGGTGCCCGACAGTGATCGTCATGGGATCCGATGACCCCGACTTTGCCGACCCAGCCGAAGAGGCGCGCCATCTGGCGGAACGTCTCAATGCCCGAGTAGTGATGGTCCCAGGCGCAGGTCACTATCCGCAGGCTCAGGCACCAGAAACCGTCGCTGACGCCATCGCCGGACTCAACGATTCATGAAAAGGTCGCTCGGCACGCAGACGATGGAGGCCTTCGAGGCAATGAACTTGGCGCTTAGGACGACGGCAGAGGCACGGACGTGGAGCGAGGCATGAATCCCCCGGTGATGGCCGGCTGGAACCTGGCACTCCGCTTCGGCCTTGAGGTCGCAGCATTTGTAGGTCTCGGAGCCGCTGCATGGGATCAAACAACGGGGGCAACCCGGTGGATCGCTGTGATCGCTCTTCCTGTTGGCGCAATGGCAGTCTGGGGGATCTTCAACGTCCTCAACGACCCGAGTCGCTCCGGAGAGGCACCAGTGGAAGTACCCGGATGGGTTCGCCTTGCGATTGAGTTCCTCATCCTCGGAGCGGGCACCGTCGCGCTGGGAATCGTGTGGGGTCGCAACCTCGGCATCGGGGTCGCGATGCTCCTAGCGTTGCACTACGCCGCGTCATGGAGACGAATCAGGTGGCTGCTCAGCGGGTAACGGCACCGCGCCATCCCCCACGGTGGGTAGGCGCGCGGATTTGAGCCGATCGAAACCCGCGGCAGAATCACGGTGGTGCGGCGACCGGTCTCGTAAGAGGCCGTCCCGTCCGCCAGTGTTCAAAACTGTTACATGAGCCTGGTGGCGCCATAGGTCGTTATCACGGGCCGCGAATGACCTACGCGCTCGGCAGGAAACTCCGGACGAACACCAGGGCCTCGGCCTCATCCGTGAACACCTGGAACGGGATGAGCAGCCGATTGATGGAGTCAGGGAAGGGGCCGATCTTCGCAGCCACCTCGGGCTCGACAAGCATCGCTACGGCGGAGAATGTGGATGTCAGTTCCTTGACCGCCGTCCCCCACCTCAACAGCTCGGCCTTCGAGCATTGGATCTGGGACGTCGAAGCGGTCAGAGCCCTGGTGGCGGACCAGACCCACGGTGCTTCATTCTTCTGCGGTGGTTCCAGGAACTTCGACCGTTTCATCGATCTGTTCGATCAAGTCTTCGTCCTTGAGATCGACCTCGAAACGCTGAAGCAGCGTCTTGCCCTCCGAACCGAAGACGACTGGGGCGGACCAGCAAGCGTCGAGCGATCCACTTCTTCGGTGCTGGGATCTCTCTACTCGTAGGACTGATCGCGTTGGAGGGGTCCTTTATCTGGCAATGAACTCTCGACGGTATGACCGCGGTACCGAGAGACAGCACCGCACCATCCCTCACTGCTCGCAAATGTCACCAGAGGACCACTGCGAGTAACCGTGGAGATATCTCGACAAAGGTCGACGCCAGCTTCGTCCTCAGCAGCCGAGGTCCCGTCGCAATAGCCAGGCGATCTCGTCTAATGCCAGCGCCAACTGAACCGCTTCCGGATCATTCTGATCGACCCCGATCATCCCACTGAAGGCTTCATAAAGAGCGGTCAACTCAGCACAGTCGGTGATGGCTTCAAGATTCGCAGTCGCTTTGGTGAGTCCCTGGGCATAGTGCCACGCCGCATCGCGCACCTCACCGCCGTCACCGACACCGGTCAAATCGTCGGATTCTTCTGAGGCGGGCTGAGTCGTGGATGTGGAGGTAGACGTGGAGGATGCTGCGGCGCCTACGCACTCAACGGCCGTGTAGGCCAATCGATGCACATGCACCCGAATCGAGTCACCTGGAGACGCATCCGAGAGCTTGACGCCGACCAGCTCCCTGTCGGACGACGCCAAGTCGCGATCGGCCAACGCTTGATCTGTGAGGGTCGTAGCCTCCGAGGGCGACGACAGCTGGCCGAACTGATACAGCTCGTTGGTAACTGGTTCCCCACGCTCGACCAATGTCCAATTGGCGTTCAACCTCGCAACGGCCGATGGACTCGCGGAATGACGTTTTTGACAGATCGAGGAGGCCGACCCCTTCCATCCGGTGGAGGTCCTCTCGATGTCCACAGGAGCCTCTTCGGGGCTCCAGAGACCTTGGGAGTCCTGATTGATCTTGCCCCAATGGGCGAGCATATCGATTTCGAAGGGGGGTTGAGGAGGGGAGAACGTGAACAGTCGGGCGGTCCCCTCCGGATCCGCAGCCAAGTGGTACCAGAAGGAGAATGGTTCGTCTCCATTGGTGAGCGTCACGTTGACGGTGTGGGTCTCGCCTTCAACCAACTGTTCGGGAACCCCAACGACCGACAGCTCAAAAGCCGGCTTGAACAAGTGGAACCGACTGAAGTGCCGGATGGGAGTCGTGAAGGAAACCACCCCGGCATTGTTCTCGATATCCCCGGTGACGAACTCAATCGTGTCGCCTGACGAATGAATGGCGATCAACCCATCGTGAAGTGTCTCTGGCAGAACGACTGTCAATGCGGCATCTTGGGCTAGGGCAAGGCCGTCGGGAGAGAGTTGGACGGCCACAGTTGCTATCCCAGGCTCTGGACTCTCGTCAATGACCACCTGCACCTGGACATCACCCGCCGACATTCCGTCGGGGAGGCTGCCGGGAGGAAACGAGAGGCTTGCCAGCCCGTCAGACGATTCGACCGTGGCAGCCGCTGAAACCTCGATAGCGGCGGCATCGCTGTCGGATGTGCCCCCACCGCAGGCTGACGCCACCACGACCACAGCGGCAACCCACGACCAGCGCCTCATAAGAACCCCCTCAGAAGATTGAGGCAACGACTCTACAGAGCGAACGAAGGACCCGCCCCCACGCACTTTGAACAGAACATCAAGGCTGTCACATGCCACACCTTCCCATCCCCCAGCGTTCGGAAAGGTCACCAGAGCGATGTCGTACGGAGCTGACTCCCAGGTAGCTTCTGGGCCCACGACAAGGATCCCTGTGGAACGAACCGAAAGCGACCACCCGAAGCAGCTAACGGCTCGCGGGCTGAACCGGGCCACTCTCGCCCGCCAACTTCTGCTCGAACGGCGACAGATCGGTGTTGTCGACGCCCTGCGCCGGGTCGTGGGGCTGCAGGCCCAGGACCCCGCCTCCCCGTACCTCGCACTCTGGAACCGAGTCGCCGGGTTCGACCCGGACCACCTCGATGACGCATTTGCCAACAGGTTCATTGTCAAGGCTCCGCTGATGCGCATCACTCTCCACGCCGTGGCAGCCGACGACTACACGACGTTCCACGAAGCCATGGTCAGAGTCCTGCGAGTCGCCCGCCTCAACGACCGCCGCTACACCTCGACAGGTCTCACGGCCGCCGACGCCGATGCCGCGGAATCGCGGGTCGTCGCGTTCTCGAGGCAGCCGAGGACCAAGGAAGGTATCAACGAGATGCTCTCTGAGATCTACGGGTCCCCAGTGGAGCCGCGACTTTGGTGGGCATTGCGCACCTTCGCCCCCATCGTCCACGCCCCAACCGGCGAACCCTGGTCGTTCGGTCGCAATCAGGAGTTCGAGACCGCCCCAACCGCGCCGCCACGAACGCCACCAGGTGACGCGCTCCAGCGACTCATCTGGCGCTATCTCGAGGGCTTCGGGCCTGCAACGGCCCAGGACTTCGCCCAGTTCTCGCTCCAGCGCCAAGCCGAGATAGGACCCGCACTCGAAACGTTGGCCGATCGTCTGGAGACCTTCGAGGGGCCTGACGGCGAGGCCCTTCTTGGCGTCCCCGGTGGCGAATTGCCTCCCGAGAACACCTCAGCTCCGCCGCGGCTGCTCGGGATGTGGGACAACGTACTGCTCGCGTACCGCGACCGGAGCCGGGTCATCCCCGAGGAGTACAGGGCGCACGTGATCCGCCGCAACGGCGATGTGCTCCCGACGGTTCTGGTCGACGGCTACGTCTCCGGGGTTTGGCGCCCCAGAAACGACGGGATCGAAGTGCGGGCATTCCGAGCGTTGTCCGAAGCCGACTGGGAGGGCATTGCTCAAGAAGCGTGCTCACTCGGCCCACTGATTGCCTCGCGAGACCCCAGGACTTACGGTCGCTACGCCAACTGGTGGAGCAGGCTCCCTGACGGCGAGATCCGCACCTACTCATAGCCCAGAGGAGGTGCCACCTCGTGCGGCGATCGGATGTTCATTCAAGCCACCGGCGACAGTGCCATCCCTCCACCACTGCGATCACATCAGACGGTCACCTGATGGAGGGGTGACCTTAAGAGTCATTCCCCCACTGCTCGTAAATGTCATCAGAGGATGAAACGTCGGATCCGGGGTGCCGAAGGGCTCGACCTGCGTTCTAGTGTCCGGATCATGGGGAGCGACGAGAGTCCCGGGATCCGGTGGGTGTCGATCCTGCCGCTGTCGGTCACAGCCATGGCGGCGTTTGGGATCCTGTTCTACGGCTTCTCTGTGTACCTGACCGACGAGGCTGCTGGGTCCGAGTTCTCAACGACGCTGCTGTCGTTCGCGTATAGCGGGGCGGCGCTGGTCGGCGCTCTTCTGGCGATGCCGGTTGGGCGGTACGCCGACAGACATGGGGTTCGATCGATAGTCGGGTTGGGCTCGGTCCTGGGCTTCTTCGGATTGGCCGGCTTTGGCGCAGCACATCAGTCGTGGCAGGTCCTTGCTGCTTGGTGGTTGCTGATCGGCCCGGCAGGAGCCATGACCTTCTACGAGCCAGGGTTTGTCGCCATCAACCAGTGGTGCACTCCACAGCAGCGTCCCAAGGCCATAGCGGCGCTGACCGTTATCGGCGGTCTGGCCGGAGTGCTCTTCATCCCCGGCACAGAACGGCTCGTGAGCCTCGTCGGCTGGCGTCAGTCGACAGTGATCCTCGGACTAGTACTGCTCGCGACCGGAGGGAGTACCGCTCTGGTCGCCATACCGAAAAAGTTCTCCCGCGCCGAGTCAGGCGATACGCCGAGTTCGAGAACCAGGTCGTTTCGCAGCCTTGTTCGAGACCGTAGGTTCCGGCTCTACACGCTCGCCTTGATGCTCAGCTTCTTTGCGGCCCAAGCGGTCCTGTCTCACCGCGTGGCGCGCTTCAGTGAGGTGGGTTTCACGGTTGCTGAGGTGGGGCTGTGGGCGGCGGTGGCGTCGGCCCTGAGCCTTCCCGGTCGGTGGCTGGCGCCAATTGCCGCAACCCGAATTCGTGCCACGACAGTGCAGGCTGCAACGGTTGCGATTGTCGCGGTGGCAACGATGTTCATGGTCGACGGTCGCGACTCATGGCAGATGATCGGACACTTCGTGTTTTTCGGTCTCGGGTTCGGTGCGCTGCTACCGCTGCGGGCGATGGTCATGGCCGATTGGTACTCCGGTTCTGACTACGGGCGCATCATGGGAGCACAGTGGACCGCAGTCGGCCTTGTGGGCGCCACGGGACCAGTGATCGTCGGCGTGGTGCGCGACCAAACCGGCGGATACGGACTCCCCATGACTGTTCTGGCCGCAACCTACGTACTCGTCGCATTCCTCATACTCCTCGCTGGGACCGAACGCCCATCGACGATCTAGCCGGAGATGGTCAATCACCTGGGCGGATCATGACTCCGAGAGGCACCTCAAAGCCGGTGAAGTCCTGACAGGGGTCCCGAAGGGTTCGACCTGGTCCAACAAGGATTCAGTGCGCGGGGTTCGCTCGAAAGAGGGACGGGGCGAAACCGTCGGGTACCAGGTTTCGCGCGAGGTACCGTCCTATCAATGGATCAACCCCATCACCCGGACTTCTCGCTCCGTCGTGTTCTCGGCATGGACATCGAGGCGGTCGAGTCCGGCCATGCGGTTACCCGCCTACGCATTAGTGACACTCATCTGAATCCCAATGGCGCTGTCCACGGAGGCGTGCTCTTCACGATGATCGATACGGCCATGGGAATGGCCACTATGACCGTGCTTGAGGAGGGTCGATGCGCCTCGATCGAGATCCATCTCAGGTTCCTTCGCCCGGCTAGTTCGGGGCTGTTGGAGGCCCACGCCACCGTGATTCGTCAGGGCCGCAGGGTGGTTCACCTTGAGTCACGAGTTCATGACGATGCCGGGAGCCTGGTGGCAACAGGGACCGGCACCTTCGCGGTGATATCTGCCTAACCAGTCCCTGGATGCCTGGATTCATGCATCCACCTAATCACGGCGTTTCCAGGGTGAGGCCAATGGAGACAGCCAAGCCGGTCAGTTCTTGACAGGGGTGTTGAAGGGCTCGATCTGGTGACCGCAGGTAGCCATCCGGACCTTCCGAGCTCGGTATGAGCCTGAAACGAATCACAGCGAACTCTCGACAGGGGTCCCGAGGCACCTCATCTGATGTCATCCGATTGCTTGTTGTAATGCCTCGACGAATCCGTCGAGGTTGTCGAAGATCATGCTGTGACCTGCATTCGGAACGACACTGACGGTTACACCGTGAGCTTGGAGTTCACCGGGGTCCGGCGCGTCGGCTGTCACATCTTCGGGCCGATCCGGCAGAGAGCGTTCGCCATAGATGAATGTACGCCGCATCGGCAGACTCAAATAGCGGTCCTTGAAGGAGTCGTCCAGGTTGACGAGCGACACTGAGTTTCCGTGCAGCCCGGACGGGTCAGCGGATCCCCACGCCGACAGCAGAAACGTGCTCCCCGGATCGTCGGCAACAGCGCCTTCGCGCCACTGGTCAAGCTCCTCGGGGTAGGTCTTGCTGACGTAGTCGTCTCGGGAGAATGATGCGATGTGACGGGTCGCGAGTCCCCCTCCAGGAGTGAGGTTCGCTTCGCCCACGATCAGATTGGCGACGAGGTCGGGGCGCTGGAGCGCCAACATGATGGCGACTGTGCCACCCATGCTGTGGCCCACCACCGTGCAACCCGACAGTTGTTCACAGTCAAGGATTTCGGCAACTGTCTCAGCTTGGTCCTCCATTGAGTAGCTGAAACCTGTGGGGTGGTCACTCAGGCCAGCTCCGAAGTTGTCCACCAATGTCGCATGATGACCGCGCAGCTCAGGATGGGTCACCACCGCCAGGAAGTTCAGAATCGACGGGAAGCTGAGCCCGGCGAGGAAGACCAGTGACTGACCCTCCCCAACGAACTCGTAATACCGGATGAACGCATTCCATCTCGCCAGATACAGACTCTTCACAACACAACCGTTCCCGGCGACAACCGACCAAGGCCCATGCTGAAGCCTAGAGATCGTCTCGCGCAGCGATGTATCTGGAACGAAGTGGTGGGGGTGGCCCGGTGATTCGCCGTCGCATCCCCCACTGCTCGTAAATGTCATTAGAGGATCACAAGGCTCTGCGGGGTCAACGCGGAGGCACATAAGTGCCGCTGTGTGCGGGCCTGGGGCCAGTGCTACTTTCATGTGGCACCACCGAGGGAGCGTTGTGAATTGGGAAATCCCCGGAACTGTCGGCTCCAGCCAACCTGACCAGCCGCAACCGAGCACAGATCTACGGGAACTGTTGATCGGCTGGCTTGGTTTTCAGCGTCAGTCCTTCGCCCGGAAACTGCGGGACCTTGACGCCTCAGGCGTGGCAGCCGAGGCAATACCCCCACTACAGCTCTCGATTCTTGGACTGATCCGACACATGACCCAGATGGAGCACTGGTACTTGACGTATGGCCTCGGAGGCGGAGAAGCCCACTGGGTCTACGGAGAAGACGACTACGCGGGCGGAACGCTCGAAACGCTCGAAGCAGACCTGGCCGCCTATCGGGAGGAGATCATCAACGCGGATCGTGCTGTCGCAACCCTCACATCGCTGGACTCGCCAGGCTTGGGACTTGGCTGGCCGCTCGGCGCCACTCTGATCAAGATGGTCCAGGAGTACGCCGTTCACAACGGCCAAGGACACATGCTCCGCTACGCCGCCCTCGGAGAGGTCATCCGCTAACCCGACCCCCGCCCAAGGAGATGTCCGCACCATCCCCCACTGCTCGTAAATGTCATCAGAGGGTTGACGGCCGCAGGAGACAGCACCACACCACCCGCCACGGTGCGCAAATGTCACCAGAGGGATGTCGCTAGAGATCGACTCCCCTTGCCGTCTGCTGCGCTCACGGCCCGATCGGGCGAAGACCAC
>Ga0255047_10001927_pt1 | contig 14253 bp, 10 predicted proteins | sample JV7_2_1_MG_FD_183640 | JGI IMG/M metagenome (GOLD analysis project Ga0255047, IMG submission 183640) | Seawater microbial communities from Jervis Inlet, British Columbia, Canada - JV7_2_1 | ecosystem: Environmental > Aquatic > Marine > Inlet | place: Canada: British Columbia | collected 2016-10-06
ACCGATGGGTAATCACACTAGATACCAACCGAGAACTCAACATCTGCTTCCCCGACGGCACCATCCACAACACCGGCCCACCCAACCGAACCGCCGCATGACGGGGCTGGCCACCTGGTTCACCTCCGAGGCCCGCTTCATCCGCCGGGCCGACGCTCACTCGTGGCCCCGGTTCTCGTCCTGCCTGGCCGTCCCGGTTACAACAAACGCCTCCGCCGATCAGGCCAGCTCAAGCACCACCTCATCGCGCACCTAGTGTCCTGTCAGCGTCGATCCTGTGACCTCAGACTTGGCAAGCTTGGCTCTTCGGGCGGCGACTACCATCCGTCGGGAATCGAGAGACCACGAGGTGTCATGGAACTCCAAGGACGAACTGCACTGATCACCGGGGGTGCCAGGCGTGTCGGCCGCGGCATCACACTGGCGTTTGCCAGGGCGGGAGCCAACGTGGTGATTAACTACAACAATTCATCGGCGGATGCTGATCAGACAGCACACGAGGCCGAAGTGTTGGGTGTCCAATCCCTCCCGGTACAGGCCGATGTCTCCGACTACGACCAGGTTGGATCGATGGTTGATCAAGCTGTCGCTCGATTCGGCACTATCGACATCTTGGTCAACAACGCTTCGGTCTTTCTGCCAGATCCACTTCCAACCGACGACCTGAGTATCTGGCGCAAATCGATCGACACCCTGGTTCACGGGCCGTTCTATTGCGCCAACCGAGTGGCACCGGTGATGTTGGCAAACGATGGGGGAGTCATCATCGGGATCAGCGACTTGAGCGCCCTGGAGCCGTGGCCAGGCTTCGCCGGCCATGCGGTGGGGAAGGGCGCGATGCTGACGCTCACGCGGCAGTTGGCACTCGAGCTGTCACCTCGAATCCGGGCCAACGCAGTGATTCCCGGCCCGGCGCTGCGGCCCGTCGACTATGACGACGAGACCTATCAGCGGGTCGCCGACAACACCCTTCTCGGTCGCTGGGGAACACCCGAAGAGATGGCCGGCGCCGTGCTGTTCCTGGCTCAGTCAGACTTCATCACCGGCGAGGTCATCACCGTCGATGGTGGGCAGCGCTTTGGCCATCGCAAGCACGCTCACGGATAGCCGCTGATGGTTGCCGCCGGCGTACATATCGTTCCTTTCATGCCAACAGGCGATGTCGTCGCGCTGGCAATCGAGGCCGAACGCCTCGGGTACGACTACTGCATGGTCGCCGACGAGGGTGTGCATCGAGACATCTATGCCTGTCTCGGTGCGATCGCGATCGAGACCGACCGAATCAAGATCGGTGTGATGACCAACGGTTACACCCGTCATCCGGCGGTTACCGCCGCTGCTGTGGCGACGGTGAATGAGCTGGCTCCAGGTCGGGTGATCGCGACGATGTTGGCCGGTGGATCGATGGTGCTAGGGCCGATGGCGATTGAGCGCAAACGTCCTTTTCGCGTCTTGGCCGACTCGATCACAGCGATCCGGAAACTTTGGTCAGGTGATGAAGTCTCGTGGGTCGGTGAGACATGTTCCCTCGATCACGCCAGGCTCGGCATGGGACGCCAGGACATCCCTGTCTGGATCGCCGGTCGCGGCCCGATGGTGCTCGGGCTGGCCGGACGTCAAGCCGACGGCGTGATCTTCACCGTCAAGCCCGATCTGGGTGCGGCGATCGAGGTCGTCAACGATGCCGCAGCACGCGTCGGTCGCCCTCAACCGATGCGCAGTTACCTCGGCCGCATCTGTTTCACCGCAGAGATGCTCGAGGGCCAACGTCGGACCCTGTCGTTCGTGCTGATGGATTCACCGCCGAGGGTGTTGCGGTCGCTCGGCCTCGACGAAGACGAGGTGGCGACCATCGCAATCGCCGCTCAGAACAACGACCCTGGCATGGTTGACCCGCTGGTGTCGGATCGCTTGCTCGAGAGGTATCAGGTGGCGGGTACCCCAGCCGAATGCTCCGTCACGTTGGCTAAGATGGTCGCCGACTACGGACTTCACGCCGTCTTCATCGACGCTCTTGCGAGCGAGATCGAAGAGAATCTGGAGGTTCTGGCCACCTCGCTGACGATTATCAAAGGAAGAACCTCATGACGACGCGCCGTCTCAATCGAATCTTTGCCAGCGATGGCCGCTCGGTGATCATCGCTCTCGATCATGGACTGATCGATGGGCCATGTGAAGGATTCGAACATCCGGCTGAAGTCATCGCGGCGGTAGTTGCCGGTGGCGCCGACGCCATCTTGACCTCGTTCGGAATTGCCGAAACCTATGCCGAAGAGCTCAGCAGTGTCGGCCTGATTCTCCGTAGTGACGGAGCGTCGACGAACCTTGGCACGCCGAGCACCGGCTCGCTGTCGAGGTTCTTTGGCCCCGAGGACGCACTCCGGCTGGGAGCCGATGCGCTGGTCGTCACGGCGCTGCCCGGTTCGGACAAAGAGGCCGAAACGCTCGAGACGCTCGCTCGCACCGCGGCCGAGGCACACCGTTGGGGCCTGCCGGTGTTGGGCGAAATGGTGCCGGGCGGTTTCAACGGCGATGCATCGATGCGTGGCACCGAAGCCGTCGCTGTGGCGGCCAGGCTGGGAGCCGAATTGGGAGCCGACTTCATCAAGGCGCCGTATTGCGACGACTACGCGACCGTCACGTCCTCGACGTTTGCGCCGGTCGTAATCCTCGGTGGAGCCAAGGGCGACGAGCGTCAGATGCTCGCCAACATCCGCGATGCGATCGATGCCGGGGCCAAGGGAGTGGCGATCGGGCGGAACGTATTCCAGTGTGAGAGTCCCACGGCGATGACTCGGGCGATCGTCGCTATCGTGCACGGCGACGCAACAGTCGACGATGCGCTCGCCATTTTGAAGGGCTGACCCCGATGCCGGGCCCGCTCGAGGTCGTGATCGGTCTCGACGCCGGCACGACGTCGGCCAAGCTGGTCGCATTGGATCGGTCGGGCAGCATCGTCGCTACATCGACCTCCGACGCAATCCCCAGCGTCACCTCCGAGCGGGGCTCGAATGTCCAGTCACCCGAGGGCATCTGGAGTGCGATCAGCGATGCCTGTCGGCACGGCATCGACGGACTCGCTGACGCTGCCAAGGTGATCGGTGTCGCCGTGGCGGCCCAAAGCGGCTCGGTCGTGCCGATCGTCGACGGTCACCCGACCGAAGTGATCACGTGGATGGACACTCGCTCGGGCGCACTCGTTCGATCATGGCCAAAGTCGACGATCGAGTTGATCCGGGGTCGAAGCGGCTGGGCACCGTCTACCGGGCTCGGGTTGGCCACGATCTCATGGCTGCGATCGCTCGCCGGAGCGGAACAGCAGCTCAGTACTCGATATGGCTCGGTCGACGACTATCTCACCTGGCGACTGACCGGGGTATGGGCGACGAACCCGTCGAATGCCTCAGGGATGCAACTGATGGACGTCTCACAGCTCGAATGGAGTCCCGACCTGTGCGCCCTGGCCGGGATCACCCCATCGGCCTTGTCGGGGATCCGACCCTGCGGCGATCACCTCGGCGTGGTCACGGCTTCGGCGGCGATGGCGACCGGGCTACCTCAGGCGACCTCGGTCACCGCTGGAGGGCACGATCAAGCATGTGCCGCGCTCGGACTCGGCGTCGTCCAAAACGGAGCCGCTGTGCTGTCGATGGGCACGGCCTGGGTGCTCACGATCGTGGCCGATCACGTCGATTTCGACAGCCAGCCGCCCGGTTTCAACCTCAGCCCGCATGTGATCCCTGGGCGCTGGTCGATCTCGCAGAACCTTGGCGGCCTTGGTTCGGTACTCGCTCGGGTAATCGACGATGCCGAAAGCGATCAACTCGATGCCGACCTCGGGGCCCGTCCGGCCCTGCCCGACGACCCGTTCTTTATTTCCGATTCGCATCTGGCCGACAAGACCTGGGGGCATTTCTCACACGACATCTCGTCGAACGATCCGGCTGCAAGGGTGCGTTCGGTGATGGAGGCGCTGGCCTTCGAGACACGCCGGGTCGTAGACGAAGCAGCCAGCTCTGCGGTAGCGCTGAGCGAGCTCACGATCGTCGGGGGAGGTACGAGAAGTCGTTATCTGACGCAACTGGTCGCCGATGTATTGGGCGTCGGTGTGACCGTTCGGCCCGAAGCAAGTTGGCCGGCGCTCGGCGCAGCCAAGCTGGCGGCGATCGCCGGTGGGTGGTCAGATCAATCGGGTCCAGATCTGCCAACCTTGGCCGTGAGTCCACGTATCGAACAAACCATCACAGCAGACCGCCGGTTCAGTGAATACCTGCGGCTGACATCAGGAGCAACCACATGACCAAACCGATCGTGGCCGTCACAATCGGCCGAGCCAATTACGAGCGCATGTTCAGCGATCAGGCCTGGCAACGCCTCGGCGAGATCGCAACGATCGTTCATCACGAACGAGACGAGGCGGCCGGGCGTGACGACCTGATCGAGTTGCTGCCGGGAGCACGGGCATGCATCACCAGTTGGGGCGTGGCCCAGTTCGACGCGGAGGTTGTCGCAGCAGCTTCGTCGTTGCAGTTGATGTCCCACATGGGTAGCAGCGTCAAGCGGTTCCTCTCCGATGCGATCTGGGAGCGAGGTATCCGAGTCACCAGTGCCGGGATCACTCTCGCTCGCGACGTTGCCGAGACGACCTTGGGCCTCATGATCGTTGGCCGCAAGCGCGTCTGGCAGCTCGGGCGACATGTCGCCGACGGAGGCTGGCGCGACAGCCCGACGTGGGATCAATGGGACGCCCGAGAGCTGACCCGCTCGACGGTCGGTCTCGTCGGAGCAAGCAATGTCGGCCGTCACGTGATCGAACTGCTCGGCCCGTTCGAGGCGACGATCTTGGTAGCAGACCCGTTCCTGTCCGATAAGGACGCAGCCGCTCTCGGCGTCGAGGTTGTCGATATCGACGAACTCGTCGATCGCTCCGACGTCGTGTCGCTGCACTGCCCGGAGAATCAGTCGACGCGACACATCTTGAACAGGTCGCGACTGTCCAAACTGCGAGATGGCGCGCTGCTCATCAACACCGCCAGAGGTGGCCTGATCGACGAAACCGCTCTGATCGACGAACTCGAGACCGGACGGATCTTTGCCTTCCTCGATGTGACCGACCCCGAGCCACCGGCGCTGGACAGCCCACTTCGACGGCTGGACAACGTGGTCGTGACGCCCCATATCGCCGGGTGTATCGAGAACTGCAATCGGATGGGCGAGCTGGCGGTGGAAGAAGTCAGGCGCAGCCTCGCCGGCGAACCGGCCGTCTATGAAATCCGCCAAGACATGCTCGACCGAATCTCCTGACGTTCGGTCGATCCAAGTAACTAGTGCCGCAAACGAAAACGCTTGCCCTGTTTCGCCGGCCAGCTTCGCCGCTCGCTGCTTTCTGCTCCCATACCGGGGCAATGCCAGTAGATCGTCGCGGCGCCGTGCGGGCAGCAGTAAGGACTCGGCGCGAACACCACAGGCGTTTATGGCCGCCGCACTAGCTGAGGATCAGGCCGCCGTCGACTTCGATCGCTTGGCCGGTCAGGTAGCGGGCATCTTCACTCGCCAGGAAAGCGATCACGCCAGCGATCTCAGCCGGCGATGCCAGCCTCTTGAGGGCCGTGTCGTTGGCTCGCATCTCGAGCCATTGTTCGCCGGTCATACCGAGTGACTCCCCGATCTCGGCCGCGACCTTGCCGACCATCGCCGTCAACGTGTTGCCGGGACACACCGCATTGACGGTGATGCCAAACGGTCCGAGCTCCATTGCCGCCGAGCGGGTGATGCCGATCACGCCGCTCTTGGTGGCTGAGTATTCGGCCGAGTTCGGCCAGCTGGTCTTGCCGGCCATCGACGAGATGTTCACGATTGCGCCATGACCCTGTTCGGTCATTACCGGAGCGACGAGCTTGTTCGACGTGAGCACACCGGTGAGGTTGACCGCCAGGATGTTCTCCCATCGGTCGGTGGGGATCTCATGCAACGGGCCTCCTGTGTAGATCCCGGCGCTGGCGACCAAGACATCGATCCTTCCCCAACGATCGATCACCGTGTCGAATGCTGCTTGCTGGTCGGGCTGCGATCTGACATCGCATGTCAATGCGACAGCGTCGACGCCGTAAGCGGCAGCTGCGGCGGCTGTGGAGCCGTTCTCTGCGATGTCGATGTCGAGGCAGGCGACCCGTGCCCCCTCCGAGGCAAAGCGGATTGCCGTGGCATCGCCGATCCCGGTGGCGGCGCCGGTTACGACCACCACTTGGTCTTCGAACCTGGCGCTCACGACCTGGCCTCGAGCTTCGTGTCCACAATAGTCATGGGCTGAGTTAACTCCAGGCGGCCGACGGTTCGCAATCGACTCGACGGACAATGTCACGTTGGGGTCGACATCGGATCCAAGTCGATCGTTGGTTGTGATTCGAACAGCCCCGGTGGCCGGTGACGGTCTCTGTTCCCGTACCTGGCGAGAAGCGAGATGACCAGAGCGACGGCGACACGACGTATCAGCGTTCAACGATACTCACCCCCCACATGGCCCTCGCCCTGCCACTCGTCGCTCTCGCAGCATGGCTGCGCTTCGGGCGAGCCGCGGCTGGCCTGGAAATAGCAAACTGAGATGACAACTAGATCCGTCCCACCAGGGACGCCAACTATTGGGTGTGCAAGGGTTCTGGGATGTCGAATTCGCCTGCTCTGCGAGTCACGCTGCTCGGGTCCGGCTCGCCCACGCCCAGTCTCGAGCGCTGCCATCCCGCGGCTCTGGTGGAATGGGGCGATTCCGGTCGCGTCCTCGTGGATGCGGGTGATGGAGTTGTCGGGCAGCTTCTGAGAGCGGGCATCGATCTCGGTTCGGTCGGCCATGTGGCTCTGACCCACATGCACTGGGACCACATCTTGGGTTATCCCGGATTCGTGTGGGGCTCATGGATCGGGGGCCGCTCGGGGCTGCGAACCTGGGGTCCGGCAGGGACCACCGAAATGCACCACCGACTGGTGGAAAGCTATTACCAAGAACAGGCCGAATGGGCGATCGACCTTGGCTTTCCCGAGGCGGGTTGGCGCGACATCGAAGTCGTCGACTTGGAGCCTGGCTGGATGACCGAGATCGACGGTTGCGTCATCTCAACCGGGGCCGTGGTTCACCCGCCGATGGCCGCAGTGGCCTTCCGCTTCACTTTCGAGGGCAGGTCACTCGTCATCTCTGGTGACACCGCGGCCTGCGAGGAACTGGTCGAGTTTTCCGAATCGGCGGATCTGCTCGTCGTCGATGCCTGCGCATCGACGCCACCTCCGACGGCGACACCGGAACGCCGCAAGCTGATCGAAAGGCTTCGGGGATTCCACGCCTCCCCTCAGGAGTGTGTCGAAATGGCTCGAAGAGCGGCCGTTGGACATGTGGTCCTGACCCATCATCTCCCCGGCGATCAGCCGGTGATCGACGCAGGCGACTACAACGGCCAGGTCAGTATCGGCGCCGACCTGGACACCTACCTCGCATAGCAGGGCTCGCACAGCAGGCGTCGCATAGCAGGCGTCGCATAGCAGGGCTCCGATCGAATTGCCCGATAAGCGACTCTGGATGAGCTGTACACAACCTGCCGTGCCCCGCCTGCGACAACGTGCCCGGTGATCACCGCGTTCAGTTCGATCAGTGGGATTTCGTCGTCGGGAGAGCGATCAAACCGAAGGATCGGTTAGTGTCCGGTGCGTTCAATCTAGATCCTGGACTCGACCGGTGGCGTATCCCCGGAAGGGCCGGTAAGAGACGGAGAATCCTGTGCCATTGGTAGCCGCCTATTTTCGACCCGACAGCCTTGACGAAGCTCTCGCCCTGCTCGCCGGGCCCGATCGAACAGTGCTCGGTGGAGGAACGACGATCAACAGCGACCGCCAACGTTCCGATCTAGAGGTGGTCGATCTACAGGCACTCGGGCTCGACTCGATCGAGTCTTCGCAAACCGAAATGACAATCGGGGCGACCGCTACCCTCGCCGATCTTGCCGGCAGCGACCAGGTGCCCGATGGGCTCCGCGGTATCGCCCAGCGAGAATTGCCATCGACGTTGCGGACCCTCGCCACGATCGGCGGTCTGATTGCCTCGGCCGACCCCGACAGCATGCTGATCGCGGCGCTCTTGGTGCATGGAGCCAACGTCGAGATGGCGGGATCCGAGGCGATGTCGCTGGCGACGGTGCTGGCTACGGGGGTTCCGTCCGGAGCGATCATCACCGCCGTTCGGATTGATCGATCCGGTGTTTTGTGCCATGCAGCGACCGGCAGAACACCCGCCGACGTGCCGATCGTGGCCGCAATCGCCCGAGCCGGCGAAGCCGGCATTTCGCTCGCTCTGACCGGCGTGGCGTCGACTCCGATCACAGTCGATCCAGATGATCCCGTCGGCGGGTTGCAACCTCCCGGCGATTTCAGAGGATCGAGCGGGTATCGGCTCGGATTGGCCGGGGTACTTGCAGCGCGTGCATTGGGTGGACTGCGATGAGCCAGAAACATTCGGTCACCTTCGAGCTCAACGGTGCACCGACGACCGTCGTCGTCGAGGCACACGAAAACCTCCGAGATGTGCTCAGAGCGCTCGGGATGTTCAGTGTCAAGTTCGGTTCGAGCGACGGCCAAACGGGCGCCGCCGCGATCTTGTTCGATGGCGAACTTGCCAGCGCCGACGTGATCCTCGCCGCACAGGCCGATGGACACAAAGTCACCACAGCCGAGTCACTCAACACCGAGCGCGAACTGCACCCCGTCCAGATGGCATTCGCGGCCACCGGCGCGATCCAGTCTGGCTACTCGGCGGGAGCCATGATCCTCGGGACGATGGCGCTGTTGGAGCGGAACCCTGATCCGAGTGAAGCGGACATCCGCGACATGCTGTCGGGAATTCTCGATCGCGAGACGGCGTATGTGAAGCCCGTCGAGGCTGTGAAGCGCTCGGCGGCTGTGATGCGAGGCGAAACAACCGAGCCGTTTGCGCCGCTCGTCGTGCAGCCGATGACCGATGGCACGAATTCGATCGAGTACGACCCAAACAGCCCGGCACCGCAAGCCTCAGAAGCGGTGCCCCGACTGATTCCGTCGCGAGATGTGCCAGAGATGGCCGTGGTTGGCCACCCCGAAATCAAGGTCGACGCCGTCAAGTTGGCCAAGGGCAATCCGGCCTTCACCGACGACATCGAATTGCGCGGGATGCTGTTTGCCAAGCTGCTGACGAGCCCTCACGCCCATGCCAACATCCTCGACATCGACGACACGTCGGCGCGTGCATTGCCCGGTGTCCACGCCGTGCTTCATTACAAGAACACCCCAAGAATCAAGTACGCGTCCGGTGGGCAGAGCTGGCCCAATCCGCATCCTTACGACCAGGTGAGTTTCGATAGCAAGGTTCGCCACGTCGGTGATCGAGTAGCGGTCGTCGCCGCCGAATCGGTCGAAATCGCCGAGCGGGCGGCGGCGCTGATCGAGGTCACCTACGAGGTGTTGCCGGCGATCTTCGATGAGCATCAAGCGATGCTTCCCGGTGCCCCGGTTATCCACGACGAAACCGACACCACCGAGATCTTCGACCGCGACCGCAACCTTGTCCACCAGATCACCGCCGAGCGTGGCGATGTCACCAAGGCGCTGGCCGATTCGAGCCTGGTATTCGAGCAGACATTCCGTGTCCACCAGGTGCAGCAGTGTCCGATCGAACCGCACATCTCGATCGCCTGGCTCGACGCCGACGAGCGACTCGTGATCCGCACGGCGACCCAGGTCCCTTTTCATTCGCGTCGGATGGTGGCCCCGCTGCTCGGTCTCGACATCAAGGATGTTCGCGTGATCAAGCCCCGGATCGGCGGCGGCTTTGGTGCCAAGCAGGAGATGTTGCTCGAAGACATCGTTGGCCATCTGGCGATCGCGACCAGACGCCCGGTGCGGCTCGAGCTCACTCGTGAAGAAGAGTTCGTGTCGAGTCGTACCCGCCATCCTCAAACGATCACCTACCGCACAGCAGTGTCACCAGAGGGAACGCTGATCGCCCAGGACATGTACGTTCTCGCCAATACCGGGCCGTACGGAACCCATGGAATGACCGTGCAAACCGTGACCGGGTTGCGTGGGCTCACCTCATACAACGCTCCGAACAAACGCTTCCACTGCGACGTCGTCTACACGAACATCCCTGTCCCTGGGGCATATCGAGGGTACGGGGCACCCCAGGCCGAGTTCGCTCTCGAAGCACACATGGAAGACATCGCCGCAGAACTCGACATGGATGTGATCGAGTTCAAACGGCTCAACTGGGCCAAGGTCGGCTCTGAGATGGACATCGCCCCTCACCTCGGAGAGCGCGCCGTCGCAGAGGGCGAGCTCGACGAATATCCAAAGGTGATGTCGTCGGGAATCGAAGAATGTGTTGCCCAAGGCATGCGCGACGTGCAGTGGCATCGCCGCAACGACCAGTCGTGGGTGCAGCCCGACGATCGCCCGCACATCCGCCGTGGTATCGGTTTTGCTTTTTGCATGCACGGGACCGCGATCCCGTTTCTCGACATGGGTGGATGCTCGATCAAGATCAACGACGACGGTTCGTTCAACATGCTGGTCGGCGCCACGGATCTGGGTACAGGTGCAGACACGGTGTTGGGTCAGATCGCGGCCGAGGTGTTGGGCGTACCTCTCGACGACATAAAGGTGTATTCGTCCGACACCGACATGACACCTTTTGATACGGGTGCGTATGCGAGTTCGACCACCTACATCTCAGGCACGGCGGTGATGAAGGCGGCTGAGGTGGTGAGAAAGCGGCTGAAAGAGCGGGCGGCGATGCTGCTCGATGTCGAGATCCCGTGCACGATCGAGCTTCGGAACAAGCGGGCCTATGCTCCAGATGGCCGTTCGGTCAGTCTCGAAGAGATCGCCCTCGATTCGCTACATACCCAAGAGCAAGAACAGATCATGGGCACGGCTTCTTATGTTTCCCAAGACTGTCCCCCTCCGTTCGCGGCACAGTTCGCGGAGATCGAGGTGGATACCGAGACCGGGCAAGTCACCGTCGTCAAGCTGGTGATGGCCGTCGACTGTGGTGTGGCGATCAACCCGATCACCGCCAGCGGCCAGGTAGAAGGCGGAATGGCCCAAGCTCTCGGCTATGCACATTGTGAGGAGTACGACTACGACGAGTCGGGGCGAATGCTCAACTCGTCGTTCGGGCCCTACAAGATCTACCGCGCAGACGAGATGCCGGAAATGACGGTATTCCTCGCCCAGACGATGGAGGACAGCGGTCCGTTCGGTGCCAAGGCTGTCGCCGAGATCCCGAAAGACGGTGTTGCCCCGGCGATCCGCAACGCGATCCTCAACGCAACCGGTGTCGCCATCAACGAGATTCCATTCACGCCAGAGCGGGTCTGGAACGCTCTCCACACGGCATGACCCTGATCCTGCCCGGTTGGCTGGTCGCCTCGGCGGACGTGCCTCCGCGGCGCGGCTGGGGGGTGCGGGTCGATGGCTCGACGATCGACCAGATCGGCTCCCATGCGGAGCTGCGCTCGGCTTTCCCAGAAGACCCGGTCGTCGACGCATCCGGGTCGGTATTGCTGCCGGGGTTCGTCAATGCACATGTACACCTTTACGGCACGCTGGCCCACGGCATACCTGTCGACGAGGCACCGGGCGACTTCTGGAGCTTTCTCAACGAGTACTGGTGGCCGAAGATCGAGGACGCTCTCGACGTCGACATGATCGCCGCCGCGACCGACTACGTATGCGCAGAGATGCTGCGGTCCGGGACCACTTCGTTCTACGACATTCTCGAGGCTCCTCACTCAGTTCCCGATGCGTTGATGGTGCAAAAGGAGATCGTCGAGCGTCGCGGGCTTCGTGGGCTTCTCAGCTTCGAAGCCACAGAGCGTGCCGGTGAGAAGATTGCCAAGCTCGGCCTGTTGGAGAACGCCAACCTGATCGACTCGTGCCGGTCCGATTCGCTCGTCGGGGGCCTGATGTGTTGGCACACGACGTTCACGTGTTCCGACAGTTTCATCACCGAAGCCTTTGGGCTGGCGGCGGACCGCGGAGTGATGAGTCACGCTCATGTCAACGAAGGCCATCACGAGGGCATCTGGGCTCAAGAAAAGTTCGGCCATCGAACTATCGAGCACTACGACCAGTTGGGCGTGGCCGGCCCCGACTTTCTGGCGAGCCAGTGTGTGCATCTCTCCGATCGAGAGATCGCGCTGGTGGTCGAGCGCGATGTGCGTGTGACCCACATGCCTCTCGCCAACTGCGAGGTCGGCGGCGGTATTGCTCCGATTCCAGAGCTGCTTCGTGCCGGTGTCGTCGTCGGGCTCGGCAGCGATGGCTACATCAACGACCTCTTCGCTGTTATGCGGGGAGCATTCCTGATCCACAAGGCTCGCTTGCAGGATCCCGGCGTGATGCTCGCCGGCGAGGTGCTTGAGATGGCCACCGAGGGCGGGGCCAGGGTGCTCGGGCTCGATCGCGTTGGCAGGCTCGAACCCGGATGGGCGGCCGACCTACAACTCGTCGACGCCACCTTCCCGACCCCGCTCACCGAACACAATCTGATCGAGCAACTCGTGCTGTGGCGAGACCAACATCATGTCGACGACGTCATGGTGGCAGGGAGGTGGCGGGTTCGCGGCGGTGAGGTGCTCGACACAGATCTCGACCAGCTCAGGGCTCGTACCAGAGAACAAGCAATCCGCCTCTGGGGCTGACCCGAACTGTGACGGCTGTTGTTTGCCGGATCGGGTCGGTAGATTCGCTTCGTGGGCGACCCCTGGCCGAATGACGATCGCGCCGCCCTTCGGGATCGGCTGAACGAGGCCGCCGCGTTCCTGCGGACGATCGCCTCGGATCTCGAGCTGCTAAGTGTGTTGACCCAGCAGGAGCGGGCCGACCTCGTCAACGCCGCCGGTGACGTCTTCAGCCCCGACCCCGCCGAACGCCGATTGCAGCTCAAGGCCCGCTCGGTCAAGCGCCGCGCAGCGAAGCGTCAGAACGACCAGGACACGCTCGACGAGACCGGAATCAGGGCGCTGCGGGCCAAGGGTGTGTTCACGACACCCAACCAGCTGCCACCCGCCGAGCCCGACCACGGCGGCATCGACGATCCCGATTTTCGGGAGACCACCGAGCCGCAGCACTGCTACGTCTGCAAGCAGCACTTCACCGAGCTCCACCACTTCTACGACCAGATGTGCGAATCGTGTGGCAGCTCGAACTTCGACAAGCGCACCGAGCTGGCCGATCTGACCGGCACGGTCGCCCTCCTCACGGGTGGTCGGGTCAAGATCGGCTACCAGGCAGGGATCAAGCTGTTGCGGTGCGGTGCGGAGCTGATCGTTGCGACGCGTTTCCCGCGCGACGCAGCCGCTCGGTACGCGGCGGAGCCCGACTTCGACGAGTGGAGTGATCGGTTGCAGGTGTTCGGGCTCGATCTCCGTCATACCCCGAGCGTCGAGGCATTCTGCTCGCACATCCTCGAGACTCGCCATCGGCTCGATTTCATCATCAACAACGCCTGCCAGACCGTGCGCCGCCCGCCCGGTTTCTATCAGCACATGATGGACGCCGAGACCGCACGGCTGCACGACCTGTCGGCGCCGGTACTCAGCCTGGTGGGGGAATATGAGGGCCTGCGTGGCTACCACATGCTCTCGGCCGACCCGGGCGATCGTGACGAATCGGGGGCAGCCGGCACGGCCCCAGCCGCTGTGTCGAGCGATGCGCCGGGACTCACCCGGTCGGCCGAGCTATCGCAGATTCCGTTGCTCCCCGACGACGTCGGTGACTCGGGTGAACTGTTCCCGGCCGGTCGGCTCGATCAAGACCTCCAGCAGGTAGATCTACGCGACCGCAACTCGTGGCGGCTGCTGTTGCACGAGGTCTCGTCGGTCGAGTTGCTCGAAACCCAGCTGGTCAACGCGATCGCGCCGTTTGTCGTCAATGCCCGTCTGCGGCCGCTGATGGACCGCACCCCTGGACGCCACAAGCACATCGTCAACGTGTCCGCCGTCGAGGGGCAGTTCTACAGACGCTTCAAGACCACCCGCCATCCGCACACCAATATGGCCAAGGCGGCGCTCAACATGATGACCCGCACCTCGGCCACCGACTACCACTCGGCCGGGATCCACATGAACAGCGTCGACACCGGTTGGGTCAGCGACGAAGACCCGACCGCGATCGCCGATCAGAAGCGCCAAGAACACCGGTTTCACCCGCCGCTCGACATCGTCGACGGTGCCGCCC
>Ga0255047_10001930_pt1 | contig 14244 bp, 12 predicted proteins | sample JV7_2_1_MG_FD_183640 | JGI IMG/M metagenome (GOLD analysis project Ga0255047, IMG submission 183640) | Seawater microbial communities from Jervis Inlet, British Columbia, Canada - JV7_2_1 | ecosystem: Environmental > Aquatic > Marine > Inlet | place: Canada: British Columbia | collected 2016-10-06
CCTGAAGACTTTAAAGGGACCGGATTTCTTATCCATCGATTAGTTATGGATGTAAATGCAGGTGGCACAGTCGCTAATATTTATACAGATGGGAGTGATGATATTAGAGGTCAAGTTCCAAATACTGCAGCGGGTACATCTGGAGGAGTAATATCAGACTTTGAAGATGGAACTTTCTCAATTTTTAATACAGTAGATAACACCAAGGAATTAACCTTTGATGTAAGTGGTGTAACAGCCTCAACAGCGGCAACACTAACAATCCCTGATGGCGATGGAACTTTATTGTTAATGACCGGGCTAGCTGGTGGACAAACAATAATAGGTGATACAGCTTCTGGAGGAGATTTAACTCTTCAATCAACATCAAATGCCACTAGGGGTGAGATCACAGTTAATGATGCAATCAACTTTTTAGAAGGCCTTTGGTTCGATGGTGTAGAACTCATTACTAATGTTGGTCAAGATTTAACAATCGGACTTGACTCTAATACAATTCAACTTAATGGAAATGTAAAGTTAGGAACGGGTACCTTAGATGCTAGTTCTAAATTTAACATCTTTTCAACTACTCAAGGTAGTCAGATGTGCCCAACAATGACCACTGTTCAAAAGGATGCAATTAGTACTCCTGATAATGGCCTTTGTGTTTATGACTCAGACTTAGATAAATACTTTGCTTATAATGGAGCACAATGGAAAGAGTTAGGGAGTAGTGCTAGTGGAATTAATTATATTACTAATAATTCTAACCCTGCTAACACTGATGGCTACGCTACTTATGACGATGGTGCTGTAGATCTTCCAGTAGATGGTACGGGTGGTTCTCCAACAATTATTACTTTTGCTACAAATGCTATAACTCCAATAAGAGATGTTGCAGATTTTAGAATTACAAAAGCTTCTGGTAGTTGCCAAGGTGAAGGTGTTAGTTATGACTTCACTGTAGATGCAGCAGATTCTCCTAAAGTTCTACAGATTGAATTTGATTATATCACTGATACAAATTATGTAGATGGCGACTTGAGAATGTATGTTATTGATACAGATGGCGGTCAGGTTATTGAGTCAACGAATAGGGATGTAAGTGCGATCGCACAAGGAGGTCATTATCTTGGTGAATTCCAAACATTATCGACTTCTACAAATTATCGATTAGCTTTTCATTGTACCGATACAGGGACTCCAGGATGGTACGCACAGCTTACAGGGTTATCTGTCGGGCCTGGTAAAAAAGTTACTGGGTATTCTGGGAGTGACACAATAGACTTTACCCCAGGGACAATGAACGGCTTTTCTGCTTCTTCTATTTCAGGAAAGTATACAAAATTTGGACAGTGGGCGAAAATACAAATAACAGCCGTTTCGTCAGGTGCTGTTACTGCCCAAATTTATATACCTCCAGCAGAATTTTTACCCAGTGGTCTGTCGATTGATACAGACGCATTAGAGTATGATTCTGCTTCTCAAGTAGCCCTATCTGGAGGCTGGAACGCAAGAGATACCAGTGGGGGTGGATTAGATTCATACGCCGGTACTGTTTACCTAGATGGTGCTCAAAATCTTGTTCCAGTGGGTGACGATGGCACCGATAGACTAGATGCCACAAAACCTTTTAGTGGAGCATGGGTGTCTGGGGATACAATTTCATTTGATTTTTGGGTCCCAATTGCTGGCTGGTCTTCAAACACTCAAAGTAGTGACTCAGCAAGTCAACGAGTTGTAGGTTTAGACGTTTCACCAGGAGCAGCCACCGGTACAGTGACAAGCTCTTTTAATGATATTACTTTTAGTGGAACAGTTGTAAAAGACACGCACGCTGCTTTTGATGGTACAACATGGGTTACACCTGCTAGCGGGTGGTACACAGTTAGTGCTACAATGGAAATTTCTTTTTCTTCGCAGTCTTCAATAAGTAGTATTCTAAGAATTGCAGTTGATGGGGCAGATAGATCAAAGAGTGCTCACAGGAATAATAGTACAGGGGCCGTGTCTCTTCATACAGTATCAAAAACTCACACTTTATATTTAATAAAAGGAGAAGAAGTAACTATTCAGTCTTGGTCAAACGCCTCTTCTCCTGTTTTAGCAAACTCACTCGCAGGAAATCAGTTGTCAATCGTAAGTGCAGCTAACCCAGCAACAATTTCTGCGACTGAAAAAGTGGTGGCCTTTTATAGGGATGATGCAGGACAATCAACGGCAAATTCGGGAGAGCACGAATATGATTGGGATACAAAGGTAACTGACTCTCACAGTATGTATGATGGTTCTAGTGAGTTCATCATACCTAGAGCTGACGTTTATACGATTAGCGGAGCTATAGTTTTTCAAGCGGTTTCATGGGGTACCACTGATGTTAATATTTCTATAAGAGTTAATGGCCCTGACCCAAGTGGGGTAGAATACATAATAGATAAATCTCCTGGAGAGTTGGCCACTCAATTAGTTTCAACTAAATTGGGCTTAAGTGGCACAATAGCGTTGCCCTTAAATAAAGGCGATACAATAGCCTTTGAGGTAGGTCATGCGAACTCTACAGCGGTGTCAACCCAAGCAAATACCGCTTCACTTATTCGTAACTGGATATCAATAACTTCACAAGGTGGGATTTAATGAAACTTTTAATAATACTCTTTTTAACAACCTTATCACTTAATTCATATGCAGAATTAAGGGCCTTTGTAAAAAACTTAGATGGGTCTGATAGATTAGAGCAAACATTTGACAATGAAGCCGATTATTTATATTGGAAGGAAAAAGTAAATTCAAATGCAGCGAGGAAAGTCAGAGGGTTGAATCTAGACTATTGGGTTCATGAAGATAAAGCTACAGAGTTACAGAAACAAGGCACCTCTAGAATAGTTAACGATGGTTGGCTTGATGATGGTGAGTCTTGGGTAGAGTATTTTGTTCCTCAGAACTTCACTGTGACTAAGGAAGATATTACAGATCAAGTTGAGCTAGAGGCTGAGAATAAGTTAAAAGATAAGAATGAATTAGAAGCAATCCGACCATTAGTAAAAAACCTGCTTAATGTTACAAATGAGCAATATAAGAAAGATGTTAAGCGTATTTTAGTTCGAATACTAAAGAAAATGAATAACTAGACAATCCGAATTAGGCCCAATATACTTTTTATATGGAAGTAAATAGATGGAGTGATCCAGACGAGGCATTAGAGAGACTAAAAGTTATCAGAAATGACCCTTACGAGTTTGCTAAAGGGGTCAGGACTCTTGACGAATCTGACGAAGAAAATCCAATTAAAACATTTCCGGTTCATTTAACTTATATCAAATTATATATTAGGATATGGCAACGCACTAAGTTAATGGTTGTTCCTAAATCCAGGCGAATGAGAATGTCATGGACAAATATTATGTTATTTGTTTGGGATGCAATGTTTCATCAAGGGAAGCATTTAGCCTTTGTTTCCAAAAAAGAAGATGATGCTAATTTCTTATTAGAAAGTAGGGCCTTGTTTATTATCAAAAATTTAGATCCAAACGTAATCCCGATTGATCTTCTTCCTAAATGGGAATTTAAATACTGTCTAATCACGTTTCCAGAGATTCATAGCCGTATCCAAGGATTTCCACAGGGCGCGGATCAGATGCGCCAGTTTACGCTCTCAGGTATCTTAGCGGACGAATTTGCGTTCTGGGATAAAGCGGAAGATATGTACTCTTCCTCAAAGCCAACTCTTGAAGGTGGGGGTAGATTTACGGGGATATCTTCACCAGCTCCAGGATTCTTTAAAAGATTGGTTACGGACCAGCTAAACAGGGAAATTGAAGTTGCGGGAGAGCAGCAGACCGCGAACAAGGTAGAGCATCACAAACCAATGATTGGAATGGAATTGTGGAAAAACGAGAAAAATAGATTTACGGTTGTTCAAATTCATTATACGGCAGATCCAGCAAAGAGATCAGAAGAATGGAAAGATAAAGAAAAAAGTGGAATGCCGATAAAGAAATGGAATCAGGAATATGAACTAAAATGGGAATCATACACAGGAGTTCCAGTTTATACGGATTTCAGCAAAGAACTTCATGGGACTACAGAGCGTATGTACCCACATTTAGGACTTCCATTGTTAAGAGGATGGGACTTTGGGTTAATGCCAGCATGTGTCATAGCTCAATTACAGGAAGACACTTTGGTCATTTTAAAGGAATTTACAGCAACGAATATGGGGATTGATAGATTCTCAGATATTGTTATTCCTCAATGTAGGCAATTATACCCTAATTGGGGGGATCAGAAAGAAGATTGGATGGACTTTATTGATCCATCAGGAAACTTTAGAAATGATAACGATGAAACGACATGCGCCCAACTTCTGTCAGATAAGGGATTGCAGCCCATTCCTGGTGCGGTAGTTTGGGAAAAGAGAAGAAAATCAGTTGAAGATTTCTTAGTAAAGTTGAAAGGAGGACAATCTTGCTTTAAGATAGACATAACAAATTGTCCAACCTTAATGGCAGGATTTAACGGCGGCTACAGATATCCAGATAATACATTGGAATTAGAGCCGGGTAAGATCAGACCTTTGAAGGATGTTCACAGTCATCCACATGATGCACTGCAAATGATTACAACTTGTATTAACATGCTTCTGGACAGGCATAGGAGTAGGGTTCCAAGACAATCTTACCAGCGAAGAGGAAGGAATAGAAGATGACTAAATCAACAGGGACATCACTTACAGCAGTAGCACTAACTCTTTTATCATATAAGAAAGATGCAGAAGATGGAAGAAGAGACCGAATGGATCTTAATAATGACAACTTCAATACGTATCATTCAAAGCAAGATTATTCACACAAGAAAGCGGGACAATCTAAAGAATTCTTGCCTAAACAAAGCGTGGCCGTAGATCAGTTAACCTCTTCTATCCAATTGGGATTAGTAAATGCCGATAAATGGTATGAGATAGAAGACAAGGTTAAAAATAGAAAGAGATTGATTACAGGCGAGGAAATGGAAAAGATTCTCGACAGGCAACTAGAAAAAGATGACTATGATGCACACGTTGCAGATGACGTTAAATCTGGTTTATTGGGTGCCTTGATGATTACCAAGTCTCACGGGAAAACTGTCCAGGATAAAGAATTTCTCGTAGTGGACAATGATGAAGAGGAAGATCAAGAAGAACTGCAAATGAAGACCACTGATATATGGCAATTAAAGCACAGCTTGGTAAGGCAGGAAGATTATTTTCCTGATCCAACGGGGGCCGGTCTTTATGAGATGGAGAGGATTTATATTGATAAACATTCTCTTGTTAAACTAGCAGAGGAAAATTCCGATATCTTCGATGTTGAGATGGTTAAGAATCTTGAAATCCAAGAAGAGGTTGATCAAACACAAAAGAAAGCGGAAGAGACCGGGCAGAATGTAGTTTACAGTCAAAGAAAGAGATTAGAAGTTTATGAATTTTACGGGACAATCTTAGATCCAACTACTGGAATGATTATTGAAGAAGATGGTCTTAAATATGAGAACGTAACTTGTATGATGTCTAGAGATGGCCAAATATTTATGAAGCCAAGAAAGAATCCATTCTGGCACCAAGAGTCTCCATATACAGCTACACCAATTATTAGAGTTCCTAATGGCGTTTGGGGCAAAGCTATAATGGATGATGCTACTCAATTAAACTTAGCGGCCAATGAAGTTTTTAACTTAATGTTGGACGCAGGGATAATGTCTGTATTTGGAATAAAGCAGCTTAGAGAGCAATGGATGGCTGATCCTGATCAAGTAAGTGATGGGATTGCTCCAGGTGATACAATTCCTGTAAATTCTTCATGCCCTCCAGGTGGTAAAGTTTTAGAGAGAGTAGACACAGGTTCACTAAATTCTGAAGCAATGAACGTATTTAATATTCTTGATAAGGAAATTAATTCAGCGGCGAAGACGAACAGTATTAGATTAGGTGGACTTCCAGAAAGACAAACAAAGGCTACGGAAATTATCGCTTCCGGACAAAGTATTAATACTACTTTTGATAGTATTGTTAAGATTCTAGAAACTCAACATATTAGAAAAGTCTTAAAGAAAGACTGGATGCTAGTTGCCCAACATATAAATGATCTAGGCACTAAAGAAATGGAAGTTCTTTTAGGCGAGGAGAGAGCACAGATAATTAAGAGAATGTCCAACAAAAGGATATTCGCTGACACAGTTTCGGGAAGACAATTCAATGTGTTTGGACTTTCAACAACATTAAACAAGGTTCAAGACTTCCAGAAGATAGCTTCATTTCTTCAGACACTTGCAGGGAATCCATTCTTAATGCAGATATTTTTACAGAAATTCAGTGGCAATAAATTGTTAGCCGAAATCATAAGCTCACTTGATATTGATGCAAAGAAAATAGAAATGAGTGAAGATGAAGTAGCGGGAAATCAGGCCATGCAGGAACAATTAAAAGCTGCGGCTGGTGGGGGTACACCAGATAATGAAAGTCAAAACCCACAAATTGCAAACAGACCTCCCGAATCAGGGACAGGTAATGATATTGATAAAGCAGAATTAGCGAACCAATCGAGGATTTAATGAGCAGGGAAATAGAGAGAGAAGTTGCAAGCGCAAGCGCAAGGGCGGCTATGAACGCTATTGAACCTTTCTTAAAGGAATATGAGCAGAAGATAGTTTCAGAAATAAAGAATACATTGAGGACAGAAAACTTCACAGACAAGTCATTATTAATAGCGGCTTCGAAGTTGATCTGCCTTGAAGATTTAGAAAATAATATAAAGAGCAAGATAAGATTAGGCGAAAACATAGTAAGGGAGAACAAAAATGCTACAGGAAAATACAGGTAAACCAGAAGTAAAAGTAGAAGCAAAACCAGCAACATTTGCAGAAGAGATTAACAATAGTTTCGATAAGGGCGTGAATGATGTCGCTCCGGTTGATGTTGTTGATGAGCCAGTAGTAAATGAAGCAGAGAATAGAGTTGCAGAGCTTGAAGCGATGTTAAAAGCTAAGAATGAAGCTGACTCCTCGAACAATCAGGTTATTGATGCATTAAAGAGTGTTTTAGGGGAAAAGCCAAAAGGCCCAACAGAAGAAGAGCTTTTAGATGACCTACAGTTCTCTGATCCACCAGAATACAGAAGAAGATTGATTGAAAGCCTTAAGAAAGAACTAAAAGAAGAGAATGCTAAGGCCAAGAGTACAGATGATTTTTGGGACCAGTATTATATAGAAAACAAGGATCTAGCACCACATAGAGATTTAGTTAAACTAATTACTGATTCAGAAATGAAGAATCTTTCGGCTATGGATGCAGGAGAGGCAGGGAAAATTGTTGCTACTAAAGCAAGAGCTATGATTTCTAAAATGGGAATAGGAAGTAATACTAAAACTGAAACAGTCGGGAATGCAAATACTACTGTATTAGGGTCTAGTTTTGCATCAAAAACGGCTCCTGTTACGGAAACTAAAGCCAGTACTTTTATCGATCAAGTAAAAAACTTCCAAAATAGGAAATAGTATATTAAGATTAAAACATTCAAGTCTAGTAATATTGACGGAGGTAATATATGAGTCACAGCTGGGAATATGATGCACCAACAGGCGTATACAAAAACAACAATCTCTCAAGTCAGGTAAGACATGCTGCTATTGCGGACACAAAGTTCATGCAATTTGTACATGCTGAGCCAGGGTACGGGAAGAAAAAAGGCGAGTCAGTAACAATTAAGAGAATTTCTAACTTAACTGTTCCTACTAGTGGAAAGATTGCTGAAAATCAGAGAATCCCAGAAGATGATCTGACTATTACAACAATTTCAATTACTGTTTCTGAGTGGGGGCGTTCAGTTCCTTATACTTCTTTATCTGAAGATCTTGGGTCATTAGATATTAAGAATGTTGTTCAGAAGAATCTTAAGGACCAAATGTCTTTAGTTATGGATTCGGCTGCTGCTGCTGCTTTTAAGGAAGCCAAAGTTAAAGCTATTCCAACAGGTGTTTCGGCACTAACCTTTGATACAGATGGGACACCTTCTAGTACAGCGGTTGCAAACCTTAATTTATATCATGTTGAGAGAATTAGAGATTATATGTTCTCGACACTAAATATCCCAACATTCGAAGGTGATGACTATGTTGCTCTAGTTTCTACTAAGGCAAAGCGTGGAATCATTAACGATCCTAAATTTGAGCAATGGAAGCTTTATACAACTCCAGAAGCTAAATTTAATGCGGAACTTGGAAGGCTAGAGAATATTAGATTTGTTGAAATCAACAACACTAACTCTCTAAGTGGATCCAAAGGTTCTGGCGGTGTACTTGGGGAAGCTTTATTCTTCGGTTCAGACGCAGTGGCAATGGCTGTTGTTGAAGATCCAGAATTAAGAGCTAAGACTCCAGAAGACTACGGTCGTCAGATGGGAGTAGCTTGGTACGGAATTTTAGAATTTGGAATAATCTGGGATACTGCTAACGCAGGTGAAGCCAGAATTATCCACGTAACATCTGCTTAATAAGCGAAGGAGTTTAATATGAGTTCAGAAAGAGATTATGGACAATATTTTATACCAAAACAAGCATATGCTGTTGATGACTTAGCTGGTTCTCCAGCGGTTTGGGGCGGTATGATTTGTGTTAAAAATTGCAAAGTATCAAGAGTAGGGTTTGTTATTGTAACAACTGTTCTTGCTGATGCTGTTGCAGCTCAAGTAGAGTTTAACCGTAGACCAACAATTGCAAGCGCTACGGGTGAAGTTTTAATGGGCACAGTTATAATTCCAGATGAAGCTGCTGTCGGGGCTGTTTATTATACAGACATTGACCCAGTTTCTTTTGCTCCAGGGGAAGAACTTTCTTTCGAGCATACGGTAGCTGCTGATGATTCAGGCTCACAAGCTGGAACAGGATACTATGTATTTGAATTCCAGGACGATCCTGAATATGTTAGTAATTCAACAAATATGATCGAGTCGGCTTAATAGCTGGCTTGTCCTTTTTAGGAGGATATGATGGTAGATATAGTTGCGACTGATGTCACATATACATTAATAGAGGAGCATAGACTCCACGGCATCGGTAATAAAAACGTTGTTAAACTAGAGTTTGGTGACGGTGCATTGACTTATCCTGCTGGAGGAATTCCAATAACAATTGGCAATTTAGGCTGCCCGGTTAATATTGAATCCTTTAAGGTAGTTGACCAAGGAACTTCAGGTTACAAATTTCAGTACGATCAGTCGACTGCTAAACTTGTAATTATGCAGGCTCCTGCTGCACCTCACAATCATGATCTTCATCTTAACGAGGGTGATGTTGCTGATGGTGCTACAACTAGAGTAAATGCTGCTACTAACTTGTTAGGCGCAAATAGTGGTGCAGATATTCTAATTGCTGGTGTTGCAGATGCTACAGGGCCCGGTGGAATTTTAACAGATGCGGGAGCGGCTGCTGCTCTATCACAAGCAAGCACGGTGGCAATTGCTGCGCAGACAATAGAAGTAGAAGTAACGGGGTGGTAAGAGCTACCCCTTTTCTTATAGGAGAGAGCAATGAGTGATGAGAAGAAGATTAAGCCTTTTGACCTTAGAGTACATATAAGAGATCCAAAGACTGGTGAGATTGTAACTAAGCAACCTTACAAACTAGTTATTACTGGTAGTAAGGAATTTTATGTTAGAGACGGTCGTTATTTTAATGCTGATGGTTCGGAAGCAGTAACTAAAGAACAAGTTAGGCAAAGAGCAGAAGCAGAAAGAGCTAGAAAAGCCAAAGAAGAACAAATGGCTGAACGTGTTGCTGAAAGAAAGGCAAAGCTTGATGAAGAAAAAGCTATTATGGCCCAACTTCTAAAAGAAGATGAAGAAGAAGCCAAGAACAGCGAAGAAATGAGATTGAAAGCTGAAGCTGAAGTTAAGGCACAAGAAGAAGAAGATGCTAAAATTGAAGCTGAAAAACACAATCCAATTGCTGACAAAGAAGAGAAGAAAGAAAACAAGAAGGCTTCTAAAAAATAACGAGGTTTTAAATGACACAAAATAGACACGCACTTGAAGAATTTAAACAATTTCCAGTAGTTTGTGGACAAGAAGTGGTTTCTAAATCGGGTGATCATCTCTTTCTCTATAGAGCCTTACTTCAGAATAGATCTGGCGCAACAGTTGATGCTGCTATTATTAGAGGGTACGGAGACGATGCATGGAAAGCCTTTTCTTTGGTGGCCCTTGATACTCCAGATGCAACAGAGATTACAACTGAAATTCAAGCGAATACTCCAACAACTTTATTCAGTGCTAATAACGATGGATTACTAATCGGTGCTAAAGATCAGTTTCACTCAGTGACTCTGAATGCTTCAACGGCAGCGACAGGTTCTCCAGTGTTCACGTTGGAATATTATAATGGTACGGCTTACGTAACTCTTCCAAGTATTAAAGTTATTACGGGTATTTCCTTAACTCAATACGCTGAGACTATTTTATTTGCTGCTCCATTAGATTGGGAAAAAGGCACTACAGTAGCGGTCGGTGGTGAGACTGATCAATACAATATGAAGTTAACGGCAACAACGGCACCTACTGTAAAACCAATTGTTACAGAGATTATTGTAGGTAAGGTTTTAGCCTTTCAGGAAGCTTTAGCGGATAACGGGAATCTTGAAATCATTATGGATAATGAAGATCCTATTGTGTTTGAAGCCAATGATTTTTTAACTGCTTATTTTGCAACAGCAAACCCAAATAATTTAATCCAATTTTCTTACGCTTAATCGGGGGATGGAATGGCAGGAGACTCAGCATCAGCAATGCTTGATGACGCATTAAAGAAAGCGGGCGAAACTTCTACCTCTCCAGAAAGAGCAACAGCACTAAAATATTTAAATCGGGCGCAATTAGACGTGCTTTCGGGTTCGAATGAATTTGATGTCGATGCGGGGGAAGTTTTTCCATGGTCATTGGCCAGTATCCAGAGAAGCTTAATTCTTAAGCCAGCTTTTGGTGAAGGGACAACAGTTTCATTAACTAATGGTTCTACTAGTGGGACTTTATCTGATCCACCAGCTTATTCTTTAGTAGGTCGGCAACTTAAGATTAATGATAGGCCAGAATTTTTTATCATTACTGCTCATACTGCGGGTATGGCCGCGATTACTCTTGAAGTTGAATATTCAGATGATACTGGGGCAGCACTTAGTTTTTCTGCAAAAAAATTAAGATATGATCTTGGTGATGATATTTTAAGGTTAGTTTCTCCTATGGGGATCTATAGACCTCAAGGCGTTTGGGATGATGAAGATTCTAAGATATTTGGCATAGATTTCTCTACTTTTAAGAAGTCATATCCACTGACAATGCTTAGAACTGGGAGTCCTACAAGATTTGCTGAAATTGAGCAAACAGACGGGGCAGCCACCAAGTTAGAAGTTATTTTTGACAAGATTGTATTTGAAGAAACAAAAGTAGATTACGACTATGTTCCTTATCCTACTGCTATGACTGACAGCGTTAGCTCATATTCAGTTATGCCAAGAAATGATAATATGATCTTGGTATATATTACAGCCTTTTGGTTGGCGATGGACAAAGAAGATACTGATAAAATTGCTCAATTTGCGCAATTGTCAAAAGCAAAATTAAAAGCCATGATTGAAGCTAGAAATAAGAAGATGCAAAAAACCAGCAAGAACAGGGGTAAACTCCTTGCAAGGCAGGAAGAGGTTGCACACACCAACAGGTACAGACGGTTTAGACATGGGTGGTAATCATGAGTTACAAAAAACAGATATTCGCTATTCGATACGGTTCCGGGGGCCTACATACAGATGATCCGCAAGGGTTAATTCCTCCTCATAAGCTCACCAGGGCTATCAATGTTAATTTAGAAAATGGAAGAATCAAGAAAGAGGGCGGCTCTATTCGTTGGAATGCTGAAGCTCAGTTACCTACAGGGGTTAAGCAATTTATTGATTGGCATCCAGACGGGATTACTCAAAGACTAATTGTCGTGGGTGAAGATGGTAAAGTTTACAGATTTAAAGATGCCTATAATTTTTCAGAAGTAACTGCTGTTGGCGGGGCACCAGAGACACTAAATATTTCAGGTACGGTTATGATTGTCAAAGGCGGGCAGGAAGAATCTGGGAATAACAGAAAGCTATTTATCTTTACAGGAAATAATCCTATTCAAGTTATCAGTGGTGATGGGACTACTAGAACAGATATCTCTAATGGGGCCACGGACTGGAGTGGAAATAATCAACCAACATTTGGAATTATTCACAGAAATAGATTATGGGCATTTGGGAATGATAATGACCCTCATAGAGCATATGCATCTGGAACAACAGACCAGGAAGATTTCACTTCATCACCTTTGCAATTTTCTATTTATCCAGGAGTTTCTGAAAGATTGATCACAGGGATAGTTTACAAGAAAAGACTATTCTTTATGAAAAATCCTCTAGGGGCATTCATATTAGACGATACGAGTATTACAGTTGCTAACTGGACAATATCACAAACACATAAAAGTTTCGGTGCAGCTTCCCCAAAGTCGATTGTTCCAGTACTTGACGATGTTTTAGTGGCCAATAGTTTTGGCTCAATTACTTCTGTTAAAGCAGCAGAAAGAACAGACGATATTGTAACAGGTGACATATTCTCATCAATGAGAGTTCAAGATTTTCTTGATAATGAAATAAATAAATTAGGTCTTCTTACCAGAGAAGCAATATATTATGCAGATCAAAGAGTAGTATTTATTACGTACCAAAGTGCAGGTAATTTTGTAGTCGATAGAATTTGCAGGATTGACTTTAATAGGCCAGAGCCGATTATTACTTGGACAGATAAAGATCTCCCTAATTGTCTTGAATTCATAGAAGATATCCAAAGAGTTAAAAAGCCAGCTTATGGGGCAACAGATGGTTACATTTATTTGATGGACCGTAAAGACTTCAATGTAGGTGGTAGCGGGTATCGAGCAGAGTTCTGGACTCCGATACTGGATTTCGGTACTGCGAATATGGTAACATCAGAGCAAAATAAAAACTTTAATCACCTAGAATTAATATATGAACCAACGGGTGAATTTAATTTAACAGTTGATATTTATATTGATCTAATACTGTCAGAAACAGTTACCTTTGATTTATCGGGAAATTCTGAACTTGACGAGATGGTACTTGATGATCCTATTGAGGGTCGGCTAGATCCTGGAGCGCAATTGTCACAAAAAAGACAGATCGGTGGTAAAGGTAGAAGAATACAATTAAAATGCTACAATGAAGGAAACGGGGAGAGTTTTACAGTTAATGGATTTAATATTTATTACAGTGGAAGCTCTCAACAACAACTAGAAAAATAGAGGTTATTATGGCTGGTGGTTTGTTTGCTAGATTAAAAACATGGATTGCAGGGGAAACGTTAACGGCTGCTGATCTAAATGGTGAAATCAATAATATTAAGGATAATTTATTACCTGCAAAGTTTGATGACTTTTCGGTTAATGTTGCTCAAATGAAGACGACTTTTGATCCAGGAGAAGTAGGGACAGAGAATCTTCCCACGGACCTTTCAGAAGAAATCGGAGCATTAAGACAACTAATCGGGGAACTTTCTGGGAAAGACGAATGGTATGAATCGCCAGCGGCTAGTATCGATACCATTGTCGGATTGATTGGCGGTGCAGTTGTTGATAATCGGATCGTGTCAGGACTAGCGGAAGCTAATTCATCTTTAGGGGTCTTCTTAGAGGCGGCTGGTTCATCAGCTCAAATTGATCTTAAAGGCTCAGTGACCGACTTCGTATATAGAATTGCAGGGACAGAATATACAATTAATTCAGATGTAAATGTTTCTAGCCTGGTAACAGCTCCAAGTACAAATAATACATGCTTGGTTGATGATGCGACAATGGTTGATCAACAAGCTTCCGAAGTTCAAGGTGAAGATAGAGAAGAGGGATCTACAGAAATTACGATAGGGACAATAGGTAGTGAGATAACAGCTTTAAACGGCGATATCGCAGCTTTCAAGAAAGGTTCTGAGTATTTCCTAGCAAAAGTAGATACAACCAATACACGGCTTCTTAAATGCTTTAGAGGGTATTTCTTCGATAGCAACAGTGCTGCGGTTCCAAGAGAAACTTTGGCCGACACAGATGTTCTTACCTTAATGAAGTTAACATGGATTTTTGCAAAAGCTGATGGTACTTTGGCCGTAACATATAACAATCTAAGAGCTGGTGGGTCAGAGC
>Ga0255047_10001931_pt1 | contig 14243 bp, 36 predicted proteins | sample JV7_2_1_MG_FD_183640 | JGI IMG/M metagenome (GOLD analysis project Ga0255047, IMG submission 183640) | Seawater microbial communities from Jervis Inlet, British Columbia, Canada - JV7_2_1 | ecosystem: Environmental > Aquatic > Marine > Inlet | place: Canada: British Columbia | collected 2016-10-06
ACCTTCATATTGCCGTCTTCAAGAATTATCTTTACTAGCTCTTGTGATGCTTTTCCGTTGTCCCCCATCATCCACCTCTTTCATGATTGCGTTGTACATATCTAAAACCCCATCAGCATAGTAAATCTCAAAATATGGGTCGTTCTTATCTTCTTTAAACTTCTTTAAAAGACTGTTCCTTATGTTGGCTAAGTCCATCTTATTCATCGACTACTCCAACAACATCATGTTCCGCAACAAGCGTAAGCAAGTCCGGTGTCTCGTTATCATGAAAGTCTGTTCCTACGTACTTGCCCATCATGATCGTGTCACCAACTTTAATACTCTTGATCTTTAAAAAGTCGTTGTATCTTAAAAGAGCTATGAGGGCATCTGAATCACCCTCTTTACATCTGTCCGTCATTGACTCGACTATCAATTCAGCCTTCTCAATCAACGCCTTGTCTGCGAAACTATGCTCAGGTACGTATACGACTTCAGCCAAGTCTGTGACCTGTTCCTTCGTGTCATCCGGTGCTATGATAAGACCTTCCTTACCTAACGTGTCCCCTACCTTCTGACGCTTGACTAATAGTCTGTTTCCAAAGGGAATGATCTTTTTCATTCTATTTTACCTTTCTTTAAGGTTTGTTCTGCCTGATCTCATTCACAATCTCTACTAAATCATTGATCTTATCTCTCATTACCCAGACGTAATGATAGTTGTGATCTGGATTAATCTCGTCAAATTCAATCCTGTCAATTCGCTTAAATACTTTATTACAACTAGAACATAACATCACTCACCTCCTTTTAAGGTTTGAGTTCATTATACTGAACATAAGTTCAGAAGTTACCACCTACACCCACACCGCCATTACCTGTAATCCCTTGATCTGCTGTAGTCCCTCTGTAAGACAACGGACTAGGCCCGCCTTTATAAATAGCTCCTAACAATAAGCCGATAAACACTCCTGCTGCTATTGTTATCTCAATTCCACCAAAGCCTCTTTTATTCATAATACCCTCCCTTAAGGTTGATTGATAAGTTGTTCCGAACAATTAATCGGTGTTCCTGTCCACATTGGCGGAGGAATTGTCGGTACTTGTGGAAAAGGATCCGGTGCTGGATTGTGAGTATGATAATGATTGTGTATCACCGTTAATTTCATTGTTTCTATCTTTTCCTCCAACGCCTCAATCCTCTTAAGTAGCTCTTTCTTGGTTGGTTCTTTCATGGCTTTAGCTTATATCTTCCATTGATCTTGTGATTGTCTCCATCTGTCGTGAACTTAGCTTCATCAATCACCATGTCTATATTCAAAGCGTTTAACGCATTGTCGTACTTCATCCACATCCTGTCTGTGTCTATATCAAACTTGCCTGTCTTCTTAAAACTGAAATTTAGCTCTACGTACATATTACTCTCCTTTAGAGTTTATCGATACGAATACCCCGTAGTCTGTGCGAACTTGCTCATATACCAACCGAATTCTGACATCATTAGACAATCCGCAAAATCAGGACTCTTTATCCCACGCTTACGCATATCGTCCTTTGTCTCAATTCTGATCCGTCCTAAGGCATCATGAGGTAAGATCTTAATACTGCACAACTCGTTCTTTAATATCTCATACGACTTGTCAGATAAATGTTTAAGCGAATACAAACCATCCTCAAACTTGCGAGCCATTATCCAATAAAACTGACTTCTTAAATTCTTGTACTTGTTCGAGTCAATAGCTTGTTGTCCATAACCTCCGTGAAACTCGCTTACCGGTAACTTCTTCCTAGTCAATATATCTGATACTCCCTGTCCTACTCCGTCACCATCTACAAACAATACATGGGGTTTGTGATCTGAATACGCCCACTGTAACTTATCAGCCGTCACATCAATAGGTATGTTCTGCCAGCTCTCCATTGAGTAGATCGTATGTCCGTATCTATACCCGATTACTGTCTCGCTTATACCTGACTTAGTAGCTACATCAGCTCCTACAACCCTCGGTCCTTCCTCCGGCGAATCATCTGGTAGCTCCCTATGCCTTGCCTCCTCAACCCACTTCCGAGCTATTAAGGTATCAGCTCCTTCCTCAGGAAACTCTCCCAAGACCCTAGACTGATATAAAGGACTGCCATGTCCCCACTCAGCCGCTCTTTCATCTACCCACTTCTGACTAACTAACCCTGGAATCTCTCCATGCTCGTTCTGCCAAGCTATACACTCAAGAGCTGAGATACAGATCTTGTTGTACAACGGCGAACTAAAACAGTTGTAAAAGTCACCCACGCCATCTAACGGATTACCAATGACCAGTATTCTATGAGGTACGAGTCCTTCCATCGCCTCCCATATCTCAGGAGCTACCCCTAACGCCTCATCCAGGATTACTAGCAAATGAGCAGATTTAAACCCTTGAAACCTGTTAACCTCATTAGTCGATACTCCCGATGCGTCCCAGGGCTTGTTCTTTATTGTCCCTAGCTCAAGAGACGTCCGGTTCAACTGACCACCTATTGGAAACGCTGATGATCTGTACAAACTGGCTATCTCTTTCCAGAGTATCTCTTCTACCTGTAAGAAGGTAGGAGCTGTAGTTATGACTCTACTCGGTCTAAATGATAAAAGATATAAAAGAGCTATCTCGGCAGCAACCCTTGACTTACCACCGGAATTACATGACCTGACTGCTGTTCGTTCATTCTCCCATACTGATCTAACGATCTCTTCTTGCTTGTCCCAAAGAGTTGAATTGAATAACTTCTTGGATAAGGCAATGGGATCATTGTCAATTATATTGAGAAACGCTTGTTCTTGCTTGTTGAGTTTCAATGTTCTTTAAGAAATCAGATAAATTTACAGTTACATTTAGATCGGTTTCCTGCTTATCAGCCCATCCTGCACGATTCTTTAAATAAAATATACACGCAGTTATATTACCCTTCATGGCCTGTGAGTATAACGAGTCTATAACTAGCTGTACCCTTGAGGTCTGTGCTTCTTCAATATCTGCATTTAATTTAGGATCAGACTTACGCCATGTGTAAAGTGTTGTCCTATGAAGACCAGCTTTATCACACGCTGATACTAACGTAGCACCGTCTCGGAAGTATCCTAATATCTCATCAGTTTTCTCTTTTGTTCGTTTCATGACGATTTAGTAGCTTTCTGTCCCGTATAATCTTCCCATCGTTTGACAATCACGTCTGTATACTTTGGATCTAATTCCATGCCGTAACATATTCTGTTTGTTTTCTCACAGGCTATTAGGGTGCTTCCTGAACCTAGAAATAAATCTAATATTATACTTTTATAGATGCTAAACTTATCTATAAACCAAACACATAATTCAACTGGTTTCTGTGTTGGATGCTTTCTTTTTTCTCCCTTTTCAACCGAATCAAATCCAACCCATCTTTTCCAAAATGTTGCTTTCTTGTGTTTTTGCTTTGACCAACATAATTCAAAATCATTCCCAATCATCTTTTCATCTGCTTTATCTCGTTTCTGCCAAACAAATAAACCCCCACCAGTAGGAAGTTGATTAAAATAATAATCTGCACCCCACCAAAACTGTTCTTTTGTATCTAGCCATTCAAATGCTTTAAAGTTAAAAACAGAATCATCTCCAATAACCTTATCCCACTTATACCCTTTTGCATTAGGACTTTTAATTGTTCCTTTCAGTTTGCTGTAATCAGTATCTAAGTCCATCCCATACGGCGGATCAGTAAACACCATATCTGCCTTCTTCCCATCCATCAGCTTCTCCACATCCTCAACCTTCGTGCTATCGCCGCACATAACCCTATGATTACCAAGTAGATAGATGTCACCTAGCTTTGTAGTGGCTGGTACGTCCTCTGGTATGTCGTCGTCTTTCTCCTCTGGCTCTAATTGGAATATTCTATCTAGCTCTTTAGAGTCAAAGCCTACATTTAATAATAAATCCTCGTCAAAGTTAGCTAATAAATCGTAATCCCACTCACCTAAGTTCTTGTTAAGGCGTAGGTTAAGCTCTTTTTCCTCATCGTCTGTAAGTTGTCTGTCCGGTACTCTCACGTCAACCTCAGATACTCCTCGTTGTTTTAATATATTAATACGCTGATGCCCGCCGATTATTTTATTGTCCTTATTAATAATAATAGGATCAGCAAGGTTAAACGACTCTAATGATGTGTTGAGTTGTTTGGCCTGATCTACCGTTAGCTGTCTAGGGTTGTACTCGGCCGGTGTTAGCTCGGCTATGTTCCGCTTTTCACTTGCCCAGTTCATCGGCACACCCCAAGCTGTTGGTTTGCATTCAGCCAATTACAATAAAGACTGCCACACTTTGAGCATGGGCTTTGTGCTCGTGGTTTGCCTTTAATATGCTCATGTTCCCACATAGACCCGCATTTCATACAACGATAAAGATCTCTCATCTACACGTCTCAAACTCTCCGGTAATAGAATTGTGACACCTTCCAGTATCATCTACCACCTGGTTGTTACAGCCAGTGAGTAGAAGTAAAATAAGAACTAGTGAAGGTATCTTCATTTTTATGAATTGTTCAAATATTGAACGGTTTTTATGTATAAGGTACGATCTTCCACCACCGCCAAACGCCACCAAAAGGTGTCCTGCCAGGAGTTGCACCTGGCTTTAGACTCGACTCTAGGATTCTATCTCGTAATTATCATTATATCTAACAGGTCTTACTCTTCTTCCGCCGCCAGCATCAGAATAACTCTCATGCCCCGCTATATAATCCAAATCATTACTTCCACCTACGTATACAATCTTAACTACCCTCTCACTCTTAGCTGTTTTGCATAATTTACCATCATCTTTTAATTGTAAAGCTTTGCCATACATAGACTTAATCGTCATGTCCGAGTGCATAAGTATCCTGCCTATCTTCCGATAACTCCACCCGTGGTTGACTAATCCCAATACAAGTGTTAGCTTGTCAAACTCATCTTCTGTCAATCCGTCTATCTTTCGGTCTTTGAATCCCATGTTGTCTCCGATCTGTGCCCATAAAAAAAGACACTCCTATTGTGTTAATAGAAATGCCTCTGTTCACGGGTACCTTGCGGCTCCGCACTAAGTCAGCATCATCTTATTACTACTATGTGCTTTGTATTACCTTCTTTGTCCTGCCCGTTCGGAATCTTTACCTTGACTACTACCCCGTCTCGGACAGAAAAGCCGTCACCATCAAAGTCTTTTATCCCGCTGTCAATTAACCTGCGTAGTATCTCAAATGGGTCTTTATTGTCCATTACATCTTTTTCAATATCATCCCGTAATTATTAATTCCATCTTTTATATTTATATCTTTTTTCTTTACAAGTTTATTACGTTTAAATTGATCGTAGTCTACATGATGTTGCCACCTGCCCCACTTCCACGATATTCTTGCAATATCGGGATGCTGTTCACATAACGATTTAGCCATCTTTAAACGACCTTCATCAATCTCGTATAGATCCTCTGTATTTCCTCCTTTCATTGTCATTGTCGCCGCTTTATCACACAGAAATGCTTGAAACAATATCGTGCAATAGCCATCTTTCAGAATTCTTATTGACAAATCTGTATCTTCGTTATATCTGCCTCGCCATCTATGAGAAATGTTATTACTGAGCAAAATACACGAATATACTCTTGTGTTCTTTCTAAACGCAGGTTGTACGCTTCTTTGTTCAGCAAAAAATCTATAATTCATTCCAGACATAGCCACATTCTCATATCTGTCAACAAAGTCTTCACAACATCTAAAGATCGTTCCTGACGCCACTCGTATTTTTCTATTTTTATTCAATCTAACAAATCCAGATATGTTGTCATCTAATATCCAGTGTCGTTCTGCTCCAACAGAAATAGAGTGCTCCCACACCCAATTTCTTGCTGGAATTGAACCTTGTTTAAGATTGCTGAAAGGTAGCACCAAAATCTTATTCTTATCAATGACCGCAGAATATTGATCATACTCCTGCTTCTCAATTACAATATGATAAGGAACATTAATTTCTTCCAATGCTCTGCTTGTTAGCCTTGTGTCAGCTCTACCTTTAGATATAATGTATATCGGATATTTAAGGTCCATCGGCGTATCTCTTGTCTACTAACTTCTCAAGATTCATTGGTGGATACCACACACTCTTAGTTAAATGCGTTATCTTCTGATTAATCGCTTCTGAAAACAACTCCAAGTCCTCAATCGTTTCAAAATGAACCGTTATTGATCGAAATGGTGTTAAATCTTCCTGCTCAAACTCTGGCATTCCTTGCCACTCTCTCTTCCATTCTGTACACTCATCCATGTTAAATAAGAATTCACTCATTTTGAACTCCTTTTTAGAGTTTATTAAACCATCTTCTAATGCAATAACTTCTTAATAACGATATAACTGTATAAATTCCACCAAGTATAAAATTTTGACTTATTGTAATATTAAATCCGAACATGGGTAGAAATATTAAATTTGCAAAAAATACTATGCAATATCCTATTATAATATTTGCCAAGCTCTCAGTAAAGCTCATTATTCGTGTTTGACTCATAGTTTCTGTAAAATAAACGTCTCTCTATAAGTATTATGAAATATCTCACAAGGATCTCCTAACAGTGCTCGTTCATAACACTTCTTTAGTCCGTTTCTAAATTGTGTCGCTGTTATCCTCTTAGGACTTGGAATGGTACACTCCGATGTATCAGGAATGATACACTCCTCACACACTGGACAAGTAGACTCCTCAATCAGCTCAGAGACAGGCGGGTCAGAAGGAACCTCGACAATCGGTGGGTCGTCTGATGTAGGTTCGATAGGTGTTGGAGAAGAACAAGTAGCTCCCTCTGGACACCCGCCTTTAACTCCGGTCACATTTACATTACTATAATTTATATCTTTAATACATCCCCAATGCCATGCTGTATTCTCAAAGGGTTGATGATAGTCTACACCCCCTTCGAAGGTTGAGTCAAATATATTAAGTTTTTGAGTACCGTCACAGCTACCACTTGTGAGTAGGATTGTATCACCGTGTCCCTGTGTCATCGTGACATCTCTGATCTCAAAGTACTGATCTGGTCTTTTAACTGCTAAAGCTATTGTCTGTCCTAAAGCTCGACAGTCGTCTCCCCAACCTGTCCAAGTTAATGTCTTGTCTGAGAAATAGTCACAGTTACCTACAATCCTGGCCCCTTGAATAGTAGTCTGAAAACCCGATTTAATCTGGTTGCCAGCGTTACCTTCAAACGTTCCGCCTTTAATTTCAACTGAGCCTTCGGTGTCAGCATAGAGCAGGTCAAGCCCATCCGACGTGTTATGTAAGAAGTTAGTATCTTCAAAATACCAATTTCCTTTTGTCTTCTTTGACCCCAGTCCATCGCCGTACCCTCCCTGTTGTTGTCCCCAACATTTATTAGGTTGACCATGTTCATTCTCTGAACATCCGTTATATTCTATGTCTGTACGAATAAACTTTATATCTCCTGAGTTAGAACCCCTTGAGTCTACTCCACCCCATCCATTCATTCTGATCTTAGAGTCTACAACTGTAAGATTTGAAGTATTCCCCATGACTAGTCCGTATAAAGAGAGTCCATGTATGTCTATTGTATCTATTACAACGTTTGATGTATTTCTTACATCAACCCCAACATCAGCCCACTTACCATAAGGAAATGTACCCCTGTTGCAAGTTTGAAACTCAATACAGTCAGCTTTGTCCGTAATGTCTAAACACTTCAAAGTCACATCGCTTGAACCGTTTAGGTTAAATATATAGTCAGCTCTTTCAGCTCCCCAAAAGACCGGAGGGTTTGCACAATCACCTATTATTTGTACCCCCTTTGGAATACGATTCATATAACAAGACCAAGGCCATGACTTATCACACGTTCCTTTTCTATCATTCGGACCGTTAAGACCCATCTCGTATTCTCCTGATGCTACATGAACTGTGTCACCTTCTTTTAATAGACTTGTATTCCCCTTGACCGGATGAAGCCAGTATAAATGGTTGACTGAACAACCATCTCCATCACACTCTGTTCCAGAATTAGGATTTACGTAATAGGTAGACCCCATTAAAAAGAAACTTAGAATTATAATTAATACTCTCATGATACCTCCTAGATTATGTTAGTAAACCCTATATAAACCCCGATTAAGAGGACTGTAAAATAAAAAATGATTTTATATGCCATTTCTTAACCTTAACTCAATCGCCTTAATCCTTGCCTCTAGCTCCTCTACCCTGTCTTTATAAGCACTCAGCCTTGTTGATTGGATGTTCACCCTGCCCTGCATTGCCTTGATCTTGCTCTCAATATAAGACATGATAGTGACGTGGCCTTGATCTAGTGCCTTATATACCCCACCTCTCATTTCAATAGGCATAGCTAACTGTCCTGCTCCAAAGCATATGGCCATGATTATTAGACTTAAGATAAATGCATTGTGTAGTCTCATTTTCCCTCCTTAATGCACTGGCTTATTAATTCAACACCGCAAACACACATACCAACAAGAACAATCATTATCAATAATGCTATTAGGAAGAACCATCCTGCCTTGTTTATATTATCAACAAAAGCATATAAACCACCTCCACACAACGGAAGAATCAACAAACCTCCCACTATACACTTCCATCTTTTAACCATCATAGCTTGGCTCCTCATTTATATGTTTATGACTTAACTCGTCTTTAAGTTGTTTGATCTCCTCCTCCAATATCCCCGTGTCTTCCCTGCCGGTCATTATCCCTGAAAAGAACATAATGAACCCAAACAACGCTATTACTCCTGCCTGTACCCATGTGAAGTCCAATCTATTCTCTCCTGTAGTTTAGTAAGGGAAACAATGCCGAACAGGGACTCCCCATTCCAACTGCCATCATTCCCCCTTAGTGTGTTATTCAACCCTGCAATATCCTCTTTCCCACAAAAACTTGCAGAGCTTATTCCTTGTTTCATGCCAAGCTATATCTGTATGGTCTTGACTTTGTTGGATAAATATATAAAGGTCTTTCTCAAGTTGTCTATATTCAGCTTCGTCTATTGGCTGTAGTCCCATGTCCCCCCTTAGTGTGTTGGGTTAATCTCCCCTGCCGTACTATTACCGTATTTAATTAGCAAAAACTCTGCCCTTGTCAAATGAAAATCTTGTGCTATCCCGTCCTCAACACAAACAATTCCTTTTTGGCAACATTCCACACAGGAATCACAGTTGGGGCATAATGTTATTTCGTTCAGTGTTGTTATCCATCCGTCTTTTATTTTCATATCCTCACCTCTCAATTATTCAATCATATGTTTTGGTGTTTGTGCATATTCTTCAGCATCCCTAAAATCAAAAGCATTGTGTACAACAATGCACTTATTGAAATCAATGGTCGGGTCACAAGAACACTCTAAGCAAAACTTATGTTCTTTTTTATCACAAATTGGCATAACGTGAATCCAGCCCCTAGCGTAATAATCTTCATTGTCTTGGTATACTCCCCAACCCTTTTTACCAATAATGGGCTTTGGATTTTCTGGGTCTTTATAGTTTGCGTCGTAACACGGAGTATCGTCCATATCTTCCTTATCCACATTTGGGGTTTCTTATAAGACAGATTAACAGTGTCTTTCCCAGTGGTGCTTCTTACATAACCAAACAACATCCAATGGGTAGTTATAGTCACGATGGTGTGCTTCCGTGAACTGTGTGTCACACACATGACATCGCTTCTTGCGAATCAACCCAGACCTGAGTGCCTTCTTAACCTCTGCGTGTGCTTTTTCCTTGAGTGGATTCTTCTTTCTCCACCGTTCTTGGCACTTACGATTGTTCTCTTTCGCCTTAACTGGATTGTTTTTATCCCAGTATGCAGTGTACTCGCTGTGAGTTTTCTTTGATTCGCCACACCTGATACAATGAGATAGCCCATTGAACCAATGTCTTTGCCATACCTTGTCATATACTTTACAGCTCATATTGTATCCTTCTTCTGATAATCAACCTTATGTCTTGTTCCTGAACCCAAGAAGCCGTAATAATTTTACAGCAGTTGATGAAATATCCTGCGTCACTTCCTCAATCCCCTGTGTTCGCCCCTCTTGCCACGCAGAATCGCACTTATAGCAACGGATACATCCGAAGGGTACTTCAACCTCACAATACTTGCATTTACTCTTTTTCTTTGTCATATCAACTTCTTATAATAGTTATTGAACTTCAACCTCATATGGGTCAAATGTTTCCTGACAACTAAGACATTCATAATAGTCAGCCCTCATTTCCCATTCTGTCGGGTGTCTAAAATTCCACCTATGCCCAACAACTGTATAATCTTTCTTCAACTCGCCATCACATTTTGGACATTCCATATCCACCCACCTCAACTTCCTATAATAGTTATAAATTGTCCTGTATTATCCCATTCATAATAGATGACAGTTTTTGGACTATTCCTTTCCAATCAACATCATCTTTGTCTAACAGGTTAGCAATATCTCTTAAACAATCTGCTATTGTCGGCATATCCACCCCCTAACTTCTTATAATAGTTATTATGACTCTCTCACCTTATCCACAATAGCATCTAATGCCATGTCCTTCAACTCCTGCTCTAACTGGGTGATGCGTAATTTAGCCTCTCTTAAATCTTTTGCTAACCACCCAATAGTAATGTCGCCCTCAAAGTCGCTTCTATCCAAAACCTCAATTCTTGCAAACATAGCTCCTAGCGTCCTGTATGCCTTTAGACTCGCCGTCAGACACTCTTTCTTTATCTCTTTGAGGATGGCAACTGACAGGTAGTGAACATGTGCTTCAAGTAGTTGTGTCTTATCATTGTCAGAATGATGGGATAATCCGTTTTCTGCATCAAGCATTAAACAACTGTCTGCTATTATCTTTTCTATCTCACTCTTCATCTATCCTCTCCTTCATTATCCTATCTGTCTTGTTCCTACACATCTTAAATGCTCCCAAAACAGCCTCGCCACTTAGATGCGTCTACCTTAAACTTTGCCCTTATTGTGTTGGCATAGCTAAATCTCTTGCATTTGGGACATCCTGGCAATATGTCCCCATCCACCATTTCTTCAACCGAATCATCTTGCAGGTCAACATCCCCACACCATTGGCACTTAAAGACTGATTCATATTTATCTCTCATTCTGCCCTCAACTTCCTATAATAGGAACCTTTACCAGCCCTGGATTATACGGCTCTGCTCCTTCAAAAATAGTCTGTACCTTGATAGGTTGACTATACTCTTCGCTTCTCTCAAAATGTATCTCACAACTCTTTGGTATCCCTGACAATCCACCCATAACCTTTAACGTCTGTGAATGGGTATGCAATCTTCTTGCCCATTCGTTTGTTATGTATCCTTCAAGTGTTACTTTCATCTCTCCCTTTCGTAAAGAGCATTGACAGCCCTCGTCAACTCATTCACCTTACCGATAAGCTCTGCTATCTTAAGGTCTGATGTTTCTGTCTCTACCTCCTCTATTCCCTTCTTCGTGAGCCCGAGGATGTCCTCGCAGAAGGACGGAGACATTCCTTTGAACATTTTTGCCTTCTCAGTCAAGTATTCGGTGATAATTTTGTCAGCACATTCCGCTTGTTTCTGATTCATTGATATTATTTTATGTAAATGCTCTGTCAAATCGTGCATTATTCAACTCCTTTTGCATGAATCCTTCTTAAGAAATCATGCAGTTCCTTAAGTGTCTATACTTTTATATAAGTTGTGACAGTTTGGGAAACCCTGATCTTTATACCCTTTAGGTTGTAACGATGCTGTTTTTGTCATTAAATCAGGTGTTTTTGTTGCTCTTTTTATCATTTTGTACCCTATTGGGTATACCATACACAGGTTCTAACTCGTCACCCTTCAATTCCTTACCAGTCCACCTACCGAATCTCTTGCCACACACGCTACAACGTTTTTCACTTATCCCGTCGTAGTCATGCTCTGTGTATCTGTACTCGATCCCTATCATTGGTTTTCCGCAGTGTTTGTCCATTATCGCTCCTCTATTGGGAAATACTCTTCTACCGTCTCAGGATGAAACCCACAAGCCAGTACAGCCTGTCGGATAACATGGTACATTTCTTCCATGTCTACACCAGTAATATCTTCCGCCATGCCCTTGTTATCTGTTGTTTCGATAGTCACTCTGATCATTAGGTTCTCCTAACATGTGTAAGGTTTCCTTACTTCCTTACAAGCTATGACTTGTTAATAACATTCTTGAATCTTATCCATGTCTCTAAAACCTCAATGCTTTCTTCATACTCCTTAATCAATCTTTGCTTGTCCCAGTATTTATGTCTGCATTCAAACTCGTTCATCTTGCCGAGCTTTTCCCGCTCTTCCCGAAGACTCTTAATTAATTTTTTAATAACTTCATACATTAGATTAACACGTCCGGCTCATCCCACGCTGAACCCTCTCTATGAGAAGGATAATCTTCTTGCTCGGCTTTCCACATCTTCGACCCTACTCTTGGCTTTGTGTCTTTACTTCCCTTCGGTCTCCCACTTTTGGCTCTTCTCCCCATTTATACACCTTCCTTTCTGGTACTAAATACCACGTTGATTTGTCTAACGTCTCTGGTTTTACACGCCTGTTAATAATCGAGGTCACAGACTTGGATTTTACTAGGCACATTTTCCACATCCATTTCTTTTAGCTTTGCCTTATAATACTTGATTTTACTCTCGTAAATCTCCGGTGTCCATTTACACAAACATTGATTCTTTATATAAAACAACTTCTCAAACGTTCCGACCCCATATATCTCAATGATTCTCTTCGCATAAACAGCACCATTTCCTCCAAGATTTATATTACATCGATAACACTGGCAGTGAACGTTCTTTTCGTGGAAGTATAAACCTATTCCGCCCACTGCCTTACTGATGAAGTGACCCGCCTGCATCTGTTTGTAATGCTTCGTTAAATGACAAGTAAAACATATCCCTTTATCTCTGCGTCTTATATACTCAGAAAACAGCTTCCAGAGCTTCTTTTTAAGCGTTGATGTCTTTACGACTTTAATCTTTTTCTTTACTCTTGCCAATGTGTCACCTTCCCTCCGAATTTAGACTCAACCTGTTCAACGGTTTCTCCCATATCTTCCTCATAGAAATTGTAGTGTTGTGGCGTGAATTTCATTTTCACATACCCAGTCATGCCATTTCTGTTCTTAGCAATAATAACTTTAAAATCATCTGTTGATAAATCATGGTTACTTTTACATGGATAATGTACTAACAACACCTTGTCTGCGTGCTCTTCTAAAAATCCAGCACCTTTGAGACCATCCATTGACGGCTCTTTATTATCCGATACGTTCATTCTGTTTATTTGAGACAATACAAATACACACATATCTTCATGAACAGCCAAAGCTCTGAAACTTCTTATATAGTCCTCAATCGCCTCCATCTTTCTGCCTCCAGATCGAATACACTGAATATAGTCCATGAAAATTATGTCCGGCTTGTCTTCGCTTAGCCTCTCAACCATATTGGAAACCTCTCCCCAATCTCTGCCGATCTCCTCAACTCCAATAAAACCCCTCTTTTCTTGATCTATTAGGTCATAATAGTCACCGACAATATCGCTAGGGATAACCCCGCCATATAGTAATGTGTTATCTATCTTCTTTGATCGACACAAAGTCCTAAACATCATTTCCTGTTCCGTCATTTCAAGACTAATATACAACACTTTAAACTTCTTGCTAAAATCATACGCTAGCTGCATAGCAAAAGCCGACTTTCCCTCACTCGGTCTTCCACCGATGACTATCAACTTCTTTCGCTCAAATCCACAAATAAACTTATTAAGATTCGGCAAACTCTCAACACTGAACTCCGTACCATCTTTAAGCGTTAATAGATAGTCTCTTAATACTTGTTTCTTCGCTCGGATAGGTACCAATTTCTCTACACCACTCATTTAACTCCCTTTCTTCTTTCTGAATCTCAGATTCATAGTATCGAATCAAGTCTATGAAAAACACCTCATTATCTGTCGTCATATATCCATGAACACTATATTTCTTCTTATAATAGGCTAAATCTTGCTTATATTCATTTATCCGATTACGCTTCTTTAACACCATTTGTAAGTACTCCAACCCTTCCTCTTTTGTCATTTTAGCTCCTTATACATAGATTCTTTCTTTTTAGGGCTATTGTTCTCCCATGTCCGTACGGCGGCTTTCCAATCTATCATTTTAGACTTACCCATCAT
>Ga0255047_10001932_pt1 | contig 14238 bp, 20 predicted proteins | sample JV7_2_1_MG_FD_183640 | JGI IMG/M metagenome (GOLD analysis project Ga0255047, IMG submission 183640) | Seawater microbial communities from Jervis Inlet, British Columbia, Canada - JV7_2_1 | ecosystem: Environmental > Aquatic > Marine > Inlet | place: Canada: British Columbia | collected 2016-10-06
TTAGTAGTTATTTTTTATATTACTTGTTGGTTGTAGTTTTTTGTTTGCTTTAATATTTTGATAAGCAATTAAAATACCATTGGTTTACAAATAAGAAACTACTTCTTTACAAAATATTACTACCAACTACATATAAACCAACCTAACAATTATAACCTATGAAAAACACAGCAACAGCAGTAGAAAGATTTAAAAAAGCTATAGAAGTTAACCGTTTTAGAATGGATGAAGAACTCGAAATGATGAACATTTTAGTTAACAAATATAACTTTTTGTCAGTTTCAGAATACGCCAGGAAAGAAAAGATTTCGCAGCCTGCAGCTTTAAAAAGATTGAAAACAGGTAAGGTGATGTTTTTAAAAATGATTAATAGAAAATTTATAATAGGATAAAATTCAAAACGATGCCAAAAGGATATTTTACACCATATACAAAAGCGCAGGAAGATTTTATAAAAGAAAACTACTTAAAACTACCGGTAAAACAAATAGCAAACAAAACCAATTCAACGTTTGGTAGAGTTTCAAGATTTTTAAGAAAAAATAATCTGGTAATTCCTGCAGAATTGGTAAAGCAAAGGCAATTGGCATCTAGAAAGCAAAAAGGCGATGTTCCATTTAATAAAGGGTTACAGCAATCTGAATATATGTCGCCAGAAGCTATAGAAAACACAAAAAAAACCAGATTTAAAAAAGGAGTACCTCCAAAGAATATTTTACCAATTGGCACAGAAGTAAAAACAAAAGAAGGGTATATTTTGGTAAAAATTGCATCACCTAACAAATGGATGTTAAAACATCGCAAAATTTATAAAGATCATCACCAGATACAATTAAAATCGACAGATAATGTTATATTTTTAGATGGTGATAATCAAAATTTTAATATTAATAATTTAAAACTAATTTCTAATGTAGAAAATATGTATAGAAATTCAAAGTTAAATTATCCAAAGCAAATAATACCAACATTACTATTAATTAATAATTTAAAAAAAGAAATTACTTATGAAAAACAATCTTGAAACGTTAAACGAAACCTTGTTTCAAACATTAACCGATTTAAAAGAAAACAAAATAGAAGTTAAAAAAGCTAAGGCAATTGTAGATATATCTAATTCAATTGTAAAAAATGTTTCTTTGCAATTATCTGCATTTAAAATGTTAGAAGGCAGTATTGAACTGCCAAAAGCAATTACTGCAGAACAAAAATCGTTTTCAAAGTATTTAACAAACGATGGCCATAAATTAAAAACCCAATTTGCTAAATCTTTGGGCTATAAAGATGTAGTTGATGCAATTGGCGTTCTTGGTTCTGTTAAATTTAATGCAATGTTTAAAGAATTAAAATAAAAACGATGCAGCAGGAAACTTCACAACAATTTCAACAAAAAATAGAAGCAAAAGTGTTGCCGTTAGCGCAAAAATTAGGAACACGCCAAGGTTTTTTTGAATATTGGTTTCAAATTTTGCCTAGGTGTAAAAGTCATAAAGCAGCATTTGATATTGTAAACCTATTGCATCACCTAATTTTTAATGAAGAAAAATATACATCATACGATTCTTTTAAAAAACAAAAAACAAGATATCTAAAAAATTTATAAAAATGAGCGATTTAAGAAGTAAAAAGGCGGCTTATGTCATAGATTTGTTTTTAAATTTAGAAAACAATACAGCCAGAAACATAGCAGAAATATCAGAATTACAGTTAGATTCTGTACATTTAATTTTAAATAAATACTTAAATTCAAAAACAATTAATGGCTAATTTAAAACTGATAGCAACCATATTTGGCACTTTTGCAATAGCATTTTTAACCTCGTTATTGCTAGAGTTGCCAATGTTTCACAATCCTGTAAGATATACTTTAGTTGTTTTGTTAATTCTCATAGAAATCTACTTTGGGTATCTTATTTTTAAATATTTAACTACATCAAGTTAAAAAGGGATTAATAGTCCCCAAAAAAACACCAAATAAATAACAATTTTACACCGCATAAAAGCGGTGTTTAATGTTATTACAAGCAATTCAACATAATAATCAATCCAGATCTGCCTTAAATTTGGTAGGTTCTAACAGTTTTTTAAACTGGATTGGCGGCGCATCTACAAAAAATGGTACGCCTGTTACAACCAATGCTGCAAAAACACTTTCTGCATTTTATAACGGAATTACAATTCTGTGTAATGACTATGCAAAATTGCCTAAATCTGTAATAATTAAAGAAGGCAATACCAGAACCAAAGATACTTCACATCCTGTTAATAGATTATTGAATAAAAGGCCAAACCAATATATGAGCGCCTTTAATTACGATGCTATTATGATGCAATGTGCAATTTTAAAAGGAAACGCATATTCAGAAATTATACGCAATAGCGTTACAGGTAAAATCGAATCCAGACAATACATCAACGAAAGTTTAACGCCAGTTACGGTTAAGAAATTTAACGACAAATTGTTTTATCATTTTGATGGTAGAGTAGTACCAGCAAAAAACATCGAACATATTATTGGTTTTTCAGAAAACGGCATTACAGGTATTGGTGTGGTGGCGTATGCTGCGAAATCTTTAGGGGTTGCATTAAGTAGCCAAGAATTTGCAGAAGAATATTATCAATCTAAAGGGGTTGGTATGGGTGTGTTAACATCATCTAAAGCCATAGATGATACTGCGAAAGGTAGGTATGCAAACGCAATAGAAAACCGTTTAAATTCATCATCAAATTACAAAGTATCTGTAATAGATGAAGCATCTTCTTTTCAACACATCAGTTTAACGCCGCAAGAATCTATGTTCCTGGAAACAAACAAACACGCCATTGGCGAAGTGGCTAGATGGTTAAATATTCCTACACACAAGCTAAAAGATACAGAAAACAGCAACTATTCTAATATGGAATCGCAGAATATAGATCATATATCTAATTCTGTATTGCCTTGGTCTATGAAATTTAGACAAGAGCAAGAAGAAAAATTGTTTTCTGCAGCAGAAATTAAAAGAGGGTATGCAGTGCATCACAACTCAAATTCTTTGTTAGAAGCAGATAAAAAAACGCAGGCAGCATTTTTATCAACGATGATTTATGCAGGTGTTTATACTAGAAATGAAGTAAGAAGTTTGCTTGATTTAAACGAAATAGAGGGTTTATCAGAGCCATTAACAGCGGTTAATATGCAAACGTTAGAGCAGATAGATGCGAATTTAAAAAAATTAAGTGATGAGTAAAATAGTTACAAGAAATGCGTATGTAAGAAATACATCTGCAGAAATGATAGAAAACCGACAAGTAGAATTTGTAATTTCTAGCGAATCTGTAGATACGTATGATAGTGTTTTTAGAATTGATGGTTGGGAATTAGATGATTATACTAGAAACCCAATTGTGTGTTATCAACACAGGTCAAATTCAGATGATCCAGATAATATAATTGGTACATCGATTTTAAGAATAGAAGGCGATCAGTTAATTGGTACGGTAACTTTTGAGGATGCAGATGTAAATCCAAAAGCAGAAAAGATTTTCAGAAAAGTACAGTCTGGCACTTTAAAAATGGCATCTATTGGTGCGCGTGTTTTAGATGCGCGTTTTGGTGATGAAAAAAAAGGAGAAAACAAAGATGTGTTGTATTTCACGCGTCAAAAATTAATGGAATGGTCTATTGTTTCTGTAGGCTCGAATCCAGATGCACACAAAAGAAATGCACAAACCATCGAAGAATTAAGAACTGCAGCTGCTAAAGAAATTACAGTAGTACCAGAAATAATTGAGAATACAAGAAGCGTATATGAAGCGCAAATGATAATTAATAATAACAAAAAGTAAGATGAAAAATTCAGTAGAATTAAAACAAGAACGTGCTTCTGTAATGAAAGCGCAAAGTGATTTGGTAAATGCAGCAAAAGCAGACCAAAACAGAAACTTCACAGCAGATGAAAACACTAAATTTGATGGTTTTCAAACGCAAATTGAAGCATTAGACAAAGATATTGCTAGAGCAGAAAAATTTGAAGCAAACGAAGCAAGAATGTCTGCAGCAGGGCAAACTGTAAATTCAAACCCAAAAATTGATGGACCAAAAGAAGTAAAATCATTTTCTTTATTACGTTCATTAAGAGCATTGGCAAGTGGTAAATCATTACACGCAGATGATGCTGCAATTCACGAAATGGCGCAAGAAGAAATGCGTGCATCTGGTTTAGATCTACCGGAAGGTTTAGCAATTTCTATTCCAACTGGTGTGTTAAGAGCGCAAACAGTTACAGGTGATTCTGGTACGAAAGGGGGTGCTTTAGTAGGTAGTACACCAATGCTTGTAAGACCATTGCAACCAGTATTGCCAATTGAAAGTTTAGGTGTTAATGTAATGAGCGGTTTGGTGGGCGATGTGCCTTTGCCAACTTCTGGAACATTTTCTTTTGCGTATGGCGCAGAAACTGCAGCAACTGCAGGAACAGATGTAACTTTTAGTGGGCCAACGTTAAAACCAAAAAGATGTTCTGGTGTGGTAGATATTTCTAAGAAATTGTTAGCGCAAACATCATTTTCTGTAGAAGATTATATTATCGAACAAATAAACATTGCATACGGTAATGCAGTAACCTTAGCAGCCTTAAATGGTTCTGGTGAAGCGCCAACAGGGTTATATTCTTTAATTACAACAAACATCAACACCACTGCAACAGCGTTAACACACGCAATCGCTGTAGATTTAGAATCTAAAGTAGATGCAGCAGATGGTACAAATGTAAAACGTGCGTATTTATCGGATACAAAAGTAAAAGCATCTGCAAAAACTACTAAAATAGATGCAGGTTCTGGAATCTTTTTATCAAACGGATCAGAATTAAATGGATATCCATTTTTATCTACAACCTTAATGCCAACGTTAGATGCTGGCGCTAGTCACCCAATTATTTTTGGAGATTGGAATCAGTTAACTGTAGGATATTGGGATAGTATTTCAATTATAGTTGATCCATATACACAAGCTGCATCTGGTAAAGTTAGATTAATTATCGAAGGTTTTTCTGATATCGCAGTAACCAACGAAAAAGCATTCGCCATTAACAAAGTGGTAACAGTATAGTAATTTTTTTTCATAGTAGATTATTTAGTTTTAGTTGACGAAAGCCTTGTTGTAATGGCAAGGCTTTTTTAAAAAATGTTAAAAATGGCAAAACCAAGAGCGAAAGCAAAAACCGCAAAAATTAAAATCACATCACCTGTAGCTGGCAAATACTTGTTATCTGCAAATGTAAATGATGTTATTGATATCGATGCAAACCAAGCTGCAGAAATGGTAGAAAACAAAGATGCAGAATTTGTAAAATAATACAACTATGGCTTTTATAGTAGAAACAACAATTTCATCACCAGAAGTAATTTCATTAGCTAAAATGCGCAAGCAATTAGAACTAGAAGCAGATTTTACAGAAGATGATGATCTAATTTCAGATTTTATAGATGCTGCCATTAACCAGGCAGAAAACTACATCAATTCAGAAATTACAGAAAAGAAATTTACTGTTACCGGTAAATCTTTTGATGATGTTTTAGCATTTAAAAAGCAAAAAATTCAAGTAGTTGATAGTATTACTTACAAAGATGAAGCTGGTAATGTACAAACAGTTATTGATACAAATTACAGTTTACAAACAGTAGATAAATTCGAAAACAGCATTGTATTTAATGAAAATTTCGAGTTACCAAAAGTAAAAGAATACGATCCTGCAGCTGTTGCTTTAAATGTAACCGTTGGTTATGCATCTGGCAAAGTGCCAAAAGCTATAAAACAGGCTGTTATTTTATTGGTTGCATTTATGTACGAACACCGGGTAGATTCTGTAAAAGAAAAAAGTACAGCAGCAGAAACATTATTGCAAGCTTATAGAAGATATTAAGATGATACAGGAACTGGTAAATAGTTTAAAAACTAGAATTTCTATTGTAAAAGAAGTGAAAACAACTTCTGCAACAGGTGCGCCAGATACTGTGCAAGAATTGGTAAAAAGCTGTAGAGCCAATCAAAAAGAAGTTGCTGTAAGTGAAGAAGAAGATGGTAAAGTTAGGGCGTTGTTTACCACTGCATTTATCATTCGATATGATAAAGCATTAATAAAAGGCAAGGCAAACGGATTTTTAATTATTGATGTAGATGGTTTTGAATACAATATTGTAGGTGTAGTGCCAAAAATTGATAAAAGATATCTGCAAATAAACACAATAAGGCGTGAGTAAATCATTAGTAGAAATAAAGGGTTTTGATGAATTAAGTAAAAAGTTAATCAAACTTTCTGATGATAAAAGCAAGCGTAAAGAAGTAGTAAAAATATTAGGGCAGTTGGCAAATCCAACTGTAAAAGCAGCAAAACAGTTAGTGCCTGTAAGTAAAAAAGCACACGTTCAAAGAAGAAAAGGGCAGGCATTTGGCACAGTAATTTCACCAGGAACAGGTAGAAAAAGTATTGGTAAAAAAACAATGCGAAGATCTAAAAATCCAGCAGTGTATGTAAGTCCGAGAAGTACAAAAAGGGCAGATGGTTGGTATTTACGCCAATTCGTTATTCCTGGAACAAAAAATCAGAAATCAAATCCATTTATGGATAAAGCATATAGCCAAACAGAAGGAAAAGTTACTGCAGATGCAGAAAAGAAAATGGCAAAATATATACAAAAACAAATAGATAAATTAAGTTAATGTTAATCGAAAAATCAGAACAAGTTTATACAGATTTAAGCGCATCAACTGCATTAATTAATCTATTAACAAAAGGGGTTAATGGTATTAGGCCTTTATTAGCAGAGTACGAAGATGGCGATTCTTTTGTGAATTACAGCATCCGGTTTAACGGTTTTAGTACTAAAAGCAGACGAGAAGAATACCAGTTAATCGTGCAAAGTTGGGCAGTATCTTATAATAAAAGTGTGGCAATTGCAGATGCAGTGGCAAATGCGTTAAACGCATCACCAAATTTTTATGTGTACGAATCTGCAACACCAACATTTAACGATCAAGGAGAAATTTATACAATACAAACATTTAATATTAAAAATTAACAATTATGGCTTTTGATTATAAAGGAAGTGCAATGCGAGTAAAAATCGCTACGAAAACAATTTTGCACGAAATAGATTTTTCTTATGGAGAATCTACAGAGTTTCAAGAATTAGCATCTAAAGATGTAGAAAATGCAGTGATTGCTGGTAAATCTACCTACAGTTTATCTGGTAATGGGTATGCAGATAATTCTGCAGGCGATGCGCAAGAAGATATTGCAAGTTTATTTGCGTGGCGTGCTGCAAAAGATAGCAAAGCAATAGAAATTTCAGATGGTGTTTCTGGTAATATTTCAATTTCTGGCACAGCGTATTTAGAAAATTTAGAAATAGCAGGTACATTAAATGAGGTGGTAACGTATTCATTTACATTAAAAGTAACTGAAGCTACTGTTGGTACTACTGCTTAAAATTAGAAACTTATGGTTATACAGATCAACAACAAAAAGTATAAAGTAAAATTTGGTTTTGGCGCTACTCGTAGAATTGTAGAATTTTATGGGTATAAAAAACCAAGTGATTACGAAAAATTAGTAAAAAAGTTCAAATTAGATAAAATTGAAGATCCAAGTTTCGAACAACTTTCTTTTTTAGGTGAGTTGTTTAAAGCAGGTGTTTTAAATGCTGGTGAGCCAGACGATTTTTCTTCTGATGATTTAATGGATGCTGTAATGCAGAATCCTAAAGTTATGGAAGATTTAATTGGCGAGTTTCAAAATTCGCAAATTCAAAACGATGTTGTTGACTCTAGTAGCAGGGGAAAGAAATAGGGTTAGAGGATGAAACCTTTAACCCAAATTTCGATGAATTAGAACAGTTAGCCTGTGGTGAAATCGGTTTAAAGATTGATGAATTTTATCAATTAACACCTAGGCAATTCAATAATATTTTAATCGGTTACAACCGCAAAGAAGAAGGATATTTAAAACTTAAAATGCAGTTGTTTCGAGATTTAGAATTTGCAGTGTTATCGCCTTATTTCGATAAAAAACAAGGCATTAAAAAACCGCAAGATTATAAAGCGTTTGTTTGGGAAAAACCCCAAATAGACAATTCAAACAGAACCTTTAAAAGCAAAACGGATTTAGCATCCATTTTTGATAAAGTAGATAAAAACAAAGAAGAATAAATGGCTGGTTTAGCATCAATTAACATAAAGTTTGCAGCAGATTTAAAGCAGTTTTCTTCTGGAATGCAAAATGCCAATAGATCTATTGCTAAAATGGGCAAGAAATTGAAGTCTGTTGGTACAGCTTTATCTGTTGGTGTAACAGCGCCATTAACTGCATTTGCTGCAGTATCATTACGTAATTGGGATAAGCAAGAAAAAGCAATTGCGCAGGTAGAATCTGCATTGCTTTCTACAGGAAATACAGTTGGCTATACTAGCAAAGAGTTGCAAAATATGGCATCAGAATTACAAAATAATTCGTTGTTTGGTGATGAAGATATTCTGCAAAATGCAACCGCACAATTATTAACGTTTACAAATATTGCTGGCGAGCAGTTTAATAGAACACAACAGGCTGCAATCGATTTATCTACACGTTTAGATGGCGATTTAAAATCTGCATCTATTCAGTTAGGTAAAGCGTTAAACGATCCTGTTGCTAATTTATCTGCATTAAGTAGATCGGGTATTCAGTTTTCTGTAGATCAAAAAGAAATGATTAACAGTTTAGTGGCAACCAATAGATTGGCAGATGCACAAACTATTATTTTAGATGAATTACAAAAACAGTACGGTGGTGCAGGTGAAGCTGCTGCAAAAGCTGGTTTGGGTGGTTTAAAACAATTAAATAATGCTTTTGGCGATTTACAAGAAGAATTTGGTGCAATTATAGCGCAGGCAATTTTGCCATTAGTAGATCATTTAAAAGGTATGGTTTCGGCTTTTCAAGGTTTATCACCAGAAACAAAAAAATGGATTGTTATTTTAGGTGGTGTTGCTGCAGCAGTTGGTCCTATTTTAGCATTAGCAGGTGCTATTTTACCGGCGTTAATGACTGGTTTTACAATTTTAACTGGTCCGATTGGTTTAATTGTAGCAGGTTTAACTGCAATAGGTGTAGTAATTTATAAAAATTGGGCGCCAATAAAACAAACCTTGGTAGATATTGCAAATTATTTTATTGATTTATACAATGAATCTTCTGTGTTTAGAATTGCTGTTGAAGGGGTTGTTTTGCAGTTTAAAAATATGTGGGAAGTTGGCAAATTTGCTTTAAATGCTATTTGGAGTTTATTAAAAGGATTGGCTTCTGCTTTTGTAGATAATTTTAAATTAATTGGGGCAATTGTTAAAGCTGTTTTTACAGGTAGTTTTGGTGAAATTGGTGGTATTGTTACAAAGTTTAGAAAAGATACTAAAGTTTCATTTGCTGATACAGTTTCTAATTTAGGCAAAGATTGGCAGAATTTAACAACAGGTATAAAAAAGAATACAACAGATGCTTTTGATGCGATTAGTAAACGTACAAAAATAAAATTATTACCAGAAAATGTAGATGTTTCTGCAATTGCAGAAAAAGCTAAAACAATTTCGGCTGTAACAGTTACTCCAGGTGGTTCTGGATCAAGACCAACAGCGCAGGCTTCTGGTATATCTGGCGTAGGTTTTTCTGATGGTATTGATATTGGTTTTGCTGCTTCTTTAGCAACAGAAGCAGATTTAATAGATACTTCTTTAAGTAAAATGTCTGAATCTTTTAAAATTTTTAAAGATAATGCGCAAGAAATTGGATTTGCGGTTGGCGATTCTTTTATGCAAATGTCTAGTTCTTTAGTAGATTCTTTGGGGTTGGCAGATAGTGGTTTTCAGGGTTTTGTAAAAGGTTTATTGCAAACAGTTACAAAATTAATTGCAATGTATTTAAGTCAATCGATTGCGAGTTCTATTGCAGGCGCTACAGCATCTGGCGCGGCAACCGGTCCTGCAGCAGTTTTTACTACACCTGCATTTATAGCAACTGCAGTTGGTGGTGTTTTATCTGCCTTTGCAGCAATACCAAAGTTTGCAACAGGTGGTATTGTAGGTGGCAACTCTTTTACAGGCGATAAACTTTTAGCACGCATCAATTCTGGTGAAATGATTCTAAATCAAAAACAACAACGCAATGTTGCTGGAATGATAAATCCTGCAGCGCAACCTGTAAATGTAAACTTAACAGGTGGTGCAAAAATATCGATGCGTCAATTGATATTTGAAATTAGAAAAGAAGAAAAAATGTTAACTAGAACACAGGCATAAATGAAAGTAAATTATTTTGATATCAACATTATAGATATGCAAGAAAATGCGCAAGTTGTTTCTTTAGAAAAAACAGCTTTGGGTGCGCCTGCTCTTATTTATAATGGTGCAGATAATTTACATCAACTGATAATGACGTCGGAATTGCATTTTTCTTTTCTAGTAAGTGAGTTAAACAGTACAAAATACAAACATTTATTTACAGGATCAGAGGTGCGTTATAAAGTGGAGTTAATCGATGATTCTGTGTATAATTATCAGCAAACAATATGGTGTGGATATTTGTTACCAGAACAATTTAACGAGCCTTACAAAGCCAAAGATTACTTTATAGAATTTATTGCAACAGATGGTGTTGCTTTGTTAAAAGACAAAGAATTTTCGGTAACGATAGATGTAACATCAACCACAAAAATATCAATATTAGACACCATAAATCAATGTTTGTTAAAAACAGGTTTGGTATTACCAATACGATTTTCAGAAGCCATACAAAGCGCTATTTTTGAGTTAGATTATTTGCAATTCGAAACCGATATTTTAGCGTATAAAGAAGATGTTAATTATCAAGATGCTTTTACAGTTTTAGAAAACTGTTTAACGTTTTTGGGCTGTAAATTATTTCAGTTTGATGGTTTTTGGTACGTTACAGGCTTAAACAAACAAAAAGAAACTACAGTAGTTTATAAGCAATACGAATACATTGTTGGTTCTGGAAAATTAATTTATGATAAAAATGTAACCGTAACAAAAGAACTAATTACAGCGCCAATTTTAGAAGGTGCAAGCGTTGCTTTAATACCACCATATAAAACCATTACCACAAAGTGGGATGCAGATTATCAAGAAAATTTATTGCCTGCAGATGTGGTTACAAGTGGTGTGGATGTAAATTTTTTAGATTATTGGCAAAAAGCCAGTACAGAACCTTTTTTAGTATCAACGTATTTAAAAGAATATCTGTTAACAGATGATGCTGTAAATATTTATGATGATTATAAAAACGGTACAATATCGCCACCTGTAACTTCTTTTAATATAGATGATTTAGTAGATGGTCCATTTTTATCATTAAAATACGATGGTGTGCAAAGTGTATATGGTGGTACTGTAGATATGAATACAGCTATTTTACCAAACAATTACATCACTTTAATAAAACCTTTTTATGTAAATGGTGCAACAGATACCAAGGTAAAAGGCAATTTAAAAATCGATTTTAAAACCATTGGTTACAATTTATTTTTAGGTACAGATACACCAGAAACAGGAACTGCAACTGTAATTGGTGGGCAAAAATACACGCCAAAATCGTTTTATGATAGTGTAAAATTTCAATCTGTAGGCCATAACTTGGTAACAGGCGATTCTATTTCTATAGAAGATTCTGCTGCAGGCGATACATTTTATACAGGAGTTTATGAAGTGCGTGCTTTGGGCGCAGATGAATTTTTGATCAATAAAAGGTATGATGGCAATTATATCTACACCACAAATTGGGTGCAAATTACAGGTTTTAATACACCAGAGCAGGCAGAAACAGAATTGCAAAATCATTTTAATAAATCTGGTTCTTTTACATCGATTGATAACACAGGCTTTTCGCCAAAAATAGTTTCAAATAATCACGGACTAGAAAGTTCTATGTCTATTCGTATTCTAACTAAAGAAGGTTATGCAAAGAGAGAATATGATGGTATTCATTTTGTAGATGTTTTAAATGCTAATGAATTTACATTATTAACCGATGTAAAAGATGTTACTTATGCTGCAGATTGGGAGATTGCGCCTTTTCGCAGAAATTTTTTGTATTCAATTACCAAGTCAAAAAAACCTTGGATAGATAATTTATTGTTTGATGATTTAGAATTTGTGGCGTATAATTTCATTTTTGATGAAAGTTTGCGTGGTTTTTACGATTACGATATTTCGCAAAATGGAGTTTCTGTAAAAGGTACTGTTAATTTAGAAAATATTGTTTTAGATGCAAATGCTTGGTATAATATTCGTTTGCATCCTGTGGGTGTTTCAGATTATTTAGGTAACGAAATTGTTTATGAAAATCTAGAATTTAATTTAGTAGATCAACAACAACGTACAGAAACAAAAACTAGAAATATAGATTATACTGCAGCTTTAAATTTAGAAACCTTTCACAATTCTAGCAAGCAACAAAACACAAACAGAAATCTTTATTTTTCTAATGCTTTAATTTCTAATTTTTCAAATGGTTTAATAGAATTTAAACAATATGATGTTGCAGAAACCTTGTTTACAGATGATGTTGCTTTAACTAAAAAGAATGTAATACTTACTGCAGCAGATTATGCGCTCGTGCAATTTGGGTACAAGCTGTATGTCTATACTGCAGCTACAGAAACATTAGCGCCAATGTTTGCGCATACCATTGTTTTTGAAAATGATGGCTATTCTGTGTATGTAGATGATGAAGGCGTAACACCAGAAACTGTATTTATAAAAATAAATCCAGCAGATAAAGTCGTATTGGTTTTTGAAGGACTATTAAATAATGATCAGTTATCAGAAAAATTTAAAGAATCTTTTTCTAGAGTAGGTGTAAGCGAACATCAAAATTGGTTGAATTGCTTAACAATGCTGCATCACGATTTGTACGAAAAAACAGCAGTGCGTTTGTCTGGCGAAATTACAGATTTAGTTGGGCCATTAGATTTAGTAAATCTGTATTACGATCAAGAAAATAAACAATGTACACCAACAAACATCAACCTAAATTTAAGTGAAGGTGTTACGCAGGTTACTATTGTAGAAAATCAACAAAATTTAGTTGCAGATTATGTCTAACAATCCATTACATACATTAGAATTTAGAGTGCAAAAATATGGTACTGTTGTAGATCAAAAAAAAGATTTTATTAACACGTTTACAGATGAAACTGCAACTGCAGATGTTGGTGTAAGATATAAAGAGTTTTAAATTATGAGTTTAGTAAAAGTAAGTGTAAAAGGTTCGCCAATTGTACCATCAGAATATGATGCAATGATTGATCAAGTTGAAGCAAATCAATCAGAAATTCAAGTAATTGCAGGGCAGTTTGCAGATAGTCAGGTAACACTAAGTTTCGCAGACTTGGCCACAGCAACTGCTTATTGGACTACCCAAGACAACGCAAGCAACACCCCAACAGACGAAGTAGAAATTTATATACAAGATGTTAAGCAGTTTTTTAAATGGAATGCATCTAATGCTGCAAAGGCTGTTTTTAGTAGGGATTTAGTGGTTACATCCCCAACACCAACAGAAGGCGGTATTGATGCCTTTTCTAATGGTGGTGCTTTTAATCAAATAAAAATATTAGAAGATAAAATAGAAATAAAAGGGCTTACTTTAGTTTCTAGTTTTTCTACAAGAGTGGATAGTGGTATTCAATTAAGTGGTGCATATACCCCAAGTTCAAATACTGATATTCTAAAATACGAAGTAGTTGAAGGGGATAAAGTAAAAGTAATTGGTTTAAGTGCTGATGCTACAGATAAGGCGTTATATGCTTTTTATCCTGCTGATTCTTACGCAAACCCTATTGAAATAGGGCAAGCGATGACTGTAAGTGAAACTGTTTACAATTTAACATTAACCGTTCCAGCAGGTGCAACAATTTTGTATTTAGCTAAAAATAATAATTTTGACATTGCTGTTTATAAAGAATTTGACACATCACCTAAATCGAATAGTGTTGCATTGGTTGAGAGTAATGGTGTTTTTAATGCTAATGTTGAAATAAAAGATAAATTATTAATACCAAAAGAAACATCTAGGGTAAGAATTGATGGTGGTATTAAGTTTTCTGATGGTGCTTTTAACCCAACTTCTACAAGTGATGTTAGAATTTACAAAGTAGTAGAGGGTACTAAAGTCGCAATAATTGGAGATACAAAAGCAGATGCAA
>Ga0255047_10001934_pt1 | contig 14237 bp, 11 predicted proteins | sample JV7_2_1_MG_FD_183640 | JGI IMG/M metagenome (GOLD analysis project Ga0255047, IMG submission 183640) | Seawater microbial communities from Jervis Inlet, British Columbia, Canada - JV7_2_1 | ecosystem: Environmental > Aquatic > Marine > Inlet | place: Canada: British Columbia | collected 2016-10-06
ATGTGGAGGCATCGGGTACATCCCAGAAACCCGAGGCGGGCAGCACCTCCTCGACTGCATCGGGCATTCCTGCAGGCGTCGTCGATTCGCCATCGAGGGGGAATCCCGCCTCGGTGAACACACTTCCGGCGTTCCACACCATCCAACCCAGCCCGAGAGCATCGGCCGCATCGATCTGGGCCCTCACCTCCGCTGGCCCGTAACCCCCGAAATCCTGGAGCCAGGGCCTCATCGTGGTAGCGGCGCCCACGCGGGACAGGGCATCGCGCATCGACGCATCGATCACGCCCGCCGGATGATCGGCGGGTGTGGCGTAGCCGAACCAGCCCGTGCCCCAATGGTTGGGGTAGGCCATCGGTGAGAGCACATCGGCGACTCCGGCCAGCCTTTCGAGTTGCTGGCCGATTCCGCCGTCGCCGGGAATCGATGTGATGAAGCCGAAGATGTCGGCCGCCACAGCACAGCCGTCGGGAAGGTCGGATCGGGCCTTGGCGAGGAACCCGACAATGCTCCGCACCCTGCTCGACTCGTCGCTCCCTCCATCGAACAGGAGCCCGCCGGTGGCACCGTCGGGGAACCGCACATAATCGAACTGGACCTCATCGACACCCGCCGCGCACGCCTCTGCGGCGAGTCCGAGAGCGTAGGACCGCGCCTCGAGATCGGTGGGGTCGAGAAATGTAAGCCCCCTCCGGGTGAACGGCACCCCCAGCGAGGTCTGCACCGCCAGGTGAGGTAGGGCATTCCCGGCGATCGGGTCCTGGAAGGTGACGATTCGAGCGATGACCGAGAGCTCGCGGGCATGGAGTTCGTCCACAACGGTGGCGAAGTCCCAGCGCCCGGTGGCGGCACCTGTCGCCAGCGCCCAGGGCGAGTCGGTCTGGGGAAAAACCCGGCCCGATTCGTCTTTCATGTCGATCATGAACGCATTGATGGCCGTGCGATCCGCAAACGCAAGCAACTCCTGCCAACGAGACGTGCCCGGCAGGGTCCCCGCCACATGGAGGGCGCGGAGCACGGGAGCGCCGAGGGGTACCCGCAAACGTTGCCCATCGCCGGACCACACGACACGCCGCATCGGGAGACGCGGATGAGCGATGGCGATCGTCCCGGGCAGAACCGAGGTGAGCCGAGCACGTCCGTAGTGGTCGGTGGAGACCGTCTGGGGACCGAGGGTGACGCTTGCATCAAACAGGGGTACACCCCGGTTGTCGGTGACGAACACATCGAGATCCCGAGCGGTGTCGGCCCCCGCCGCCGGCGCTGTGATTGTGGTGGCGGCGGTGAGTGAGATGAGCAGGCCGATGACCAGGCCGATATGGAGTCCAGCGGCGTGCGCCAGGAGCCCGACCCGGCGACTCACCGACGGATCTCCAGGGTGGGAAGCTCATCGGCGGGATCGAACCCGAGAATCTCGCCGAAGAACGCAAGTTCCGCCTCCAGCGCGCGAACCACATTCTCAGCCTTGCGGAACCCGTGCTGCTCTCCCTCGAACAGCAGATAGGCCACCGGGATACCCCTGGCGACGAGCGCGGCCACGATCATTTCGGATTGGTTCGGAGGTACAACAGGGTCCTCGTCGCCCTGCAACACGATCATCGGAGCGCTGAACCGGTGGACATGATTGATCGGCGACCGGGCCTCATACACCGCCTTGGCCTCGGGCCACGGGCCGACCATGGTGTCGAGATAGCGAGACTCGAACTTGTGGGTGTCGGTGGCCAGGGCCTGAAGATCGGCGACCCCATAGCGGCTGGCACCGACCGCGAACACGTCGTGGAAGGCGAGAGCCGAGAGAACAGTGAACCCACCGGCGCTGCCCCCTCGAATGATCAGCCGATCGGCATCGACATCACCACGTTCGGCGAGGTAACGCCCGGCCGCCACACAGTCGGCTACATCAGCGACCCCCCATTCACCATCAAGGGCTCGCCGGAACGGCCGGCCGTAACCGGTGGAGCCGCGGTAGTCGACGTCGACAACCGCAATGCCCCGACTCGTCCAATAAAGAATCGCGAGCTGGATCTGGCGACGGGCCTGGGCGGTGGGCCCGCCATGGGCGAGCACGAGAAGAGGCGGCCGTTCGCCCGCTGGGCCGACATGGTTGGGGTTTGTCGGCGGGTAGTAGAGACCATGGGCGACCGGGCTCGTCGCCGCGCCCGGGCCGGCGCTCGGATCGGTAGGGAACGTGATCGACTCGGGCTCGATCAGGAGCTCGGCCGGCACGGGGAGGTCGCGTCCCGAATGGACCACGGAACGGCGGGCCGATCCGTTGTGGAGCGACAGTCGGACGATCTCTGCTTCGTGGCCGTATCCGGCACCCACGAACACCACGCCGTCCTCGATCGCCTGAAGCGAAGAGATCGTGGCGTCGGGCGTGGAGACTGTGCGCCCGTCGATGATCAGCTCGTCGCCGGTGGCGAGGCCGACCGCCGCCACCGTGTGGGGGCCGCTCACCGCCCAGCGCTGCATACCGAACACCCACGGCGGCGTGGCGATTTCGAACGGGCCGGCGACAACCGGTGTGAGCTGGCCCGTTTCCAGTGCGATCTCGTGGAGGTTCCACCAGTCGTTCCGGTCGGTGCAGGCGAGCAGGCGTCCGTCGGCTGACCACCCCGGTTCGCACCAGGCTTCCGCTCCGTTGCCGACCACGACGAGTTCGGGCCCGAGGCTGCCGTCTACCAACTCGTGCACGCGCAGGGTGGTGGCATCCCACGGCATGTTGGGGTGATCCCAAGACACCCAGGCCACCTTCGAGCCATCGGGAGACACCCGAGGAGACATCACGAAGTCGGCGCGGTCCCACAGCACCTCGACGCGCCCGCTCCCATCTGTGGCCACCGCCACCAGCTCATTGGCTGGTTCCCGATCGTTGCGATGGCATTCGCGAACACACACGAACCAAAGCCCATCGGGGGTGACGCGACCGTCGGCGTAGCGCAGCCCTCTGGCGATCTCGTGTGCCGGTGTGAGCAGCACCGGCTCGCCTCCCGGCTCCAGCCGCCGGAGACGCTGATCCGAAACGTCGACATAGAACAGGACGCCGCGCTCGACCCACCAAGCACCGCCCCCATATTCGTGCACCAGGCTGCGCACATAGGCATCGGCGGGGGTGATTTCGGTGACCGCACCTCCTGCTAGACCTCCCGCCAACCGCATCACCGCGGTGCGCCCACCCTCATCAGGCCGAGATTCCGCCCACCACACATCGTGGCCGTCGACGCACAACTCGCTGATTCCCACCGCGCCCGATACGAGACCCTGCGCGCTGATGGGCGACGACCAGGACCCGAACGCGGTGGCGGACGCGTGGGAGCTCATGTCAGCTCAGGAAATCGACGATGCGACCGACGCCTTCGACCAGATCGTCGTCGCCGAGGGCGAACGACAGTCGGGCGCCGCCTCCCGCTCCGAACGCTTCGCCGGGAACGACGGCCACCTTGGCCTGGTCGAGCAGGGCATCGGCCAACTCGAGTGTGGTGTCGACCCTGGTGCCTCCGTAGGAGCGGCCGAGTATCGCGGACATGTCGGGATAGGCGTAGAAGGCGCCCTGAGGATCGGGGCACACGACGCCTTCGATCCCGCTCAGCATGGAGTGCATCGTGCGGCGGCGACGGTCGAATGCCTCGCGCATGGCGTAGACCGCGTCGAGGGGGCCCGACACCGCGGCGAGGGCGGCAATCTGAGCAACGTTGGCCACATTGCTGGTGGAGTGCGACTGGAGGTTCTGGGCCGCCTTGACGACATCGGCAGGCCCGATCATCCAGCCCACCCGCCAGCCCGTCATGGCATAGGTTTTGGCCACCCCGTTGAGCACCACACAGGTGTCGCTGATCTCGGGAACGAGGGTTGGTAGGGAGTGGAACTCGTTGTCGCCGTAGGTGAGGTGTTCGTATATCTCGTCGGTGATGACCCACACGCCGTTGTCGACGGCCCATTGGCCGATCGCCTCGATCTCTTCTGAGGGATAGACGGCGCCGGTGGGGTTGGACGGCGATACGAACACGAGAGCCTTGGTGCGGTCGGTCCGGGCCGCTTCCAGTTGCTCGACGCTGACACGGAATCCGTGAGCCGCGTCGGTGAGGATGGGCACGGTGACCCCGCCCGCGAGGGCGATCGGCTCGGGGTAGGTGGTCCAGTAAGGCGCCGGCAACAGCACCTCATCGCCCGGGTTGATGAGCGCCTCGAAACAGTTGTACACCGCGTGCTTCCCACCGTTGGTCACCAGCACCGATGCCGCTTCGACCACGAGGCCGCTGTCGCGCCGAGTCTTCTCCGCTATCGCTTCCTTGAGTTCGGGAAGCCCCCCGACCGCGGAGTACTTGTGGTTCTTGGGATCGCGGCAGGCAGCCACCGCGGCCTCCACGATGTGGTCGGGGGTGGCAAAGTCGGGTTCCCCCGCGCCAAAGCCGATCACGTTCTCACCAGCAGCTCGAAGGGCTTTCGCCTTGTTGGAAACGGCGAGGGTGGCGGATGGGGCGATGGCCCCGACACGACGTGAAATTCGGTCTGTGGTCATAAGGCGGATAGTACAGTCTGGAGTCTGGCCTTGAACGGCATTACCCGACCAGGGATTTCTGGGGAATCCGCGCCATTTTCCCGTCGACCCTGCAACGATGTCGCACGTGACAGTGCCCGTTCGACGACGCCGGAAGTCCCCATGACCGACATCACCATCCCCGCTGATCTGCTCCCTGCCGACGGTCGCTTCGGTAGTGGCCCCACAAAAGTTCGCCGCGAATCGGTCGAGGCGCTCGCGGAGCGAGCCACCGACTACATGGGCACCTCCCACCGTCAAGCCACGGTGCAGCTCATGGTGGCTGAACTCCGCAATGGTCTCGCAGAACTACTCCGCGCTCCCGATGGCTACGAGATGGTGCTAGGCAACGGCGGATCCACCGGATTCTGGGACTGCGCCACCTTCGGCCTCATCGAAAACCGCAGCCATCACCTCAGTTTCGGCGAGTTCGGTGGCAAATTCGCGAGCGGAGTGAAGAAAGCACCCCACCTCGCCGACCCATCGATCATCGAATCAGAGCCCGGCACGCACCCCCCACTGCTTGCGGTCGATGATGTCGACGCCTACTGCTACACCCACAACGAGACCTCCACCGGCGTGATGCTCGACCCGGTCCGAGTCGACGATCCCGATGCCTTGATGATGGTCGACGCCACTTCCGGGGCGGGAGGGCTGATGTTCGACCCCAGTGCCACCGACGTGTATTACTTCGCTCCCCAGAAGGCACTGGCAGCCGATGGCGGGCTCTGGATCGCCATGATGTCGCCGGCGGCCATCGAGAGGATCGAACGTATCTCGGCCAGCGGGCGCTGGATTCCGCCCTCGCTCGATCTCAAGATCGCGCTCGACAATTCCCGCAAGGACCAGACCTACAACACGCCGGCGCTGGCCACGGTGTTCCTCACCACCGAGACCGTCAACTGGTTCAACGACAACGGCGGCCTCTCGTGGTCGTCGGGCCGGAGCAGGCAGTCAGCAGAGATTCTCTACGGTTGGGCCGAGGCCTCGCCCGTAGCGACACCTTTCGTGCAGATCGAGTCCCAGCGCTCACGAGTGGTCGCCACGATCGACTTCGATGAATCCGTGAGCGCCGACACGATCGACGACATCATGCGAGCCAATGGCATCATCGACATCAACGGCTATCGCAAGCTCGGGCGTAACCAATTGCGCATCGGAATGTTTCCCGCCATCGAGCCGAGCGACACCGAAGCCCTCACCCGCTGCCTCGACTACGTGATCGCAGCCCTGGCCTGAGCCCCTCATCTGGCCAGGACGGGTGGCGAGTTCTAGTCGGCCGCTCGGGTTCAGAGCAGGGTGAGAACGGCCAGGTTCCAGGTCACCACGGCGACGTACCAACCCGTGGTGGCGGTAAGGGCCAGATCAGCCATTCGCGACTGCCGGGTGCGCATCAGGAGCGCGGCCACAAAACCAAGGACGACGAGCTTCAGGAGAGTCACCTGAGTGAGGCTATGGATCATCGGTTCGATGAACGGGTTGCGTTCGCTGCCGCCCTGTTCGAGAACGAATCCGGTGGTGAACACATCAAGGATGTTGAGCACCACGAGCGCACTGAAGACCTGCCAGCGCTGTTCGATCGCATGGACACGAGCATCGACGGCGGTGGCCCATGCGCTCATCTCAAGCTCGATCGTGTTCTGCATGCGGATCAACGTAGCCCACCCTGAGTGACTAGAACTTTAAAACCGAGTCAAATTTGTCACCCTGAGTGAAAAGTTGTGACTTTGGTGGGAACTACACCGAGAATTCGGCCCTAATGGCCCCACCATGAGCATCAAAGGCTGGGGCCACCCGACGCTCTGGCCGTGCCTTCGGCTTTGCCACGGGCACGAGTTCGCCGTCGATACGCACCGCCCAGCCCCCTGACAACGGCTCGACCTCAGCTACAGCCTCGGGCCCACTGGCCCACGCCGCGGCCCGAGCAAGAGGAACCTCGAGAGCAGCGGCCCGGACCCCGCCGAGAAGGTCGGCCGCCTCCGCTGCGCCGACCAGTCCGGCGAGAGGATCGGCCACTGCATCGGCAACAAACAATGGTGGATTGCCCGCGACGTACAAGCCACCGGCCACCGCCGCATCATCGCCGAAAGCAACCCTGTTCGCGCCTTGACCATCACGGCCATAGCCCGTGATCGAGAGCCACGACGTGCCCCCGTCGGCCACTTCGCGGGGATCGATGCCGAGCCGTTCCATGACCCGGGGTCGGGAACCCTCCACCACGAGATCCGCGGCCGAGACGAGCGCCACAAGCAGGTCGCGACCCTCGCCGCTCTCGAAATCGACGCCAATGCACTCCTTGTCGTGGTTGAGCAGGTCGAAGAAACCGGCAGGCCCGCGCCGCGCTCCGTCGGGCCTCCCCACGCCCTCCACCTTGATCACGCGAGCGCCCGCTTCAGAAAGTAATGAGGTGAGCAGGGGTCCGGCCCAGAGGGAGGCGAGATCGATCACGACCGGACACCTCGACAACCGACGCTCCCCACCGCGATGCAGCTCACTGGCAGGCGCCACCAATCGTTCAACCGAGCCGGGCCTGGAGGCCGCCACTCCGAGCAGGGTGGCGCGATCGACCACCTGGTCGGCAGGAATCGAGGCCAGACGGGCCGCCACCTCCACCCAATCGTGAGGATCCACGTCGGCCTCCACAATCGCCGGCAACGAATCGACGTCTTCGGATCGAGGAAGATTGAGCACCACGAAGCCATCTGCGGCCTCGACGAATCGGGCGTCGCCCCCCACCGATACCGAGCCGTTTCGGGTCATCGCCGAAAACGCGGCTCTCTCCCCCATCATGGCGGGGCCATCGACGCTCACCGGCTCACCCCAGCGAGCCGATGCCGCGAGCAGGTCGGCCGCCGCTGCTGATGCCGCGGCCGCGATCGACGCCGGCGCAACCAACGGAGGACCATCGCGGTGACCCGTCAGAGCCATCGCTCCGCTCTCAGCCCACTCGATGACGCCAGAATCGTCATTCGTCATCGGCATCGACGGTAGCCCGTGGCGGCTTCAGGCCATGGGCACAATTGAGTGAAGTGCGGCTCACGGCGCCAGAATCGGTCTACATCACCGATCCGGGGGCAGAAGAAGATGGTGGAACTCAAGCCTGGGGCACGCTTCCAGAGCACCGTATGTACAACCCAGGTGATCGTCGTGAAAGGCGGTGGCAAGGTCCGCCTCGAGTGCGGGGGCTCGCCGATGGTGCCCGCCGGTAGCGCCGACGTTTCCGGCTCACCGTCTCCCAATGCCATCGGTGGCACCCAGCTTGGCAAGCGCTATGGCAACGAGGAGGCCACGATCGAACTGTTGGCCACCAAAGCGGGCGACGGGTCACTTGGGGCCGATGGCGAAGCTCTGCAGATTGCCGGAGCCAAATCACTCCCCGCCTCCGACTGAGCGCTCTCGCTCCATGAACCTCATCATGTTGCTCGAGATGGCGGCTGAGGCCATGGGCGATCGGATCGCGGTCGGATCTCGCTTGGAGGGAACCACCTACAACCAACTTCTCCAGCAGGCCTCCACTGCCGCGGCCGGTTTCAGAGCCGCCAACGTCGATCGAGTGCTCTTGTGCGACGAGTCGAGCCCCGCCGTTCCCGCCGCGCTGTTCGGAGCGGCTTGGGCCGCGATCCCCTACGCACCACTCAACTACCGCCTCGCCGACGACGACCTGAGGAGCCTCGCCCAACGCGGTGGTCCGGCCATCGCGATCACCAACGCTCACACTGGGCTCCGACTCAGCGGCATCGACACGATCGAAACGATCGACCGCGATGTCTTCCTCACCACCGGCTCTGAATCGATGCCCGAGTCCGCCTGGAGCATGGATCCCGAGGAGATCGCCATCATCCTCTTCACCAGCGGCACCACAGGACCACCAAAATCGGCCATCTTGCGCCATCGTCACCTCGTCTCCTACATAGTCGACACGGTCGACTTCATGGGAGCCGCCGAGGACGAGGCGACCCTGGTGAGCGTCCCGCCGTACCACGTGGCGGGTGTGGCTTCCGTGCTCTCGTCGGTCTATGCCGGGCGCAGAATCGTCCAGCTCCCCACCTTCGACCCCGATCAATGGATCGACACGGTCCTTCAGGAGGGCATCACCCACGCCATGGTGGTGCCAACCATGCTCACCCGGATCGTCGACGCCATCGAAGCCCGCGGCGGCGAACCCCTGCTCGGCGTGCGCACCCTCGCCTACGGCGGCGGCAGAATGCCACCCCAGGTGATTCGACACGCTCTCGAACTCTTCCCGATCACCTCATTTGTGAACGCCTACGGGCTCACCGAGACCAGCTCCACCATCTCCCTCCTCGGTCCCGACGATCATCGAGTGGCCCAATACAGCGACGACCCGAGCCACAAGCGCAGGCTTGCGAGCGTGGGCAGGCCACTGCCCGGAATCGATGTGGCGGTCCGAGACCCTCACGGAACCGATCTTCCGATCGGCAGTGTCGGGGAGATCTTCGTCCGAGGCACCCAGGTTGCCGGCGAATACCTGGAGAAGGGCTCGACGCTCATCGACGGCTGGTTCCCCACCCGCGACAACGGCTACGTCGACGAGTTCGGCTACCTGTTCTTGCAGGGACGCAACGACGACGTGATCGTCCGTGGCGGCGAGAACATCTCGCCCGGCGAAATCGAGGATGCTCTGCTCGCTCACCACGGAGTCACCGATGCAGCTGCGATCGGTGTGCCCTGCCGGGAGTGGGGAGAGAAGGTGGTGGTGGTCGTGCTGGCCGATGCCGAGCCTCCATCGGAGTCAGAACTCCGTGACCACGTGCGCACCCGTCTGGGATCGAGTCGGGCGCCCGCTCATGTGGTGTTCATCGACGAACTCCCCTACAACGACACGGGCAAACTCCTGCGCCGAGTGCTCCGGGCCGACTACTCGCACCTCGGCGACGGTCCGGCCAGTTGAGATGAGGGCCACCCGGTGGACACTGGGCGACGCCGCCTCGGCGATCGCTTCTCCTGATCTCCACCACATGGTGGGCGTTGCGGTGGGCGTCCCCGTGGTGGTGGTCGACCTCGGCCCGGATGCCGACGCCAACGAGACCGATCGTGTCGTGGCCGAACTCACCGCCCTCCCGGCGGTGATCGTGACAACCGGCGACAGGCGCGATGAACGAGGCGACGTGCACGTCGACGACCCCGATCCCATCGTCGCAGCCACACTGGCCAATCCACTCGCCGCGGTCACCGCGACCCAGGTGCTCCGCGGATCAGAAGGGCGCACACTCGCCGAAGGGCTCCTCGTCGAATCTCTCGCCTACGCCACCCTGCAGTCCGGGCCCGAACACCGGGCCTGGCAGGCCGGTCAGGGCCGACGGGTACGGTCCGACGATGCTGAGCCAAGGATCCGGATCGTCGATCACGGGAGTCACGTCGAGATCGTGTTCACCCGGCCTCGTCTCCACAATCTGATCGACGCCGCCATGCGGGACCAACTGGTCGATGCGTTGAAGGCAACGGCCGTGGGCGCACCCCGATCCATCCGACTGGGCGCCGATGGCCCCACCTTCTGTGGTGGTGGCGACCCGGCCGAATTCGGCACGGTCGCTGATCCTGCTACCGGCCACGCCGTGCGCTCCACGGCCGGCATCGCGCCATGGCTCTCCTTGGTGGCCGAGAGGGTCACCGCGGAAATCAGAGGAGCGTGCGTAGGAGCCGGAGTAGAACTGATCGCGTTCTGTGGCCGGGTGGAAGCCACCGAAGATGCCCGCTTCCAACTCCCGGAAGTGGCCATGGGGCTGCTCCCCGGCACGGGAGGAACCATCAGCGTGCCGGCCCGTATCGGCCGTCAGCGCACCCTCGAATGGCTCTTGACCGCCAACGAGATCGATGCCGTAACCGCCCTCGAGTGGGGCGTGGTCGACCAGATCGTCTAGTCCGTTCGGCCCATCAATCATGAAGCGGTTCGCGCCGATGGTCATACCGACCGCTTCATCGGGAGTCCACGATGCACGCCCTTTTCCTCTTCGTTCGCCGTCTCCGTTGTGCCGACGGCGAACGAGGCGCCTCACTCATCGAGTACGCGCTGGTACTCGCCCTCATCGCGATGGTGTGCGTTGCCGCGCTCACCGCGCTCGGCTCCACCACCAGTGGCAGCTTCTCAGAGGCGACGTCATTGCTGGACTGACCACCTGCCCGGCGTGATCAGCGTCGACCGAAACTGTCTCCCAGGTTGGACTGTTCGAAGCCGGCCGGGCTGACGCCGGTAGTGGCGTAGAGGTAGAGGGCAGTCTGGAAGATGGCATTCAGGGCGGTGAGCACCACGATCACGGTGGCGACCCAGGCGATTGCCACGATCACCCCCAGGACCAGGATGGGGCCACCCAGCGAACCGGCTACGACAATGACGATGATCGCCGGGATCATCGCAACCATCCCCAAGAGACCAAAGCCGACACGGGCGGCGATGTTCTCGCCCCAGGTCTGCTTGAGCAGCCCGGCCGATTCCTTCAGCCCATCGATTGCACCCTTGTCGTCGATGATGATCGCGGGCACCACGAGGAAGGTGGCGATCTCCCATGCCGCGCCGACGAAACCGAGAACGAAGCGGGCAAGGAATCCTGCCCTTTCGCGCAGCGCTTGGAGAATGAGCCCAACCGTGGCGGTGAGCAGAGCCCAGGGCACGAGGCCGGGCAGACGGTGCACCGCACGGCTGAGCGCGGAGCGGACGGTGGGATCACCGCCCGTGAGCCGTTCGTGGGCACCGGCGACCAGAGCTCCGTTGAAGAAGACGCTGACCAGGCTCAGTGACAAGGCAGCAACGATGCCGACCAGAATCAGCGCTGGACTGGCCGTGGACTCTTCACCTGCGGTGCTGGACGAGGTGTCGAGCAGGGCGATCGTGGGAATGGCGAGGACCACGATCACGCCGACCGCGGTCAGGAAGGAAAGGATCGGAATGAAGAGAAGTTCGCGGTCGTGGCGGAGAACTCGCCAAGAGACCTTGGCGAGTTCGATGGTGTTCTTGATTCGGCCCATCCCGCAACCGTAGCCGGTAGGGAGAAGGTCAGCGCCGACGCCGACCTCGACGCCCTCCGGCCTTTTCGTTTCGGCGGGCCCTCTCCTCCTCGCGGCGACGCTGGGCCGACAGCTCCTCCCCCAAAGCCCGAAATCGCTCCACACGATTCGGATCGGCAGTGCCTTCGCTCATGGCCTCCACCAACGCACAGCCGGGTTCGGCGCTATGGGTGCAATCGCGAAAGCGACAATGGTCGGCCAACTCCACGAGATCACCGAACACCAACCCGAGCGCATGTTCAGCTTCCCAGAGGCCGATTGCGCGGATGCCGGGTGTGTCGAGGATGAGCCCGGCCCCATTGGGCAACAACACCAGTTCTCGGGCGGTGGTCGTGTGGCGCCCCTTCGCATCCTTCTCCCGCACTTCGCCGGTATCCACCACCTCATGGCCGACGATGGCATTGACAAGGGCCGACTTCCCCACCCCACTCGCACCGATCAGGGCCAGCACCCTTCCCGCGCCGATCATCGCGCTCAGTTCCTCGAGACCGGAGCCATCGACCGCACTGGTGACCATCACCGGGAGATCACCCGCCACAGATCGCACGATCGACTCGGTGGAGTCGTCGCCGGCCAGGTCGCCCTTGGTAAGGATCACCACGGTGCGCGCTCCGCTGTGGGCGGCAATCACGAGCAGGCGTTCGAGTCGGCCCGGGGGCAGGGGCCGGTCCAACCCGTGGACCACACCCACCAGATCCACATTGGCGGCAAGGACCTGCTCGAGATCACGTTCGGCCGGATCGCGACGACTCACCTGGGTGCGACGCTCCAACACCCGCTCGATCACCTCGCCAAGACCGTCCTCGTCGTGTACCTCGACCCAGTCGCCGGTGACCGGAGCCACCTCGTCCTGAGAGCGCTGGGAGTCCGACAGCACCCGTACTCGACCGGCAGCGGTGATGACGTCGCACTCGCCTCGATCGACGCGAACGACCCTGGCGAGGCGCACCCCGGGCGGGATCTCCCCTCTCGACAGGTGGTCGAGTCCCCACTCGACGAGGTCGCTTGTCATGAGCTCAAGTGTGCCCTCCACCGGACTGCGGCGCCGAGTTCGCTCTCAGGAAGCAATTCAGGAACCATTTCGGGAACCAATCCGGGCGCCGATGCGTTTCCTCTCTCATGGAGCGACAGTCACTCCCCGAAACGCGAACCGCCGAGACGCCTCCTTCCTGGATGGGTGCCATAGCGGGCATGGGCGCGGCAGCTGTGGCGCTCGCCTTCGGCCAGTTCATCGAGGGCGCCACCGACGTGCCCGGACTCGTGCTCGGCGTCGGCGAGTGGATCATCGACATCACCCCCGGCTGGGTGGCCGAACGGTCGATCGAAGACCTGGGCACCGCAGGCAAGGGCAACCTCCTCCCGGGCATCACGATCGTCTCCTTCCTCCTTGCGGCCGGGCTCGGATCCTTCGCCCTCCGTCGTGGTACCCGCTACGGAGTGGCCGGCTTCGCCGCCTTCGGCCTCCTCGGCGGATTCGCAACCGCCCGCAACCCCCAGTCCCCCGCACTCGCCAGCTGGTTCTGGTCGTTGGTGGCGGCCGGGCTCGGAGTCGCCACCCTCATCTTCCTCCTCAACCGTGCTCACGCCAGTGTCACCACGCCCGACGTCGACGATCTCCCCAGCCCCCTCAACCCTCCCCACAGTCGTCGCGCCTTTATCGGCTGGGGCGCCGGTGCCGGCGCCGTGGCCCTCACCGGCATCGCGGCCGGGCGCGCCACCATGGGCAAGTCGGCCGCGGAGATCGCGCGGGACTCCACCGTGCTTCCGGCCGCCAGCTCCACCTCGCCGTCGAGCACCACCAGCACCACCACAACCACCGAGCCGGCCACCGGCGCCCTCACCGACCGCGTGGCCAGCGTCACTGGGGACACCTTCGACGAGATCAGCGGTATTTCTCCGTGGGTATCGCCCTCCACCGATGGCCAGTTCTATCTGATCGACACCGCCCTCAGTAAGCCCCAGGTCGATCCGGCGAAGTGGCGGCTCAGCTTCACCGGAATGGTCGACAACCCCTACGAGCTCAGCTACGACGAAATCCTCGGGATGGATCTGGTCGAGCAGACGATCACCATGTCGTGCGTGTCCAACGAGGTGGGCGGATCCCTGGTGGGTAACGCGGTCTGGACCGGGGTCCCTCTAGTCGATCTGCTCGATCGGGCCGGCGTGCAGGAAGGTGCCACCCAGGTGGTGGCTCGAAGTGTCGACGACTGGACGGCCGGCTTCCCCACCGAAGTGCTCTTCGACGGCCGCAACTCGCTTCTCGTGGTGGGCATGAACGGCGAACCCCTCCCGATCCGCCACGGCTTCCCCGCTCGCCTGGTGGTGGCCGGGCTCTACGGCTACGTATCAGCCACCAAGTGGATCGAGGAGATCAACCTCACCCGGTGGGACGACTTCAACGGTTACTGGGTGAATCTCGGCTGGGCCAAGGAGGGTCCGATGAAGACGATGTCTCGCATCGACGTACCCCGCAACCGCACCCGCATCGAGCAGGGCCTCACCCCGGTGGCCGGGGTCGCGTGGGCTCCCACGAGTGGCATCGAGAGCGTTGAACTCAGCATCGACGAAGGCCCATGGATTCCCTGCGACCTCGCCATCCCCGGCAGCGACGAAGCGTGGGTGCAGTGGAAGCTCGAATGGGACGCCACCCCCGGTATTCACGCACTCCAGGTGCGAG
>Ga0255047_10001935_pt1 | contig 14232 bp, 15 predicted proteins | sample JV7_2_1_MG_FD_183640 | JGI IMG/M metagenome (GOLD analysis project Ga0255047, IMG submission 183640) | Seawater microbial communities from Jervis Inlet, British Columbia, Canada - JV7_2_1 | ecosystem: Environmental > Aquatic > Marine > Inlet | place: Canada: British Columbia | collected 2016-10-06
TGCGCATGCTCCTGTGCCACAGGCAAGCGTCTCGCCGGCACCGCGCTCAAAGACGCGCAGATCAATGTTTGCGCGATCGAGAATGTGCATAAAGCCCACGTTTATGCCTTGCGGGAAGCATTCGTGATGCTCGATTGCCGGGCCCAGTCCGGCCACATCGGCCGTGCTGACATTAACTACGTCGAGTACGCAATGCGGATTACCCATCGACAGAATCGAGACGTCCAGTGCCACGCCGGCAACGTCAAGTTCTGTCAGCGCGGTATCGAAATCCGGTGTCCCCATGTTCACGGATGCCCGGTTTTCAGCAACGATGCGTGCTTCGATTAATCCGGCCGGACTCTCGAGCGCGAATTCCGCCGGCCGGCCGGGTTCCTTCGCGAGCAGCACAGCGACACAACGAACGCCGTTGCCACATTGTTCGACCTCCGAGCCGTCGTTATTGAAGACCCGATAGCTCGCGATCGCCGCTGAACTCTGTGCTGGAGCAAGCCACATCAACTGGTCGAAGCCGGGTCCGAATTCTGCATCGCAGAGTGTCTTCAGGACATCTGCGCTTGGCAGAATCGAGCCCGCGCTGCGCTGATCGACAATCAAAATCTGGTTGCCGGCGCCCTGCATTTTTTGAAAAGCGAGCTGCATGTCTGGAGTGTATCGTTACGGTTTAGTCGGATGGACTTTTGAAGTCTGCGTCTGTAGTTTACATAAGTTCGGTACCAATCTAATAACATTGCCCTTGGGGAGAGTCATGCGGCACATAATGGTCTTAAACGCGAAAGGTGGCTGCGGCAAAAGCACGCTCGCGACCAACATCGCCTCTTATTTTGCCAGCGAAGGCGCTGCTGTCGCGCTGGCTGACTACGATCCACAGCGGTCGGGTCTCGACTGGCTGGAGCGCAGGCCCGATAACCGGCCCAATATCGCAGGAGTTGCCGCCTTCGAAGACGGTCTTCGTCATGTACCCCGCAACGCGGACATCGTGGTCAGCGATGCGCCGGCACGTTCGCACGGCGCGGAGCTCACAAACCTGGTCAAGCACGCCGAAACGATCGTTGTGCCGGTGTTGCCGTCGACCATCGACATGCAGGCGACCTCGACCTTCCTCAAAGAGTTGCAAGGCGTGGCCAAGGTGCAGCGCAAAGAGGTAAAGATCGGAGCAATCGCGAATCGCGTTCGTGACAACACGCTGATATTCGGTGACCTGGATGAATATCTGACCAAAGCTCGCGTGCCATATATTGCTGCGCTTCGTGAAGCACAAAACTACGTGCGTGCGTACACTCGCGGCCTGGGTATTTTCGAGTTACCGGAGTATCTCGCCTGGCCGGATTGGGACGACTGGGAGCCGGTGACGTCGTGGCTGCGGAGTGTGCGTAGCCAGCCCTGATCGGGCCTGAAGGCCCTCCTACAACAAGCTCGCGCGAATGCCGTCCGCGGCATTCGGATACTGTGGTGTGACACCGAGCTGCTCGCGCATACGTGAAGTTGCAACGCGACGTGAATCATCGGAGCGTCGTGCCGCGCCCCCGCCCTCTGTTTCGGGGGACGGCGGAAGGCCGGCTTGCCGTGCGACCTCCTGGGAAAACCAGGTCGATGAGCGATGATCGCCATCCCCGACGTTATAGATTCCGCCAGCTGCGTCGCCGCAGAGTGCTGCGATGCAGCAACTAACGAGGTCAGTCACGTGGATTCGATTGCCCGGACAGGCATCGGATTCCCGAACGATCGGGACAGAACTGCGAATGCGCTCGAGGCCCAGCCTTCCGGGGCCGTAAATTCCGGGCACTCTAAGTATGTACAAGCGAACATTCTCGCCAGTCGCCCATTCCTGTACGCAATGCTCAGCCTCTACCCTGCGTTTGGCGCGGGCGGTGGTTGGTCGTACCGCGGCAGTTTCATCCACCAGCGCTCCACCGCAATCGCCATAAACACCGGAGGTACTGATGTAGACGAAGCGCTCGGGTGCCGGCTCGAGCATGCCGAGCAAATTTACCAGGCGGAGGTCTTGTTCATGATCGATCGCGGGCGGCACGGTATACAGAACACAATACGAAGCGGGTAGTGCGACCGGTAATGCGACGTCGGTGTCAAGGTCCAGAGACGCGGTGCGATCAAGCTCGATAGTGCCGGGAACGGCGAGCTTTTCGATGACGCGTCGGCCGACATAGCCCGCGCCAACGACAATCGTTGTTGCATCGCTCATGCTGTGACCAGCGGGCCCAAAGGCCCTCCTACAGATCTGCAGAGAGGTGCGGGATGGCAGGCAGTGGGTCATCGGTAACCATGCCGAGTCCTGCGCGGTACGCGTCAGCAGCAGCGTCACCTTCGCCCAGTTGATTGAGCAAACGACCGTAGACCTGGTACGCCTCGGGCGTCGGTCGCAATGCGATCACAGTCTCGAGATAACTACGCGCCTTGCCCCACAATTCATTGCGCAGGCAGAGTCGAGCGGATGCCAGCAGCAGATCCGGGTCATCGCCACGATCTGCCAGCCAGCCTTCGGCCCTCTTCAATTGCTTGCTGGCGTCAGCGCCTTCGACCAGACCAAAAAGACGAACCAGTGGTGCCCGCCATTCGGTTTTCAATGCGGTAACCAGGTCTTTTTCTGCCTTCTCATTCATCCCTGTGCGCATCAGCGCCGTGTAGTAGGCATTTAGCAGCGACGCGTCACCCATGAGTTTCTTCGGAATGATTTTCCACTCGGCGATGACCGCATCACCGTCGGCAGCACGATCCAGTTGCTCCACATATACACGGACCGTCCACTTGTCGATCGTCTCCTGATTGATTCGTCCATGCTTCTTGAGGCGCGGCAAAATTTGGGCGAGATTGGTCCAGTCCTCGAGGCGGTAATACAGGCGTCCAAGTAGCGCGATCGCGTAACTGTGATCTTTGGAGTTTTCGTCCAGCCGCCGCAACGTTGCGAGCGCCTGCTCATACTGATCGCGATCCAGCTGTAGCTCAGCCTGCGTCAGAAGAACGGCGTTGGCTGCTTCGGGTGTATGTTCGTAGGCAAGCTTCAACCATTCGTCGCGGCGTTCATCCTGGCCCTGCAAGTGGGCGGCGCGGGCAGCCTGCAGGTAATTAAAGAGTGGTGCATCGCTACTGGTCGCGGCGCGGGCAAGCAGCTTTTCGCCGCGAGCGAAATTACCCTCCGCGATCAGAATCATCCCCTGTGTCAGTTTTTGCCCGGCCCGGCCCGCACGCAAGCGACCGGCGGCCTCTCCCAGTTTGCGCGGCGCCCGCACGACGAACAATATCAACCACACGAAAAAGACCAGCAGTACGGCGATTCCCAGCAGTACCGGCACGGACATCTCGAAGATGTGGCCGCGGAAATTGATGAGGACATAGCCTGGATCGCCGAGCAGGAAGTGTGCGGCGAATGCACTCAGGACGAGCGCAACAACGACAATGGCAGCGAATTTCATTGCGCGGACTCGGACACGGCATTGAACTGGCGTAGCAGTCGCAGCGATCCGGATATGTCAGGTGCAGCAACCGCAAACATGCCGCCGCTGACTTCTGCGATCGTTTCCCTGGCGGTGGATACCTGCGCGTTATCCGCGTCGAAGTACAGCTCCAGCCAGGCAGCCGCGTCGGTAAGACTCGCCTCAAAAACGCTTTGTTCGCCGCGTAGCAGGGAAAGTCGTGCGGTCTGCAGTTGTAGCGTCAGGTTGGTGCGCAGAAAGGACTCTGCCTCCGGGGCGATTAACGGCATAATCTCAAGATCGGTGGTGCGATGCTTCACGAGCCCTGATGTGGCTTCCTTGATGGAATTCCAGGCCCGATCCAGACGGCCGATTTCCTCGTCAGTCTCTTCCGCCACGTCGTCTTCGATGCGCTCAATACGTCGCAACGGCAGCGACTCGACGACGCGTGCCAGGCTGGCGAGCTGCAGCGTGATGCCTTCCACATCGGGAGTCCGCATGCCGCCCAGTGCGGCGAGTTCGTCCGCAATCGCAACCCGCACGTTGGTCAGGGCAGGGTTGGCGAGTTGTGCGATTCGCTCGTCGGCCATGCTCAGTGCTCGTGCCGCCATTTCCGGGTCACCGGCGAGTTGCAGCTGTGCGTTCGCGAGTTGCATGTAGTACTCGGCTTCGCCAAGCAACCAGGTGTCGCGCGCGCCGGTCGATACGCCCTGCAGCGTTGCGAGTGCCGCCTCGAAACTGGAAATCCGTTTTGGTAGCGAATCGAGCAGCCGCATGCGATCGTTTATGTCGCGCTCAAGAACATCGATCTTGTCGCTGAGTCCGCTGTCTGCCTGAGACAGTTCCCCCAATTCCGCTTCGATAGCCGCCAAGGCCTCTCTTGCAGCGTCAATTCGCCCACCGAGATTCGTGATCGAGGCTTCGATGTTGCCGCTGCTCAACTCGAGGTCTTGTTGCGTGCGCCAGTCTTCGTAAATTGTGTAAGCAACCGCAACCAGTGCGACTACGGATAGCAGCAGTGCAAACCAGGCGACGCCACCCCCTGTGCGGCTGGTTTCGGGCAAAGGACTGTCTTCCACCTCGTCCGGTGTAACGCTCTCTTCGCTTTCGTCGTTTTCGCTCATCAGGGTTTTCCAGGTGCTGTAAGCCCAATCGCAGCAATTGTCCGTGCTATTTCATCCGCCCCAGGTCCATCTGACAGGGCAGCCGGTAGGTCCGGGAACTGATTCAAAGCTTCTTTTAACACACGTGCGGCCGGCGTAACCAGAGGTGTTCGTGCGAGCAGTTTCCGGGTTGGCTCCGGCAGTAGCGAGATCAGGTTAAGGAGCGCCGCGACACTCATCGCGGTTACGACGTTGATACCGCCTAATTCCCACTCGGAGGTGATCGTATCGACAGCCGCGGCCCCGTAGCTTGGCATCGTGCGTTCGTAAACCGACAGGTAATCTACGTGCGCGCCGCGGTTTCGCAATGTTGTTGCCAGCAACTCACGACCGTCCTGACCGCGAATGATGCGTACGGTTTTTCCCGATAGGTCGGCGAGCTCCGCTTTAGCGAGAAGATGCTCGCTGTCAAAACCCGTTACTGAAAGAATATCGACCGATCGGCCGGCTGCCTCGATCGCCTTGGCGGTGGCCGGGCCAACCGCGGCGATGCGAGCGTTCAGAACGTGCTGTAGTCCATGTTGGACCGCATTGCTGCTGACGAAAATAGCGATGTCGGGGTCTGGTAGCTGCGCGGCATCGGAAGATACTTGTGCGAGGTCGCGCGCGACGATCTGGATGGTCGGAAACGGTACCGCTTTTCCGCCACGCCGCTCAATTGCATCGACGAGCCCGGCAGCCTGATGCTGTGGTCGCGTGACGAGCACGCCGACGCCTGCCAGCGACAGATCAGTCATCCGCAGTACCGATGCTGGCGAGGATGTCCATTGCGCCGTTTTCAATAAGCTGATGCGCGAGTTGGACGGCGAGCTGTTCCGCATCGTCAATCTGGCCGCCGACACTGTCGCGAACAAAGCGACTGCCGTCGGGCATTGCAACCAAAGCGGTAATCGAAAGAACGCTGCCAACAGCAACGGCATGCACCGCGATCGGCGACTGGCAGCTCGCTTGCAGCATGCGCGCTATCGTACGTTCGGCCAGCGTGGTTCGGGAGCTCGTCTGGTCGTTGAGATTCGCGAGCAGCGCGCGCAGGTCAACGTTCGCGGCGAGACACTCAATGCCGATGACGCCCTGCGCCGCTGCGGGCAGCATTTCCTTCGGCGTCAGTTGTTGGCTGATATTTTCTTCCAGACCAAGACGCTCCAGTCCGGCCGCGGCAAGTACGATCGCGTCATAGTCACCATTGGCGAGCTTCGCGAGCCGCGTATTGACGTTGCCACGCAGCGGTTCAATCTGCAGGTCCGGCCGTAACATTTTCAGTTGTGCGGCGCGGCGCAGACTTGAACTTCCAACCCGCGCACCTTCGGCCAACTCATCCAGCGTCTTGCCGACCAACGCATCGGCGGCATTGGCACGCGGCAATGCCGCAGCAATGCAAAAACCCTGCGGCATATCGACCGGTACATCTTTCATCGAGTGCACGGCGATATCGGCACGATCTTCCTGCATCGCGACCTCAAGCTCCTTGATGAATAAGCCTTTGCCGCCAATTTTCTGCAAGCTCCGATCGAGGATTTCATCACCCCGCGTGGACAGTGGTACGAGCCTGACAGAATTGATTTCCACCAACTCGCGCAGGATTGCCGCTACGTGCTCGGCCTGCCATAACGCAAGTTCACTCTGGCGTGTTGCAATTCTGATATCCACGTTGCTAGCCTCCCTTTAACCGGCGCCGAACATCGGCAAGATGACGGCGGCTGATGGCCAGGTCGTCATCGTTTGCAGTTTGAGAATTCCTGAGTACTACCCTGGTCCTGCCATCCGCGTCTTTCTCGAGTCTGTCGATATGGCCGACCGCAACCAATGCGCCACGATGGATACGCACGAAGTCTTCGCTGAGCTCTTCTTCGAGGGCTTTGAGTGAGTCGTCGATCAGGTCCTGTTGGTCGCCATGATGCACTGTGACGTATTTTTGATCGGCGTTGAAGTAACTAATGTCAGCGATCGGAATCAGGTGTAACTCTCCGTGAATGCGAGTGCAGACATGCTGCCGGCAACTTTTGAGTTTTGATTCGGCGGTGAGTTGATTGAGCATCTGGCCGGTGATGCGGGCGGCATGTTCGAGTGCTTTTTCGAGGCGTTCACGGCGCACGGGTTTCAATACATAGCCGATGGCACGTGCTTCGAACGCATCGATCGCGTATTCGTCGTAGGCGGTCGTAAATACTACGGCGGGAGGTGCCTCCATGGCGTTCAGGTGGTGTGCGGTTTCAATTCCGTCCACGCCCGGCATGCGAATATCCAGCAGCACGACATCCGGACTGTGCGCAGAGGCCATCGATATGGCCTGTTCGCCGTTGGCTGCCTCGGCGACAACTTCGTGGTTGCCGAAATCGTTCACGAGTTGCCTGAGACGATCACGAGCCGGCTTCTCGTCGTCGACGATCAGGACTTTCACCCGTCCCTCTCTTCATACGGAAAGCGCAACCGGACCGAAAACGAATCATCGTTATCTTCGATATCCACGGTCGCACGATTGTCGTAAGCAAGTTCGAAGCGCTGCTGAATATTTGCCATCGCCATCTTGTTGCCGTCTTTGGAGCGTTGTTTGCCGGTCGCGACCGGATTCGAAATCGTGATGACGAGATAGTCGTCGTCGCGCTTGCCGGATACCACAACATCACCGCCATCGGGAAGCAATTCGATGCCGTGGTAGATGGCGTTCTCAAGCAACGGCTGAACAATAAGGCTCGGTATCAATGCGCGCATTGGCAGATCTGCGACATCCCAGCAAACGTTCAGCCGCTCACCCAGCCGAAGTTTTTCGATGCGCTGGTAAATGGCGGCAACTTCAAGCTCTTCCTTCAGCGTAGTGCGATCACCCGAGCCACCGAGGTTGGCGCGCAACAGGTCCGAAAGGTCTTCGACAGCCTCTTCGGCCTGGCGCGGGTCGGTGCGCGTCAATGATGCGATCGTATTCATGCTGTTGAACAGGAAGTGCGGCCGGATGAGTGCCTGCAGCGCACTGATGCGCGCCTGCGCTTCGAGAACGATGCTGCGTCGCCATTCACTCGAGACGTACAGGTAACGCATCGCAAGTGCGATCACGATGGAGCTGATCGCTACCGACCTGAGAATGAAGCCGCCGTGCGAGTCATCGATAATGACCGACTGGCCGAAAATTCGGGTAACCTGGTACGCGACTTCAGCCAACGTCAGGCACAGAACCTCAAGGACGATGAAGCTGATAACAAACGCGAAGGTCTTGCCGGAGCTTTCAAGCCGGCTCCGAAACAGGCACATGACGACTGCGCTGAGGATGCCCAGCCACAGGACGAACATGGACGTCTTCGCCAGTTCGATCATGAACATGCCGGGCGTGTCGTAGGCCGCGAGGGTCAGCAGGATCGCTACGAGCTCGGAGATCAGGACAACGACAAAAACCGTACTCGCAGCACAAAAATCAGGCAAATAGGCCTGATTTTCCGTGTTGTCGGAATCCGGTTTTGCGCCCAAGCCGGGTGCTCCTTAGAATCGGTACGCGGATTGTACCGTCACCCGGTATTCGATGGGTTGAACTAGTCGCAGTATTTTTGAATCTGCTCTTGCGCCTTGGCGCGGGCTTCCATGATCTGGTCATCATCGAGATAGACGCGCTCGCCGTCAGCATCCTGGTTATACAAGCGCCGGGCCGCGAGGTAGTTCTGCATGCGGGCACGCGATTTCTCGCAATCAGCCGCGCGTTGCTCAGATGTCGCCTTCTCGTCTGCAGCTGTCAGCTGGTCTTCGTCACGCTTGCTGCGTGCCTCAGCCCTTAGGGTCTCACGTTCGCGGCGAGCGTCAATGCTGGCCTGCACCGAGGCGTTATTAGTGCTTCTCGAGGACACATCGAGCCGTTCGACGTTATCGCCTAACGGACGATCTTCGTAATGCACGCTGCCATCGTCGTCCGTCCACTTATATATCTCTCCCGCAAGGACGGCGCCGCTAAACCCGAGGGTGGCGGTCGTAAACAAAATCAGTGTCTTGCGAAACATTGGACTCATTCCATCCAGGAATTGGTATTGCGATCATTTAAGCATGCCAAAGGACACTTTAATGTGACAACAGTCACAGCGGATATTGTGCACCCGCACGCTATTTATGGTCAAAAGAAAGCGGGCCCAAGGGCCCGCTAAGTGTTTGTTTCTTAGGGGGAGTAAGAAACAATATGACTTATTCGGCTGCCGCAAACTCCGGATAGGCCTCGAGACCGCATTCCGAGATATCCACACCCTCGTACTCTTCCTCTTCCGTGACGCGGATGCCGAACGTCTTCTTGATCACGAACCAGACGGCAAAACTGGCCGCAAATACCCAGGCGAAGATGGATGCAATGCCGATTAGTTGCCATTTGAGTGAGGCTTCCGGGTTGGTAAGGCAGACGGCGAGCAGGCCCCAAATACCGACGACACCGTGCACCGAGATCGCACCGACCGGGTCATCTATCTTCAACTTGTCGAGCGTAACGATGGAGCCGACCACAAGCAGGCCACCAACAGCGCCGATCATCGTCGCCTGGAGGGGCTCGGGTGTGAGCGGCTCGGCCGTGATAGCGACTAACCCGGCGAGTGCGCCGTTAAGCGCCATGGTCAGATCAGCCTTACCAAACCAGAAACGCGACAGTATTAGTGCGAATGCCAGGCCGCCGGCCGCAGCCATGTTGGTGTTCACGAATACCAGGGCGACGCTGTTGGCTTCGCCAACATCCGAGACCTTGAGTTCCGAACCGCCGTTGAAGCCAAACCAGCCGAGCCACAGGATCAACATACCCAGAGTTGCGAGCGGCAGGTTGCAACCCGGGATCGCGTTGACCTGCCCGTTGGCTCCGTACTTGCCCTTGCGTGCCCCAAGTAGCAAGACGCCGGCCAGTGCGGCCGCCGCGCCACACATGTGCACGACGCCGGAACCAGCGAAGTCGAGAAAGCCAACCACTCCGTCGCCGACGTTGAGCCAACCGTTGCCCCATTTCCAGAAGCCCTGCACCGGGTAGATGAAGCCGGTCAGGATTACGGCAAACAGGAAAAACGACCAGAGCTTCATGCGCTCCGCGACGGCACCCGAAACAATGGACATGGCCGTTGCAACGAACACGACCTGGAAGAAAAAGTCGGCCAGGTTTGAATAATAGGCGTCGCCTGCGAGCACAGCAGCAGAGGCGTTATCGCCGGAACCAAGCAACCCACTACCGAAGGTCGTGAGACTCTGAAACAGGCCGCCGGCGAACGCGTCGCCGGGATACATGATCGTGTATCCACACAGCATGTACATGATGCAGGCGATGGAATACAGGCCGACGTTCTTAGTCAGAATCTCGGCCGTGTTCTTCGCCCGTACGAGTCCTGCCTCGAGCATCGTAAAGCCTGCGGCCATCCACATGACCAGTGCGCCCATGACAAGAAAGTAAAAAGTGTCCAGCGCATACGCCAGTTCAGTGACCTGCGCCGAAATTTGCGTTACTTCATCCACGTGAAGTTCCTCCGCTTGAAATGTTGTTAAACGGCTTCGGCACCGGTCTCACCGGTTCGAATACGAATGGCCTGGGCCAGTTCGGCGACAAAGATTTTGCCATCGCCAATCTTGCCCGTTCGTGCCGCGCTGGCAATCGACTCAATAACCTGGTCGGCCAGCTCATCGGCGACAGCGAGTTCGATCTTCGCTTTGGGAAGAAAGTCGACGACGTACTCAGCGCCACGATATAGCTCCGTGTGTCCGCGCTGACGGCCGAAACCCTTTACTTCTGTAACCGTAATGCCCTGGATACCGATGTCGGCAACGGCCTGACGAACGTCGTCGAGTTTGAACGGCTTGATGATCGCGGTGATCATTTTCATTACGCAATCCTCCTGCTAGAGATCGAAAGCTTTGCCGATTGTGAGTACGATCGCTTCGTCGTTCTCACCGACGAGGTCTTCGTTGGAGAAAATCAGGCTCAGGCCCACGTCGATTTCTGCGACGGTCGTTCCGTAGCCGACTTCCAGGTACTCGCCAGCAAAGTCCTGCGAGAACCCGCCGAGCTTGCCGTAGAAACCGTTTTTCTCAATGGTCGCTGAGTAGAACGTGTAGTTCTGTTTGGGGCCATCGAAGTTGTCGTACTCACCGATGGCAACATCAAGGGTTAGCAAGCCAAAGCCGGCGCCGAGGTTGATTTCCTGGTAGGTATCGTCGAAATCGCCGGTGTAGTAATACCCGGTGAAGCCAACAGTGAGGTCGACCTTGCCGACGGTAGTGCCGTAACCAAAGTAGCCGTCGACCTCGAGCCCATCGCCCACATCGGCGGCCCAGGTGCCGGCGTAAAAGCCGCCGTTCTCATAATCGATGCCGCCATTGGCGGAGGCGCTTTCCTGGAATATTCCGCGATAGTAGTACTCGCTCGCGAAGCCGAGGTTGGCGGACCAGTCTGCGTTCGCGACGCCGGTTATTGTAAGCAGGCTCAATAGCAGTCCGCGTCTCAACAAGGTCTTCATTTTGGTGCTCCCAATTAGGTAAGTGAAAAGAGTCACCTCCTATAGAGCAGAATTCGTGCCAAAACAAAAATCACCTTTAAACTCAACCACTTAATTTAGGACAGTTTACTTGAATGCCCCATTTTGGTGCACGCTCCGGCCGTCATGCACTGTTTTGGTGAGCGGGTCGCGGAAATCAGGGCGGTTGATCGCAATTTGCCGCTGGCGTTTTTCGTGGTGCTGCGGTATCAAGCGGATATGAATACGACACCAATTGAAGAACTCGCCAGGAAGCTGGCCGACGCAGTGCCGGAAGGCGTGCGATCGATACAAAGCGACCTCGAAAAGAGCTTTCGCTTAGTGCTGCAGACCGGCATCGGCAAGCTCGACCTCGTAACGCGTGAAGAATTCGAGGTGCAGGAAGCTGTCCTGGCGCGAACGCGCGAGAAGCTCGAGGCGCTCGAAGCACGATTGAAGGATCTGGAAAACACGTAGGAGCGGCTTTAGCCGCGATGTAGGAGGCCGCCACGCGGGCGACCTGGCCAAGGAGGGCCGTTTGAGTCTCGCCATACTAAGAAGCCGCGCGCAGCTCGGCAGCAACGCGCCACCCGTCACTATAGAAGTGTTCCTGTCAGGTGGACTGCCCGCGTTTTCGATCGTTGGCATGCCGGAAACCGCCGTTCGTGAAAGCAAGGACCGCGTTCGTGGTGCAATTCTGAGTTCCGGTTTCAAATTTCCGCAGGAGCGAATCACCGTTAGTCTCGGCCCGGCCGATATGCGCAAGACGGGCGGCCGCTTCGACCTGGCGATTGCACTTGGCATTCTTGCTGCGGGCAAGCAACTACCCGCAACATCGGTTGCGGGCATCGAGTTCTACGGCGAACTCGCACTCAATGGTGACATCAGGGCGGTGCCAGGCGTATTGCCGGCAGCACTCAAAGCGGCAGCGGATGGCAACAGCGTGCTGGTGCCGGGAGCCAATGCCGCCGAGGCAACGCTGACCGAAACGGAAGTGCGCTCAGCGGCAACATTGTTGGAAGTCAGCGCGCACCTCTCGGGGTCGGCGGAGCTGGAGGTGTTACCGCAGCGACGTCCCGCTGCTGTGGACAGCTCTGATCCCGATCTGTCAGACGTAAAAGGTCAGGCACACGCCAAACGGGCACTCGAGGTGGCAGCATCTGGTGGTCACAACATCCTGTTCATCGGTCCGCCAGGAACCGGCAAGAGCATGTTGGCGCGGCGCCTGCCCGGCATACTGCCGACCATGTCAGAAGCCGAAGCGTTGGAAACAGCCGCGGTGAATTCAGTCCTCGGAAAACCGATCGATCTTGCTCGCTGGCGAAAGCGGCCGTACCGCGCGCCACACCACACGGCATCGGCGCCCGCACTTGTTGGCGGCGGTGCAGGACCACATCCCGGCGAAATTTCCAGGGCACACAACGGCGTGCTGTTTCTCGATGAGTTACCCGAATTCAATCGCAATGTGCTCGAGGTGTTGCGCGAACCGTTGGAGGCCGGCGTCATTACCATTGCGCGCGCGGGCAATCACGCCGACTTCCCGGCCAACTTCCAGCTCATTGCGGCGATGAACCCGTGTCCGTGCGGATACCTCGGCGATATATCCGGCGACTGTGGTTGCAGTGCGCAACGCGTCGATGCCTACCGCGGCAAGATCTCCGGCCCGCTGCTGGACCGGATCGACTTGCATGTCGAAGTGGGTCGGCCGTCGAAGCAGGCGTTGCGCACATCGGGACCTAGCGGCGAGGCAAGTCGCGATGTTGCGAAGCGAGTCGAAGTGTCGCGCAACATTCAGCTGTCACGGCAAGGCATCTGCAATGCTCGCATTCGAAGTAACGCGATTGAAAAGCACTGCTCGCTGGACGAAAACTGCCTGGGGCTACTGGAGAGTGCGGTTGACCGTTTCAATATGTCGGCGCGATCGTATCAACGCGTGCTGCAGGTTGCGCGAACCGTGGCCGACCTGGCCGGCGCACAAACTATATCGCCCCCGCATATTGCGGAGGCGTTAAGTTTGCGGCAGCTTGACCGGAAGAAGTAGGAGGGCCTTCAGGCCCGACAGCATTCGCGGCTAAAGCCGCTCCTACTGTTGGAGCGCTCCCTGGAGCGCGATGCCTACTGCGCCTGACTTACCATGTAAGCAACAGCGTCCAGAATCTCCTGGTCCGACAGGTCGACCCGACCGCCTTTGGGCGGCATGTAGCCAACATCGGTGAATCCATTCAATGCGTTCTGGCCGAGTTGATCCGAGCCCTTGGCGATGCGCGCAGCCCAGCCGGCGGAATCACCCAGTACCGGGGCGTTGCCGATGCCCGTGCCATGGCAGGCGAGACATGCGGTGTTGTAGATCTGTGGTCCGGACATTGCCGTCACGACCGGCGCTGGTTCTGCGGCGGTCACTATGGTCGGTGCCGATGACTCCACTTCCTCGCCTGGCAAATAGACTTGTCCGAATGGCTTGACGCGGGAGGCAACGGCGGCCTGGTATTCAACCGCGTCACGCGTATAGACGCCCTGCGTCAAATCCGACATTTTTAATGCCAATACAAGAAAGCCCATCGCGACTGCGGCGCTAACGCCCAGGACAATGGAATACACATCGAAGAATTTCTGGTCCCGACTCAATACTTTGCTCCGGAGATAATACGGTTGTCTGCCCGGGCGTAACTCCCGGGAGGTGGCGGGCGATTATATAACAAGTGTACGCTTAGCAGGGGAGGCGAAAATGAAACACCTGAGATATCTGTACATCGCATTGCTGCTTGGGCTCACGCCCGTCGCGGGTGCCGGCGAGGAGCCGGAATACGTACTGTTCGTTGGCAACAGCTTCACGTACTACAACAATGGCCTGCATAGTCACTATCGAAACCTGTTGCACGCCGCGCATACGGATGGCGAGGCGCCCGGTAACCGGAGATTGTTGACGATTTCCGGCGGCACGCTGCCCGAGCATTCGAGTGGATTGCAACAGATGCTCGCCGGCCAGGCATGGGACGTGGTCGTGCTGCAGGGATACAGCAGAGGTCCGATTTCGCCGCAGATGGCTGAGCCGTTTCGAAGCGCCGCACGGCAATACGCGAAGGCAATTCGTGAAAACGGGGCCGAGCCCGTGTTCTTCATGACCTGGGCCTACGCCGACAAACCGGAGATGATCGAGCAACTGGATGACGCATACACTGCGATAGGCGCGGAACT
>Ga0255047_10001936_pt1 | contig 14224 bp, 19 predicted proteins | sample JV7_2_1_MG_FD_183640 | JGI IMG/M metagenome (GOLD analysis project Ga0255047, IMG submission 183640) | Seawater microbial communities from Jervis Inlet, British Columbia, Canada - JV7_2_1 | ecosystem: Environmental > Aquatic > Marine > Inlet | place: Canada: British Columbia | collected 2016-10-06
GGATAGGAACCTGTGATTAGCCGCATCCCGGATCTTCTGGATGTCTTCTTCGGTAAACCGGATCAGCATCTATCCTCACCTTCACCGTCTACGTTCAGCCTCCGCATTACCCAGGATCGAGAGTGCCCGATCCTTACAGCCATCGAGGATAGGCCGACGCCATTTCTTCGCATCACCTCGAGGGCAAGATCAAAACCGTGCGAGCGAAGCCACCCTCTCAGCCTCTTGCCCTTGTGCGACATATCGAGGGGGTAGTCTTGCGCCTTCCCCTCGACGGCAACGAGCCGGACCCAACGAATCACCTCGTCGAAGCCCGGCTCGTCTATCGGTAGATCTTCTCTCTCCGATATGATGTCGCAGAGATGAGACACCTACGCCGCCCCGGCCTCGTATCGCTCCTCCTCCTCGTGCGTAGCCTCTGCTATCTGCGGAGAGAAAAGCTCTTCCTGGGTCGGGACCGCCGAGACATGCACCTCGGCGCCGACGTAGTCGGCCAGCTTCTCCATCTCCTTGCGGGAGAGCATGACGTCGAGGCGCAGCTTCATCGTCGAATCACCGAGCCGGTCGATAGACAGGACGGGCGATCCGTTTGTGCTTGCGCTGGGGAACTTGAAGATCCTTCCTCCGTCGATGTCGTGGATCTGTACCGCCAGGGTAGGGACGCCACACCGAGTCTGAATCTTTACCCCTGGATGGCTTCCGTCGTAGCCTGCAATTTGCTGCTCGATGTCTTCATAGCAAGGGAACAAAACCTCGACAGCGCCGGAGCATTTCTCGTCGACAAGTATGTCGAGGTGGAAGTCGGTAGCGATCCTCTCTACTCGGTTCCCGTCCTCGTCTTTCTTGTTTACTTTTGCCGTTGTGCATTTGCGGATCATGGCCGCAGACCTCTCGAAATTAAAAACGCTCATCCCTAAACCTCCTTAGGTTCTATCTTGATCGTCCCCACGAAGAAACTCGCGCGAACCTCGTCGCCATATGCGACCCCGAGATGACTCACGGGGACGCGGATAAAGAGACTCCCCTCTCCGTTGCCGTTCTTCTTCCCGTACTGCTGGACCTTGTAGCTTCTCACGTCGCCAGCCTGGGGGCGCACAACGCTAGGAGGTAGCATCCCACGGTTGAAGAGGATTTCCTTGAGGGCGAAGAGGGGGCTTTCGGGATCTTCCTGCTGGCCTTCGGTGTCGTCTTCGATCGCATGCAGCGCGCGGCGCACGGTGTGCGGACTGATGGAACCCTCGTCGATGAGTCGGCCGATCTTCTCGGCGCCATCCCTAAAGAAAATCAATTGGAAGTCTTTGTGATCTACTCTCATCCCTCACCGTCCCGCCCTTCAGCCCGTCCGCGTCTATTGTTCTCGACAACGACGCCCCGGAGCTTCCAGAGTTCATATCGTAGACGCTGCACCTCGTCCAGTAAAACCCCGACATCGACGACGTAGCGCGCGCGGATTGTCTGCGCACAGATGTCGTTCGAGAAAACGTGTCTGTTGCGGATGATTGCGATCATATCCTCGACAGATTCTAGATCTTCTCTTCTCTTTCTTCTGTCTTTCCCGGCGAGGGAGAGCAGTTCACCGGCCGCCTCTTCCAGGCTGAGGGAGTCAACCTTGATCATCTCTTCGCCGTGGGTTGGGAGAACCAAGATACAGACATCCGGATCGAGGGTTCCTCGCTGTAGATTTTGCGGGCGCTCAGGGAGAAGACTTGCGCATCGTCGACCCAAACGATTCCGTTCATCGCGTCGAGGATAGACTTAACTAGATTGTCTAGGTCTGGCTTCGTCGTGTTCTGGAACTCTCCACGTATGCCAGCCGAGAATCTCCACACCGGCTTCTTCGGTGGCGTCCCCATCCCAAAGATCAGAGTTACTTCGCAGGGGTCAGGGATGGGAGGGCGATCGGGGGGGAGGATTTGAGCTTGAAGCATCCTCTTGTATCGGTCGTATGCTGTCGGGTTAAAGACTGCTCGAGTCTTAGAGTTGAAGCGAGGGCGGGCAAAGGCGACCGGCTTGATCCCTTTCCATTCGTATTGCTCGATCCTTCCGCCGCTGGTAGCTTTTATCGGATCGCCGCTTGACCTCCAAGCGTCGGTTGTCGTCGGGAGACCTCGGCCGCGCATGCCTCCGCGTGGTCGGGGTCTCTTCTTTACTTCGTCAAGTTTGATCAAGTTATCTTCTGCCATGGTCTCTCCTTAGAAACGCATAGAAGAAAAATCCAGATCAGAAAAGGCGGGTATGTTAGCCCGGTACGCTACGCCCGCCGTGCCGGTTGGGCCGTTTCTATTCTTCGCTATGATGATCTCCGCTTCTTCGCTTTGGTCTGGCCCGGCGTCTTCTCTCCGGTAGTACCCCTCCCGGTAGATAAGCTGCACGATGTCCGCATCCTGCTCGAGGTCTCCCGATTCTCTGAGGTCGGAAAGGTTCGGCCTTCTCTCCGCCCTCCCTTCCACGGCTCGCGATAGTTGAGACAACCCGATGACAACGACACCGAGATCGGCGGCAAGCTCTTTGATCGATCTGCTCACTGCGCCCACCTCGAGATGCCTCTTCTCGAACTTCTCCTCGCTCTTCACTAGCTGGAGATAGTCAATGAAGATCATCGAGACTCCATGACTCGCGACAAGTCGCCTAGCCCTGGCGCGTATGTCCGATAGGTAGCGCGCGCCATCGTCGATATACACGGGCGACCCCGCCACCCTACCCGCCGCATCCGTTACGCGCGAGATGTCGTCCCTTGTCGGGTTCTGTTTCCTCGGAGATATGCCGCTTTCGATTCCGATCAACCGTTGCGCGCATTGCTTCGAACTCATCTCGAGGGAGAAGAAGGCGGAGGGGATCCGTGATTTCACCGACACCCGATGAAGAATAGAAAGCGCAAGCGCCGTCTTCCCCATGGATGGACGAGCGGCGATCAGCACAAGTTCGCTCGGGGTGTAGCCGCCAAGGATTCCATCAACACCCTCGAGGCCACAAGGGAGCGTGTCCCTTTTCCCGCCCGCCGAGGGCATCTCCTTCAGAGCTTCCGCCACGGACTCGGAGAGATCTAACGTCGGCGCACGCCTTCGCCCCCTCGCAAGGTCGAAGAAAGATTGCTGTGCCTCGTCAAGGATTCTCTCCGGCTCCCTCCCTGCGAGGAGCTTCCCCTCGATCCCCTTTGTCGCCCTGAAGATCTCCCGCCTGTATCCCGCCCGGCTTAGTATCTTCGCCGCGAAAGCGGGCGACCTTGTGGCCTTCACCGTGTACTCGATCCGATCGAGCGTACCCTTCTTCAAGGATTTCTCGAGGCTGCCGCTTTGCAGCGCAGCGTCCTCGATGATGGATCGATCAATGGGGGATCTGTCCTCGTGCAGCTTTGTGCATATCGAGAAGAACTCTCGACACGTTTCGCTGGTGAAGGCAGAGGACGTTAGCCCGGCATCTAGTGCATCGGCTACTGCCGAGGTTCCGTCCTCGAGGATCGCAGATACGATCGATTGCTCCAGCCGAATCGTTTCGTGCGCGTTGAACTTGTGAAGCTCTCCAGCGATTGCCGCCTCCTCGACCCTGTCCTCCTCGTCGATGTGTGACGCAACGTCCGATAGTAAAATCTCCCCGCCGTGGTTCATCGGTGGGCCTCCTTTCCTGTCGAGGTTTGTGATGCGTTCACGGCTGACAGGCAATCAAACCGATCTGTCCCCGGCTTGCACCATGACCGAGCGACGGGGTCGAATCTCTCGCCAGCGTTCTTGCAAAAGCTATCCCCATTTTCCCACCGATAATCAGCAGGGACAACGACGCCGCCGATAACCTTTGTCGGGAACTCAAGGGCGGAGCGTCGGAGCGCAGCTCTCCCCTCTGCCTTCTCATAGAGATCGAGCCACTTGTCGAGGCTGCGCAGGATGTAGATCCAGTCGCAATGCAGATCGCGATCTTCCCACGGGTCGTGTGTCATCCCAACAATACCCCGCGCGAAGTCGCTCGGCCTCCACCCTTCGATCATCGCCTTGTTCCATGCCCTCTCGCGCGCACTTGTAACGACAAGGGACCTCCTCCTCCGTCGCCACGATGACGCCCACAAGGACAGGCAAAGATCGATCGCCTTCTTGTTTCGCTTGTTCGTGCTCTTGATTTCTGAATCAAAGCCGCCGCCCTTCAGCCTATTCAGCATCTCTTCCTTCCCTCCCTTGCCCATATCTATGATGTCAAAGACGGGGTGCCTCCTCGTCGTCGTCATGTCCGCTCCGTTGCTTGTCGTCTCAAGCGCTGCCATGGTCCTTTGTTGTGAATAAAGAGGAGAAGTCCTCCGCTCTAAAAGTGTTAGAGTCGCCCTCCCAAAACGTAGCCATAATTTTTTCGGCCATGCTGTCCCCGAAGGAGAAGACCTCCTCCGATATATCATCCGGCATGCCCTCCTCTTCAGCGAGCCACCTCGCTATGATCTTCGACGAGACCACCGCCGCAAGCATCGTAGAGACAATGGCAGATCTCGGCGTCTGATCTCCGTCGCGGATTCGCTCCTCTTCAAAATGATCGGCGATCACATTCATGATCTTTTGATAGATCGGGAAAGCTCCCCGACACACCTCGTCGCCGAAGTCTTCGCCCTCGTAACATTCTTTCTCTTCCATCTCGTGCCTCCTTGTAGATTTATTTCTTGACGCCGACGCTCGGAGCGACCGAGTAGGAGAGTCAAAACCCCGCCGACGATGGCCCCCGAAGGGGCTGGAAGCTAGAACGGGAGGTCATCCCTCGGTGCGCCGCCTCCGTCGGAGGGCTGCGCGCGTGGTGCGCCGTTGCTCTTCGGCTTCTCGTCGGACCTCCTACGGCCGCCGCCGAGAAAGGTCATCTCTGTACAGTTTATCTCCCTCGATTCTCTCTCGTTCCCCTCCTTGTCCTTCCACTTGTTCATCCTGGAGGAACCCTCCACAAAGATCTGTGATCCCTTCGTCAAGAATTGCCCGGCGTTCTCCGCCTTCTTCCCCCATAGGACCACGGAAAACCACTCGACATGATCTACCCATTTGTCGTCGACCTTCTTTTGCTCATTGCATGCGACTCGCAACGTGCAGACAGCAAGGCCGTTAGCTGTAAACCGGACCTCGGGATCTGTCCCGACGTTGCCGATCAGCGTTTGCTTATTTACTCCTCTACCCATTATGCACCTCCGTTTTTGTTTTTGCGCATGTCCTCGAGGGCTGCGCATTTTTTGATCGCGCCGTCGGAGAGATTCTCCTCGACGCTTCGACCTGTTAGAATTATCGATCGCCGGTCAAGCCAAGCCTCGGCGATGTCTCGCCCTCGGCGCAGCGTTGATAGCTCCTCTGACCATCTCTCCTCGAGCGCCGCGAGATCTTCCACGGCGTCGACGGCGTCGGCGGCATCCGCGAACTCGAGCAAGATTTGTGAGGCAGACTTAGAGGGTTTCTTCTTCTTAGCCTTCGGCTTCTCTGCCTTTCTTGGCTCAGACTTCACCTCGATGATCTCCGCCTCGATTGCCTCGGAGGCTTCGACCCCGGCGAAGATACCCGGTGGAGGCGTGGCCGAGACCGTGCTCTCCTCCCACCCTTTCGGGGCTTCGCCAGGGGGGATCCCCTCCTCCATCGCCGACACGTAGGCAGTCCGCGTTTCTTCGCTCATCGTCTTAGTATCTTCGATCGGCATCTCGTCGGGGCTGTACACGCCGGAGAGTTGATCCGGGAATGCACGACGGAGGGCGATCGACTCTGCGCATTTGCTCACCATCACGCACGGGTGCGATCCCCATAGGCCCATCAGGTTACCATCGCGGAACGTCTGCGCGTACTCCCTGAAATGCGCAACCCCGGCGATAGGCTTCACGAAGTCTCGACGGTAGACGAGGATCTTCGACGCAACCGGCGGCGCCTCGGAGACCCACACCTCGCGCCATTGCCCGTCTTCGCCGCACCACCACGGCCCTTCCTGGCCTGCATACTTTCCGGATGACTCCGCCGAAGATCGGAAGCCGTCGATCCCCTGTTGAATCGTCATCACATCACGGCCCAGCCTCTTGTCATAGCGTTTGATCGCATAGATTTGACGCGAGAAAGGATCGAGGCCCTTCAGCTTCGCCACCTCGACAAAGTACGCAAGCTCGCTCGGCGTTAGATCTCTCCCGATAGTATCCGCAAGCAAGCGCATCCGCTCCGCCCCGTGATCCTCCGCCATCTTCGCCAGATATCCCGGCTGTGCCTCTGTCTTTTCTCCGTTGATTGTCGCCGTTGTCATTTTCTAATCCTCCCTTTTGGCCATAGTGACGCGCAGCATGCGCGATGACTGGGCCGCCGCTGTGTTCTCCTCGACCAAACGATCGAGGGCCTCCTTCTCTCCGAACTCATCCGCCAGATCTTGCGCTACTTGTTTCCAATCCGTCTTAGGTTTGAGGTCGCGCGATGTCCACGACACCCGCCCGCCGTCGAAGACGCACTTCCCCGAATCTCTAAGCTCTGATTTTATGATCGTCGCCGCTGCTGACTTCCTCTCGCCCGCCTCTTTCTCCGCCGCTCTCTGCTCGCTGTATTCCTTCGCCGCCTCGATGAGCCTAGGCGTCGGCTCCGCATTGGATCCGTCTTCCTTTTCGTAGAGTATCCGAAGAGCATCTTCAGAGAGCTTCACCTTCGACGCTGTCCATTCGTCGGGGTCGGGTCGTGCGTCGCCGATGATGTGATCGAACCAAAACTTTTCGCACGTCTCCCTCAGGCTATCGATGAACGCTTGCTCTCTCTTGAACTCGTAGCGCCGCCACTCGTCGTTATCCACGATCCAAAGATCGATCCTTGCGTTAGGTATCTCCGCGCCGATCTCGTCGACCACTTCGGGGCGAGACAAGATCCCTAAGTAATGCTGCGCTTGGATCCACTTGTGGATCGCGGGGTCGCCCGACAGGCTCTCACCCCAGTAATGCGCCGAGCGTTGCAGGCATGTCGTGGCCTCAATAAGCATACCCTCCGGGGGATAGATACCATCGGCCGTGCCTCCGAGAAATGGCAGAAGTGGATCGAGGAGGAAGACGTCGCGTGCCATTGTGCCGCCGTACTCTTGATCTATCTCGTCGAGCAAGGTCTTTTCTGCCATGTGTCCGCGCTTGATTTGCGGCTGGCCGGATAGGTCTTTCCTCTTCTTGAACTTTATCTCTTGCCACGATTCCGCATAGCTCGAGAAGGGATGCTTCCCCATAAGGGTAGCCGCATGCGGGCCGCCAATGTATCTTCCGCGTTCTATCCGGCTCATGGGTACCCCCGCTCTACTGCCTTCGCAAAGTCTGCGATCCGCATCGTCGGGAAAGCCTCGCCCCAAGAAGAAAGAATCTCGACCATGGTCCGATCTCCCGACTCGAGATCTTCGACCGCCTTCTCTGCCTCCGCTCGAGCGACGGCGTCATCAACGCTCTTTGTGTCGACGTCTCCACCCTCGAGGTATGCAAGGAACGCGCGCCGCGTGGTGACCCACCCTCGCGAGCCTCCGAAGTTACGACCGGCAAGCTCGCCCGACTGGAACGCCGCGAGGACTGTCGTCCTGTCTAGCCCTGATTCTTCCGTTATGTCTTTCGTTCCGATCATCTCGGATTCGATTTCTGTTATGCTCTCCGTCATCGTCTGCCTCCACTAAATACGAGGTCACGATCTCGCCCGGCGAAAGCGCCAGGATCAGCGCACCGAGATCTCGTGTTCTCTTGTTTCTCTTAATCGCCGGGTTCATCTTGCCTCTCTCTTCCGATTACTCTCGCCACCCTACTGAAGGATGGATGCGCTCCGAACTTGACAGGCTCGGAGTCCACACGCGCGGCGAGGTTATGTCGATCTCTCAACTCGTGCGCCTCCTACGGGATCACGGGTACGATGTATCGGACAAGCCCGCTCCCCGCAACCCTATTGCTACCGCTCTGGAAACGGATAGGTAGCACTAACCGACCCGAAAGCTCTCGTCCTCTTTTCCCCACTTCCGCGCAGAAGAGCGATGAGAAAATTCAAGGCCGCGTCTTCTATCTTGATCAGCGTATCTGTCGCCGCTTCGAACTCCGCCGGGTTGATATGCTCCGACCCTCGGACCTCAGAGAGATGATGCCCGCCCGCACGTCCGAACCTCTCCGACCTGTCGACGGTGATCTCTGCCAATGGCCACTCTCTCGCCGCTGCCTCCCGAACGATCCCGAGATAGAGATCGGCCACCTTTCGATCCGAATCCGGATCGGTCTTCGCTGACGATCGCCGATGCGCTAGCGCCTCTCCGATCTCCGCGTCGTTCAATCTTAGGATCACCTCGGACCCTTCTCCTAAACCAATGCTCGCTTCTTGCATCTCGTCTCCTAGTATTCCTCCGGCAGGAGGATCGTTGTTATGTCTCGGCTCGCTTCTGTGATCACGTAGATCTTTTGTCGGCCGTTAGAAAGAATCGGATAGCTTGAGAAGACGCGCAACCCGTAGCGGATCGCTATCTCGTTCTCTTCTTTATCCTCGGCATCAAGCTCGCCCCATTCCCCTGTTCTATGCATGTCGAGGAGGGTGGAGAAGAGCATAAGGCGGAAGGTGTCAGGCTCGGCGCCTAGCTCTTTCGCTTCTTCGTCCGCTGCGCAGATGACGCCCGGCGTTGCGACTACTCTCCCAAGCTCAAGAACGCTCTCGCATTTCATCGCCCTTCTCCCTTCTTTACTTCACGAAGAATCGATGCAGCTTGCGCCGCGTCGCCGTCACCGTTCACGGACCAGACCCGATCCGCAAAGTCGACCGGTGCCAGGGTCGCATCACCTAAGAGGATCGCGCGGATAGAAGCGCCGCCCCTCTTGAGTCTATCGACGGTGCCAGCTTGCACGTCTCGGATCCGGCCGTCGGTGATGATCATCGTATCCGGATCTCTGAGGTCGGAGAACGCCGCCGCGCTTTTCCGCAACGCCCCGTCGAGGTCCGTCCCGCCCTTAGGGGATAAAGAGATCAACCGGATCGCCTCTCGCATATCTTGCGGGCGGGTGATCGTGATCGTCTCTGTGTCGCCCTCGCCCGCGAACATAGTAAGCACAACCCGCCGCCCCTCTTTCCGCGCACGCTGCGCCATGAAAAGAGCGATAGCTCGGGCAAAAGAGATCCGAGATCCGCGCATCGATCCGGAGCGGTCAACTACGAGAAGGAGATCCCCTCGGTCAGCCTCCGCCTCGCCCTTGTACTCCCAACAAAACGCGGCCTCATCGGCAAGCCGCGCGAAGAGATCGATCCGGAGGGGCCTCGAGACGAGGCAGGCGATCTCGGATCCGATGAGTCGGGAGACGTCCCCTCCAAGCTCCACCCCCACAACCTCGGCACAACCGTCCGGCCCGTCCGCCTCGCCCGCCGCCCGCACCGCTTCGCGCATGCGTCCAAGCTCGCGCAAGATCTCGAGGAGAAGAGGATCGCTCGAGACGAGGTCGAGGATTTCGGTCGAGACCTCCTCGCTGCCGGATGAGAGATCCGCCTCGAGTCCGCACCCTCGGATGATGCGCACCGCTTCGGCTGCCTTAGCCGCTGCCTCGGCCGCCCCTGCTAGCGCTTGCGCCATGGCCCGCCCGCCCGCCGCTTGCTCCGCCGCTTGCTCGAGCAGAGAACGAGAGGCCATGCCTAGCGCCGCTTCGTGGACGAGGTCCTTGATCTCGCTCTCCGCCTCCGCCCGCGCCTCGCCCTCGGCTCCGATCTCCTCGATCAGCTTCTTGAGGGATTCCGCTTGCACGAGGTTCGATTCAGGATCGGCCGCCCCTTTCTCGGACATAGCGTCAACCCCGAGATGATCGGCGAGGATTCCCGAGATCTCCTCGGTCGCCCGCGCCGCGATGGTACCGTGCGCGCTGCAACTCTCTTGCATCAAAGGCCAGTCGGGCATCCCCTCGAGGGCGGAGATCGCCCGCGTCCCCCACTTGCTTTTTTTATCCTCCGCCAGATCTTTACAGCCGTCCGGATCGGATAGCCGACCGAAGATCTCGCGCGTCATCCCTGGCCACTCGGCGATCTTGCTCTCGTGCTTGGTCGCACATTCTGCCAAGTCGCCGCCCCGTAGCGCCCGCGAATAACGCGCGCGCGCCGTGGCTCCGATGGATGAAACGATCTCTTTCGCTTCCTCGAGTCTGATCCGTTGCGCTTTGTTCTCGTCGATCATGGTATGCCTCCGATCCGATTGTTGCACGGTTGCGATAGGGTTGTCCACTTAGAACCGGGTCGCCTTTTTCTTGCTCCGGAATCGATTCGAGATCTCGATCTCGATGTCGGAAAGGATCGCGCCGAGAAGCTCCGCCTCCTCCGCCGCGTCCGCCGAGACAGTTCGCAGCCCATCGAGGGCGGGCGAGATCTCGGAGTCGAGCGAATCTTGAATCGCTCCGATCTCTCGAATTTTCTTTGCGCCCCGAACTCGCGTGCGTTGTTCCTCGAGTTGCGCGCGGATCTGGCGCGCGTCATCTCGCCACGTGGCGAGGTGTTCCCGCACGGCGGCGCGCACGGCGGGCCGATCTTCCGGTCGGTTCCATAGGATATTTTCGAGCGGCTCGAGATCGGCGAGGGTGACCTCGCTACCGCCGCGCCGCGCAACGTGCGCGCGGAGATAGCCCGCCGCCTTTTTCCACCGTCGATCCGAAACCTTGATCCCCTTATCATGCAGCGTCGCGCGAATCGCGAGCATCGCCGCGCGGACTTCGGCGCTCGCTCCGATCTTCTTTGCAACCCGTTGCAGGGCGTCGAGGTGTTCGAATGTGATCTTCGTCCAGGGTCGGGACGGTTCCGGCCCCCACAAGAGACCATCAACGGCCTCTTGATTCTGAATTCTCTCGACCAGAAATTTTACCAGGATGCGATCCGCGAATGCCTCGAGGATAGGATCGCCCGCCTCGGGCAGCCCGTTCGATGTGGCGAGCATGAACCGCAACGGGCAATCCACGACGGTAGAGCCATTCAAGTGCTTTCGCTCGAGGATAATTCGAAGAAGAGAATTCAGAAGGGCGGGGTTTGCCTTGTATAGCTCATCCAAGATCGCGACTTTCGCCGTCGGGAGCATCCCCTCGATCATGTGGCGCTGCTCGCCCTTCTCATATGCTTGAATATCAAACTCGCCGAAGAGATCTTTCGGGACCATCGTTTTTGTAAGTTGCGCGGAGAAAGGGGTTTCCTCAAACGCGTCGGCGAACATATCCGCCAGCATGGATTTAGCGATCCCAGGGTCGCCGATCATCAACATATGCTCTCCAGCGACCGCGCAATCTAGCATTGCTCCGATCTCGGTCTGCCTCTCGTGCGCGAAGACGTTCATCTCCGCCTCGAGTTGCGAAAGCAAGGCGCGCGCCTCGTCGGCCAGTGCGGCGTCTGTTTTGGCGGTGGCGATCTTGATAGGGCGTGGCATGTTCTCTCTCCGGCTAGGGTTTTTTAACCGCCTAACCCTGGCGCAAGGTCCAGGGTCGCGGCGCCTCGAGGGCGAATGTGGGAGGGGGTTAGAGAACCTCGACATTCTCGATCGACCAGTTGAGAGCCATCGCACGGAGCCGCGCGTCATCAAGTGACCGATGGAATTCGATGTTCCGGAATTCCTTCTTCAGGATTTTCGAGAATACGTAGAAAGTAACTTTGATCGTGTAGTCGCTTCGTAGGATTTCGGATTCGCTGCGCATTGTTTCTCTCCGGCTAGGGTTTAACCGCCTAACCCCGGCGCAAAGCCCAGGGTGCGGCGCCTCGAGGGCGGATGTGGGAGGTGCTAGGCGTCGCCTTCGTAGGCTACGGCGGCGATAGGCGCGCTCATCTCATAGCCGTCATCGAATGAGTGGCCGAGAAACCGGACCGAGGCGCGGATGCCGCGGACGCTGCCAAGGTCGTGATGGTCTCGGATGCTCCGCCCGGTGATTTTCACCGACATGGTGACCGGCACACCGCTGTCTGTTTCGCCTAGGTGGGTAATCTCGGTTGCGAGGTCGGGGGAATCGATGGCGGCCCATGCGCGATCTGATTCGGAAATGGTCTCGAGAGAGATGTACCGGGTTTCTCCGTTTCGTCCGGCGTAGGAGAGCATCACGGCTCGGGTGTTCGTCTCGGTGTCCATGCTGATTAGGTCGGTTGCGGTGGTCATTGTCTCTCTCCGATTCGGTGTGGCGTCCATCGCCTGCACCCAGAATAGATCCGTTGCAGTAGGATAGCAAGCCCCTTGCTGTGCGGTTGTGCATGTATCCGGGATCGCTGCGGTTTACAGCGCCGAGATCCGGGATCTGTAGTGATCTCTCTACCTATCTGCGATCCGGATCGTGATCTCGCGCGCGTTGGGGATCACGTCTCGCAAGCTCCGCCGTCTTTCGCAAGCACGCGCCGTGCCAAGCTGCAACCCGTGGCCGAAGGGTAGCAGATCTGCGTTTTAGATCTCCGATGTATCGGCAATAAGCACGCGGATCTCTTGCTCTTTTTTGGGTAGATCTGGGCCTATTCCGAGGATGCCTCCTATTCAATCCTAGAAGCGATTCCCGGCGAGGATATGCGAGAGGTGCGGGTCTTTGTTAGCGGGTATCTGGCGGGCTGTGAGGGGGTAGCCGCTGCTTTGTGGGCGGGTTGCAGGTGGCGAGATCTGGCCCCGTCCTAACGCGCTGCGGCGTAACCTTGACGCATCGCGTCGGGGCGTGGTCTTAGGTGTGCACCGTGGGGGATTGTGATCTTTCTGGCGCTACGGGGATCACAGGTGGGGGGATCGTGGCAGGGGTGATCCCGTGTCGTGAGATCGTGGCAAGGGTGATCCCTTCGCGGGGGATCTCCTACCTACGGGGACCAGAGATAACGATCCGATCGCAATCTCCGGTTGTGCAATTCCCCCTGTGTTCCTGTTCCCCCCCCTTAGGGGGGAACGGAACAGGAACACAGGGGGACCGGTAGAGATCACTATGATCCGGTATTGCGCGGGGTTGATCCCTATCCCGGATCTGTACGGATCTCGTTTGATCCCGGCGTGTTGCGTGATGTGCCTGTAATAGGCTTGCAATGGGATTGCTGATCCCATACGCTGGGTGCAGGCGATGGACGCCACACCGAACCGGAGAGAGAAAATGACCACCGCAACCGAAAAGAACAGCCTCTTCCTAAAGCTGGCCGCCATTTATGCCGATGCGAACGCCGGGCTTCTTGGACCCAGCGCAGAGACCACGATTTGCCGCACTGTCGCCGATGAAATGGAGAAACTCGACAGCGCGCGCGCCGAGCACTTTTTTCTGACCGGCGAATTGGAGGCGCCCAAAAACTTCGACACCGCCCTCACCGGGTTTATCGCTATCGCGCAAGAGATGATCGACGCCGCGCATACCGACACCGTATGCGGGGAGCCGCAACTTAGCGCGGAGATGGGCCGCCGCTATGTCCGGATCGTGCGCACCCTCTATCGGGATCCCACGAACCGATCGGTTTTCTGTTTCGTCGATACCACTACCGGCAACGTGCTGAAAGCGGCCGGATGGAAAGCCCCCGCCAAGCACGCGCGCGGCAATATCTACGCCGATGATAACGGCGCCGGGGCGGTCAGCGCCTACGGTGCGCGGTACCTCTAAGCCTCACCCCTTTCACCCTTCACCCTTCACCCCCAAGAAACGAGAGAGAAAATGACAACGCAAACCCAAGCACGCATTGAATACTCTGCCCTCCGCGCCTCTGTCCCCCATGTAGAAAAGGCGACATTCGACCGAGCCGCAAGCGCGATTCGGCACGGCGCCACCCCGGAAGCATGGGTCGCGGCGGCGCGGCAAGTGGTGGCCATGTTCGCGGCAACCGCCCCGGCAACCCCGGCCCCCGTTGCCACCTCCGCCCCTGCAATCCCTCCGCCCGCCTCGGTGACCGAGGAAGAGATCGATCGTCTCTTAGGCCGCCCCTCAGACCTCGCCGCCGCGCGTGTCGGCTCCGTGATTTGGTGGAGTTGCCCCGGCGGCATCAAGATCAACGCGCTGAAATTGCGCCGCGCGCTTGACCGGTTCGCTCCCGATTTCGCGGACGCGATGAAGCTCGAAACCTCGCCACCTCTCACGGCGATCCGCCGCGCCGTGCGACGCCGTCAATCCAGCAGGGCCACCCGCAAGCGCGCTACGTTCTGGCGCGAGACGCACGAGACCACCGATGAGATCCGGATCGCATTCGTGCGGGAGGACCTCGGCGCCGAGGCATACCGCGCGCGCGGAACATTCGAGATCACGATATGCAAGAACACCGGCGCGCACGCCCTTTCCCGGCAGCCCGGCGAGGATGATGAAAAGCAAGCGCTCGATCTC
>Ga0255047_10001937_pt1 | contig 14223 bp, 16 predicted proteins | sample JV7_2_1_MG_FD_183640 | JGI IMG/M metagenome (GOLD analysis project Ga0255047, IMG submission 183640) | Seawater microbial communities from Jervis Inlet, British Columbia, Canada - JV7_2_1 | ecosystem: Environmental > Aquatic > Marine > Inlet | place: Canada: British Columbia | collected 2016-10-06
TGAAGTTAAGGAGGTTGCCCAAAGAGTGGTGATTGTACTGGAAAGACTCGAATCGTTAATGGGAAATGTGGTCTCCGTCGATTCTAACAATCCCCCACCTAAGCCATTTGAGTAACTACTCCCACGGGGTGAATCAAATTACTGACCCATTATGTCAACATTCAAATACGATGTAGGTGATACTATCTCTTATGCAGGTGATGCCGCAAAAGTTATGGGCACCGAGATATATAATGATCATCGACGTAGTTATTATTTGCTTATACCAGGATATGATAAATTTTGGATAAGTGCTAACATTGTAGAAACTGATGTCAACTAAGGTTAAAGAACTAAACTACACGCTCTCCCCTCAGCAGTCAGAGTTCATGTTGAGTGACGCTGCTTTCCCTGCTTATGGTGGTGGCTGGGGTAATGGGAAAACTTTAGTGGGTTGCTTGAAAACTTATTCGATATGTTCTAATACCCCCGACTCAAGATTTATTGTGGGTCGACAGAACTTTACCGACCTTCGAGATTCCACCCTAAACGATTTTCTGGAACTGTTTGGGGCTAAGGGTCCGTTCGGTGAGTACCACGCAGGAGAGATGAAGTATGTGCTTAAGAATGGATCTGAGATTTTATTCAGGCATTTTAGTAACCTCCAGTCCTTGACCAACTTGAACTTATCTGGTGGCTGGATAGATCAAGCTGAGGAAGTTGGTGAGGATGCGTTTATATTCCTGAGAGGTAGGATGAGACGACAAGGTGTGAAGAAAAGACAGATCCTCGCTACTTTCAACATGGAAGGACATAACTGGATTTATCACTACTGGAAAGTTACTGACGATCCAGCATTCCATTTGATTGAAGCTGATACTTATGCGAACAAGAAACATCTCCCTGATGATTACCTTGAGTCACTAGAGAAACTACCTACTGAAATCTTTAACAGGTATGTACTCGGTGGATGGGATCAGTTCGAAGGACAGATCTTCCCTGAGTTTGATCCTGAAGTACATGTGATACAGCCGATTGATATCCCAGATTACTGGCCAATGTATGAAGGATTGGATGTTGGATTAAGAAATCCGTCAGCTTATATCCAGGCGTTTGAAGGTGATGATGGGAATCTGTATGTGGCTAAGTGTTGGGAACAAGCTAACCTAAATGCTGAGCTGGTTGCTGATAAGATATTCGATTACCGGTGTGGGAAGAAACCAACAAGGATGGTGATTGATCCTAGTGCTAGTAGGAATGAAGTCACAAGTTCAGAGAATTTTACTCGTCAGCTACAAGAGAATGGTGTCTTCCCTCAAAAAGCTAACAACGATGTCACTGCTGGTATCGCGAGAGTTAAACAAGCTTTCAGTAACAAAAGGATATTCATCTTCAATACCTGTAAGAAACTTATTGACCAGTTACAAACCTACCAGTGGGAGAAACCTCGTACAGTTAAAGGTGTGGTGATCCATAACGAACGTCCGCTTAAAGTAAACGATCATCTGTGTGATGCTTTCCGTTATCTGATCATGAGTCGACCTGACAGAAACACCGTTTGTAAGCCAATCAAGAAACCTGAAGGACCAACTATGCAGTCGGTTGTCAATGAAATGTTGGAGAAAAGAAGTCGAAACGGGCTTGAGCACTTGATTTAGTTATGGGATAATAAGAGGGAAGTGACATTCATAACCATTGATATGGCTAAGAAAACGTCACTTAAGGATTTGAAGAAGAAGCGAGACCTAGCTGTCCAGTTTCGTAAAGATACTTGGGATGATGATGCCCGTGCTGGGGTTAACTTTTATTTATACGGAACACACGAAGCTTTAGAAGATATTGTTCGATCCAGAGATAGCCGTCATGATAGGAAAGCTAACTATGTTTTTAGTACTATTGAGGGGATCATTCCTAAAATGTTTGACCGCGTACCTGGATTTACTGTGTTACCTAGAGGGAATGACGATGTTGAGAAAGCACCACGACTTGAATTAATTATGAAGTATAAGTTTGATCGGGTACTTGATTTTGAGACAGCTGCTAAAGATGCCAGCCGCGATATGCTCACTACAGGATTGGGTTATTTTAAGTTAACCTGGGGATTTAAAGAAGGTGAGAAGAAAGATGAGGATGATGTAGCCGACGTATTTGAAGATGATCTGCGGTTAGAAGTTATTGATCCATTTGATGTTTTCATTACAGCTGGTGATAAGAAGATTCAAGAAGCTGAAGGGGTGTTCCAGCAAATGTTCCTAACAGAAGATGAAGCTAAACTTAAATGGCCTAAAGCCAAAGAATTAAAAGCTGAACACTTTATTGGTACATTCGATGAACAGAAGAAAGACCAGTTTGGTAAAACCGCTAAGCGTGTGCATATCTGGGAGTATCATGGTCGAGTTAAAAACAAAGAAACTGTTATAGTTTTTACTGATAAAGAGATCCTTAATGAACGTGAACCTTACGAGCATGGACGTCGACCTCTTATTGATATAGCTGATTATCGATTGAGTCGTGAGTATTATGCACGTGGTGAAGTGTTTAACTTAGCACCACTACAAGAAGAACTACACGAGATTGACCTACAGTTGTCCGCACACCGTAAACGATTGATGAACCCTAAGAAGTTCGTACTTAAGGATGCTGTGGATAATGTAAATATGACTCGGTTAAAAGATCCACGTGCCAATATTGTTGAGATGAATAATATTAATGATATCCGTTGGGAACCTACCGCACCAATTAGTAACGATGCTTATAACATCCGTCAGATTAAGAAGGAAGATATCGGATTGATGAGTGGTATTAATGAGCAAAGTCGTGGTGGTGCTGAGAAAGTTGTTAAAACTGCTACTGGTCAATCGATCTTATCTGATGCTACCGCTGGTAGGATACGAGACAAGGTACGAACTGTTAGTAAAGCGTTCGAGGAACTATTACAGCAAGCTCAAGGACTCTTAGCTCAGTTCCAAGATGCTGAAGGTCAGGTTAAGATTACTGATACTGAAGGTGATGTATTTGCTAAATTCACTAAAGAAGATATCAAAGGTGGCTTCGATTTCGAGATTGATATTGTTGAGAGTATGCCATTCCTTCGAGATAAGAGAGCGCAGTCTGCGTTAGCTTTGTTTCAGGAGTTCAAAGGTGACCCTGATGTTGACCAGATTGGACTTAAAAAGAAAGTGATGAAGCTGGCATTCCAAGATGTTAATGCTGATGAACTTGTTGTTGTTCCTGAACCTGTTGAAGAAACTCCAGTAGAAGCTCCGGAACCTATCCCTCAAGAAGGTGCGTTCCCGCCTGAGCTTCCTCAACTCCCCCCTCAGGGTATCCCTCAGGAAGCTCCTCCTGGTATCCCCGCATTTTAACGCTTGATAGCTGATTATTAGGACCCGTCACTTCCCTGGTAGTCAGCTCTGAGGCGTTAACCTCAATATCATTTAATCTCTCTTAATGAGTGAAGAAACAACAGTCTCTGAGGAAACTGTCGACACCTCCACGGAATCAGCCCCAGAAGAAGTTAGCACTTCTGATGAGGTCTCTGAGGAACCAGTGTCCAGTGAGTCGGAACAAACTGAAGATTCATTCTCTTCCACTAAGGTTGAAGATCTACCTCCAGAACTACAAGCTCAATACAAGCAAATGCAGGGTGACTATACCCGCAAGATGCAAGAGCTTAGCGAGAATCGCAACAAGGTTGAGCTTTATGATCAGATGCAGCAGGAACAATTGCTAAACCAAAAGTTCCCTGAAACACCTGCAGCTGAAGCTCAAGATGGAACTCTACAGCATTTAATGCATGAGTTCGGTGTTGATTCTCGTAGCATGGATACAGATCAGATGCGACAGATGGAAGTGTTGGCTAAGGTTATAGACGGGGTAGCTGATAAGCGCGTACGGGAAACTATTGCTCCAATGCAACAGGATCTAATGCGTCGTGATTACGCTCAAGAACTGGCTTCTGCTAGAAAGAAGTTCTCGGACTTCGAACAGTTTACGCCACAGATTAAAAGTCTTGTTGCTAACAATAAACAAATGAGTTACGAGCAAGCTTATCTGATTGCATCACATGGTGCTCAGAAACAAGCTGGTCGTAATGAAGCACTCAAGAACAAAGAGGTTAAACGAGCACAGGCAAGCCCTTCAACCTCATCTGCTACTACAGAAGAGGAAACACCCAAAGGATTTGATAACATCTTTTATATGATGAAAAAGAAATTGGGTAACACTTAATTATTTTTTAACTATTGTCGTTATGGCAGGTAACTCAAACTATACTACCGACCTTGCAACAAGTACTTATAAGAAGTATGCAGAAAAAGAACTGCGTGATAATATTTTCACTTCTAATGCACTTCTATTTAAGATACAAAAAGCCGGTAACTATGTCCCTTATGATGGGGGCGAAACAATTCTAGAACCAGTTATGTTCGCTGAAAAGACTGGAGCTGCTGCATTCAGCGGTTACGAACTACTTAGCACTTCTGCTAACCAAATCTCGACTAACGCTGAATATACTGTACGTCAGTATTCAGCTCCTATCGTTATCTCTGGTCGTGAAGAAAAAGCTAATATGGGTGAAGTTGCGGTACTTAACATGCTTAAGTCTCGTATGCAAAACTCTGAAGAAACTATCAAAGGTTTACTAAACGCTCATCTATACAACACTGCGGTTGGTGGGGCAGACAGCAAATCTCTTGATGGTATTGGTATTATGGTTGACTCAGCCGGTACTTACGGAAACATTAATCCAACATCTGAAACATGGTGGGCTTCAACTGAAGCGTCTTTCTCTGCTAATCTAGTAGAAGAAATGGATACTCAATATTTCTCAGTATCTAAAGGTTCAACTGATAAACCAGACTTGGGTATTACTACTCAAACTGTTTACGAAAAACTACTACACGAAATCGATCCTTCACTTCGTCTAAGCTCTACGCTTCTAGGTGATGTTGGTTTCGAATCTATCCGCTTCCGTGGTATGGATGTAGTTTACGATGAAGATGCCACTAGTGGTGTATTCTATTTCTTGAATACTAAGTACATCAAACTACGATACCACCCTGAAGTTAACTTCGCGGTATCTGATGTTAAACAGCCTACAAACCAGGACGCAAAGATCTGGCATGTATTATGGATGGGTGCACTAACTTGTAGCGCACGTCTACGTCAAGCCAAGCTAACTGGTGTCTCTTAACCCTTAACCCAAACTAATTATGTCTAATTTAGCGACACGACGAGTGGAGGATTATCTTCCAGGAGTTAAACGTTCTGGGTTACAGAGTGATCCTCAGTCAGTGACTCCGGCTGCTGATTCTGGATCAGGTTCAACGATCAAGGCTGGTGTAACACAAGTCGTAGTTGGTACCGTTACTACTGATGCAAACGATTGGATTGTACTTCCGTCACTAGCAGATGTATCTAACGGTCACGAAATTACAATCTTGTGTAGTGCTGCTACTGATTTTGAAATGAGAACTCCGGCCACAAGTGCTGAAGAGATCAACTCAGAAGATTGTGATGGTACAAAAGAATATCTTTGTACTGACACTGAAGTGATTAAAGTTGTTAAAATTAACAACACTATTGGATGGATGGCTCATGCTTACAGTGCTATTGGTGCTGTGGTTACAGCTGTTGTCCCTGATTAATATTTTCTAACAAATTAAAACTATGACTGCTCTAATGGGTTTAGGTGGTGAAGCTGTTCACTCCGACACCACTGTTATCGATAGTTCTGAGCTAGTTCCTAAGGGGACTAAAGCAAAAGATATAGATGGTAACGAGTATATTTATCTACAAGGTATAGCTTCAACTGTTGTCCGTGATTGGGTATCTTATGATGAAGCTCATCTAACTATCCGTGCTGTAGCTAACGCACAAGGCCGTGTAGCTATCGCTCAAGCTGCTCTTGTAGCTGACAAGTACGGTTGGTATCTGATTTATGGTACTGGTCTTGGCACTGCCCTAACAGGGTTTGCTGATAATGGTAAGGTTTATCTTACTGCTACAGCTGGTGCTGTGGATGATACTGACGTTGCTGGTGACGTCGTTCTCGGTGCTATCGGTCGAGGTGCTTTGTCTGGTACTACTGCTACTTTCGAACTCAACTATCCATATGTTATGGATCTAGCTGTTGATTAATCTTTAACTTAAAACTTACATGCATATCATTAAAGGACGATCCGTAGTCCCCGGTACTCACAGTGAAACTAAATATCTTAAATCGATCTTCGGAGATAACTGGAAGGAAGGTGCACGGAATAACCGACATATTGATCATGTAAGTTCTGGAGATATCGAGAAGGCTCGGGCTGCTAAAGCGGCTCGGGCTGATCAACAGAGAAGTGATGTAATTAAATCCAGTGTGCTTGAACTTAAGAGCCAGGGGAAAATCTCTGGAGACCAAGCACATCGGATGATTAATTCGTTATAAGTGGCGAGGGTGGTTCCCCGTCACGTACGAAATAATAAAATTTAACCCAAATAGAAATGGCAATGCCAACAGGAAGAGGTGACAGAGAATATAAAAAGTTCGTAGAAACAGATGCTGGTGAAACAGCTGTAAGGACTGTGGGGGATACTGCAACCTTAGCAGGTGGCGCTTCGCAGTCTTCAGGATTAGCTGTGTATTACGGAAAACCAACAGGTGCTAACGGAGATGCAGTTACGGCTTATGCGTCTGCTACCACCCTTACAATCACAGGTTTACCGTTTACATTCGCAGCAGAAGATGTCGAATCAGTTGAGCAAATCCCTACTAGTGGAACTTCAACAGTACTTTCAGACAAAGCGGATTACGCAGTTTCAGGTACAACTCTAACAGTAACAGGTGCCACCTTTGCAGCGGCTGATGTGTTTGTAGTTAAGCTCACAGGTCCAGTACGCGGTTATGACACTGGTTCTAATGGAGTGAATACAAACGACAATGCCCCTTTAAATTCACAAGTTCTTGAGGAAAGTCTTGTTGATACAACAAATGTTAGTGCAGCTACACATTATTATCCTGATACCACTGGAGGAGTAATGAATCCGTATCAAGATCAATCACTTTCAGGGAAATTCATCGATGCCGATGGGACACTCACTCTTACGCTTGAAGTGACAAATGATGAAGATACGAGTGGCGACTGGATCTCAGCATATTTCTATGATGATAAGAATAATATTACTACTAATACTTTCACTGTAACTAATGGGACTTTAACATTCCTAGCTTCAGCGAATGACAATAACTTCCGTCGGTATCGATGGGCTGTTGTTGCAAGTGGAGCAACGAATACAGTTATTCTAAAAGAACGTAAAAAAGCACTATAGATCAGCTAACAACAATATAACTAAATTAACTATGAATAATCCAGGAGGCTCAACGAATGTGGTGTTTAAATCATATACCGTGGCTGATATAGGGAACGCAGCAACTAATTATTTTGGTGGATTCTATGAAGCACCAGCAGCAGACGCTACACTTACAATAGGAGGTACAGTTACTCAAACACTAGGTACCGCTGGTGAGGTTAAAGCTGCTCATGCCTTTTGTGTGGCAAGTGCTGCGGGTGGTACAGATCTAGTTCTAACAGTTACTGGGGTTTCTATCACCGACTTAGGTGTAAAGAATGATTCAGATTCAGAGATAATCGTTGCCGATACAGACGCAGCCGTTACAGATCAATACTTTGAAACATCCAAGAAGTGGTTAGGACAAATAACATATACATTAACTGGTTCTTCAGGAGCGTTTACGTTTAACTATGGATTTTGTAAGTATGAAGATTTCGGAAATAGAAGCTTTACTATAACTGATTTCGAGGTTACAGGAACAGGCGGAGCCAGTGAAACAGGGCTAGACATTCAATTGCTTCGTCATAGAAGTACTGGGTGGACATACAGTGCAGCAGCTTTTGTGCCTGGTGACGGAACTGTATGTGATTTGGCTACAGACCATGGGACAAACAACAATCTTACAAACGGAGAATCATTTGCTTACAAGAGGGCTAGCTTGGCTACAGTGGTACAAGGATCGGCCTCTGAAGGTGTTATTGTGAGGGTTGTAACTGCAGTAAACAATTCAATTCGTGATGCTTCTATACATGTTGGTGTCACATTCTAATAATTTAACTTTTTATTATGGCTACAATAGTACCAGAGGGGCAAGAAGCTCCTAAAAAGAACGGAACTCCTTTAGAAATCGTTGATGCTAAGAAGACAACGATGGTTGCTAAAGCAAAAGAACTTTTGACCGAACCCATGAGCGATGAACATCTAATGGACGTTCTTGAGCATTGGTATGTTTACGGGAAAGTTTTGACAGGTGAAGTGTCTGGTAATTATACCGTAGCCGAAGGTCACGTTAGCGAACATTATACAAGCAAGCAGTTAAAAGAAGTTGTTGATCAAGTTCAGCTAGATTTAACACCACAAGATGAACTAACACCTAACCCAGAAGTGTAATGGCTACAAAAAGAAATATGGGTGACGAGATTGTTTTCCTACAGGAATTCAATTCTCGAAAACAAATCAGTGATAATGATGGTGTTATTAGTGGTACAGGGCTGACACTAGCTGATGGACAGGTTACCACTAACGGTACTGATGACTTGATTACTTACGAACCTAATATAGTCCCCGCTTCAAGTAATGGGACGATTGCAATGGATTTGACGATTGTAGATGATCTAACAATTTCTTCTGTTCTTACATCTGCGGATACGTCAGGAATTACTAAGTTCTTTCTTGTTGGGTTAGATGACTCCAATAGATTAACAATCATTCATAGAGATGGAGGTACACAAACTTTTAGATTTGGAACTCAGGTTTTAACTACCGGAGTTAAATATAGAGTTACCTGGTCTACTGATTCGTCATCATATTTCTTTTCAATAAATGGTGTTGAGGATGTTCTACAAGGTAGCGGTGGTACTGAAGGTGGATGGTATGGAGATGTGTCTGATAGAGATAACTTTGTGTTCGGTGGATTAGTCAGAAGCTCGACTACATATTCAAATATTAAGGTGGGGAATGTCATCTTCACACCTGAGACCTGGACAACACAGGAGAAATTAGACGACTATAATAATACGACTTACTCAGCTTTGGATGCGAAGAAGTCGCTTATTGCTCTACCGCTCAGAAGTAATTTCAATGACGGGTCCAACGATGTAACAAGCAATCTAGGAACTGAGGGGAATCTTGTCAGAGGTGATGGGTCAACAGGGTCCACTCAACCGACACAGATTCAACCAAAGGGGAATAGCTTTGATGGCGGTGATTATCTCGAAACTGCAGATACTGTGGCTTTAGCATCTACTGATAGTTATGTTTTTCATTGTCGGTTTAAATCTAATAGTGGGTTAAATGATTACTTCATGGATTGGAGAGCAGCAGCAGCTAATGAAGGGATTGGGGCCTTTGTCAATGGGTCAGGGAATATAGTGGCTTTTGCAGACACTTCCACGGTGACAACTACAGGAGTTTACAATGATGGTATTGAGCGAGATATAGTTATAACCTGGAACAATAGTGCTTCAAATGTCTTAATCTCTATTTATATAGATGGCGTGTTGGATAACTCGGTATTAGCCGTAGCCTCAACAGCGGTCACAAATAAGATTGTTATTGGTGACTGGCGAGATAAAACCCTTGGATGGGTAGGGAACCTTAAAGACGTTGGCCTCTGGAAAACAACAGGTACACCACGCCAAGTACGATGGCTTAATCAACGATCACTTAAAGAAATTAATATATAGATATGGCAAGCAATCAATCGATTAAAGAACAATTGCGGGGGAATATGGTAGCAGCACATTATTTCTATAATGGTACTCTGCTAGACCAAAGCCCGAATTCTAACGATGCTACAGTAGCTGGTGCGCCTGCATGGGTGAATTCTGATAGAGGACAAACACTTAAACTTGATAATGCAGCTGATTATGTGGATGTTGGTGATACTAGTGGAACAGTGAAGAGTATTTTCTTCATGTTTAAAGAAGATGATATTACCGCAAATACTGATTATGTTGTTGACCTAAATGGAACCGATTACATCTCAATAGTTAACGGAACAGTGACAGTTAATGGCTTCGCTGCTGCTTCGACTAATATTATTGTGGATGGAAATAGTGGGGCAATAATTTCAAATACTCAGGATTTCTTCACGGTGCTTGTAACTTCTGATACTGGCTTTGCAGCTAGTGATGTCGATTACGGAAGACTTGAAGGTACTGGATTCCTGGGAGGGAAGTTGCAGCAAGTTATCTTATTTGATAATGAACTGTCCTCACAACAGGGATCAGAACTTCACGACGAGGTTTCTGTTGAACCTTTCATAGGGACTCTTGCTAAACGAAACTTCCAGCTACCAAACAATATCACTGGTGTTGAGACTGGTCTTGTTGGTGGGTGGAATATGAACATGTCTGGGGAAACTGTCGTAGATGTCTCTTCTGGACTAAATGATTTAACTAAGTTTGGTGGAGTAATTAGTGAGACTGGAGTGTTCGGAGACACTATTAGGTTTAACGGAACCACTGGCTACCTCAAGAAGAGTGTTGCTGGGTATAGAGAAAGTGATTCGTCAGGGACTATTGAGGCGGTCATAACACCGCAAGGGAGTGGCCTTAGGTATATATGGAGTACAGCTAATGACGCTGTTGATACGGTCTATTTTGGTGTGAGGCTAAATGCTTCGCATCAAGTGGAGTTGGTTTGGGTTGTTGGAGCAGCAACAGTAATGACAGGCGATACAGCCTTGACTATGGGGCAGACATATCACATTGCCGTAAAATCTAATGGTTCAACATATAGCATGTTTGTCGATGGTGTTGAGGAGACTTTGACTGAGACCGCTGGAAGTAATGATGGAGCGTGGATGGATGGTTTGCTGTTAAGGGACAATATCCTTGTCGGAGTTGTTGAGACGAACTCAGGGTTTGCGTTTTATTATGATGGAAGTATCAATTACGTGACTGTTTACAGCACTGTCTTATCAGATGCAAAACTGCTAGAGCGTGCTACCGAAGCAAAAGCTAAGCTAATTTACAACTCAAACCTTAAAGGCGAACCAATAACCCTAGGATCAGCATTGGGTGCAGGTGAGGTATTGAGCGATGGTCAAGTACAAACAGGGACCTGGAAGATTGACGCAGACTCAACAGGTCATCATTTCCTCTGTGTGACTGATGGTCAGGTCAAGATTCCTTTGGAAAATGCTGCAAATCACACAACAAATACATTCAGTATTTCAGGTACACCAACACTTACGAAAAACACCAACGACCTACAGCTAGACGCTGTTGCTGGTGAAAAGATTTATTCAGTAATAATAACTTTATAATGGAGATAGAAAAACTTACCAAGAGTGTGTTTGAACTCAAGACTAGTGTTGCTACTTTAGTTGAAAGGATGGGCAACCTTACCACTAGGATTGAGGAACTGGTTGATGACCGCAAGGAATATGTAACCAAGGAAATCTTCCAGAATAAGATTGATTTAATCAATGCTAAAAATCAGACACCTAATCGGATCGCTTATGGGTTAGCCGTAATGGCTTTAATTGCCATAGTGGGACAAATATTAGATTCAGTTTCTTAACTAATTTCAATGGTATGGAAAACGTCAACCGAAATCACCGTGAACGTTCTGATCGCCTTGGGCGTGATAATGACAACATGGTTCACGGTTTCACTAATCGGTACAGAAGACAGCCTGACGATCCTCGATACAGGCCTGTACACGTACGAGTCGGGATGGGTGTACCAGGGGCAAGAGATGGATTACGGGATCAATTACTGCAAGAAAGACAACGTCGATCTATACGCGGAAGTTCACTTAAAACCACTAGAACTCAAGATACCGCTAGAAACTATCTACGTAGGCCAGTATAATTTACCTGTGAACTGTAGAATATTCGCTTCAAATAACAATACGATCTCTACTAAAAGATTAACTATCCCTGAAACAATAACTCCTGGCCAGTACGAAGTCCTTCTCACAATCACTTACAGAACAGGACCGTTTGATTCTCTAAGGCTAGTCCATCTCCGATCAACAACCCTCGAAGTTAAGCCCTCTAACCCAGAATAAATGGCAGATGTATCAACCCAAGTATCGAATGTTAGATCAAGATTCCACAAAGACCGGAATGGTAAGGTGATAAGTGATATCCGGATATTGGCTTACCTAAACGAAGCACAGGATATGGTTGAATCAAGTACCCTACTTCCGGCTAGTCAAGTCTCAAATACAATTACCTTAGTAGCTGATCAACAAGAATACAGTCTTGAAACCGATAACATTAAAATAACTTTAGCTAGGTATACAGCTAACGATCGAGTCTTATGTGAAAACACTTTGCTCAACATTCAAACACAGTTTACTAGTTCAACCGGTACCCCAGAGCAATATTATATTTGGGGTGGAAGTATCGGCTTCCATCCAACGCCTAGTGCTAATGAGGCTGCTGGAGTTAAGTACTGGTATATCAAGACACTAGATGAACTTGTAGAATCAAGCGCAGGTACAGGCCAAGTAACTACTAGTGAAGTCCCGGAGAAGTTTCATTGGGTGCTAGAACGTGGTGCTGAGATGCTAATGTCTCAGGAGATTGCTGATATCGAGAGAGCGCAAGTAGCAGAGCTTAAGTTCCGGGAAGGTATGGATCAAATCAAGAGTACATACAATTCATTCACTTACAACATGGATTCAACATTAATGCCTGAAGGATCCAAGACTGGACAAACTTATTTGTTTAACCCAACTGCAAGTTAATGGCTAATCTAAAACCTATCATCATCAGCGGGTTCAAAGGGGTGAACTTTGATCATCCTACTTTAATTGCAGATAATGAATTTGCTGATACCCAGAATATGGTACAAGGCAGCGATGGTTTGTGGGAAAACAGGAAAGGGGTTAAAACTTTCGATAACCAAACAGGTTCGGGTAAAAAAGTACATTCGCTACATTTTTGGAAACTGGGAGACGGAACCAGGTATCTAACAGTAGGTAGCGGTACTGCACTTTACTCATATGCAGAGAGCTCTAGTTATAGAGATGGTACATTTACTAGCCGACAAACTGGATTCACTGATGGAGAACCGTTTAGCTTTGCTCAGTACAAAGACAACCTAATCGCAACTAATGGTGCTGAGGCAATGTACTCAACTGTTGATAATGCTACATTTACTGTTCGTAACGGATCAAATACTAGAATCGCTAAGTACATCCTTTTCGCTAATGATATCGGCCACTGTGCTGATATAGCTAGTGCAAGGAGTGTTCACTACTACGGATCTGCTGTACCAGCTAACCCATGGGAGTTTGCTAACTCAGTAGCCATTGAAGAAGATAACGGAGAAGTTCTTACAGGTTTGACTAACTTAGGCCCTGTGATTATTGACGGAAAGTACTCAGGTGCTACCAACGGATCTACCTATTCAGTTGATGTGGCTACTCCTCAAAGAAGTCAGATCGATCATGGTGGTGGGATAGTTTCTCATAGATCAATTACCAAATCAGGTAATAGTGTTTATTTTGCTAGCGGTGAAGGAATCTTTACTCTCGGTCAACGAAGTGGAACTACTAGCTCAGGTACTTCCTCATCTCTAGAATCCAGTCCTATTTCTAGCCCCGTACAGGGCCTATGGGACCGATTGGTGAGTAAGGTGGGACATGCCAACACTCCAGGTGTTTACCACTATCCTACGCAAAGTATTTACTGGGGAGTGCGTACTGCCGAACAAGAGTTCGCTTTGGTTTATAATGTACGATTTGGTACATGGAGTTATTTAGTAGGTGTAATCCCTAACGACTGGACAATTTATGAAGATAGCAGCGGTGATCCGCATTTACTATACGGTGATAGAAACACTGATAATGTACGAGAGTTATTTCATCCTGATAGAGATGATGATGGTGCACCTATCAATTCTGTATTAACTACAAAGAGATTCAATTTCAATACAATGCTCAAGAAAAATACCGCTTATGTTATCCTAGCAGGATACGGTAGCGACCTAATGAGTCTTGATGTTGAGATCTTTTATGACGATGAAATCATTGCTAGCACTACGGCGACAGTTACTTCTGCTCAATTCTTATTTGACCCAGGTCCAACAGCTGGTTCTTTGGCTTCAGGATCATTAGCCAGCGGAGCTTTGACTGGATCTGTTATAGCTAGTGATGACTTGGAAGTTACTCCTTGGGTAATTAAAATCCCATTAGGAGAGAAAGACTTCCGTAGTATACAAATCA
>Ga0255047_10001938_pt1 | contig 14221 bp, 14 predicted proteins | sample JV7_2_1_MG_FD_183640 | JGI IMG/M metagenome (GOLD analysis project Ga0255047, IMG submission 183640) | Seawater microbial communities from Jervis Inlet, British Columbia, Canada - JV7_2_1 | ecosystem: Environmental > Aquatic > Marine > Inlet | place: Canada: British Columbia | collected 2016-10-06
ACAAGGGAATGCGGTTCCTCAAAATCTGAACAAGTTCGGGATCCATGAACTCAAAGTCATCTGGAATGTTGAGAACGCTGACTTTCTTGTTTTTCAAGAGCGGTTGAAATTTCTTTGACACTTTGCTCTTGTGCGACGCTTCCATTACCAGAACGATATCTGCCCACTCGATCAGGTCGCCGCTGACCGGTGTGTCACAGTCTGAGTTGGTGCCGGCACTAATCGCATCGACACCGTCGTACTCTGCGAAAACGGCAGCCGCAGTGGGGCTTCTAAACCGGTTTTCACTGCAAACAAAAAGTATGCGCATAAGGTCAAATATCCGACGAATCCAGGTGGTCAAAAGTGCTGTTTAGAAATTGGGCTTATACCCACCAAATGCTAAACCTGCTCAACCAGCGCCAGAAGGAATCACCAAATCGCAACGCGGCAAACGCAAAAACGAGCGCCACGCCAATGCTTACGGCGACAATTGGGAAGCCACTGTCATAGAAAGCGTACGCCGTGCTCAACCCTCCAACGGCGAGCCCGGCTACGAAGCCACAACCGAAGCGAACTGCTTTTTCAGTCTTATCTGAGGACGCCATTTCCGCCGCCTGACCTATAAGGTTCGATGTGACCAGCTTATGGTGAGGTGGTTGTCTCTGCAAGAATGGTGGCGGTGCTAGTCGGCAATAAAGCGATCTTGAATCTCGGGGGAGGGCACCATGCACTGCTCGTACCGCCCAAACCACCGGTATCGGTTTCGGCCAATTACTCCGTACATCCAGTCACGCATAGGGCGAGGCAGGATTCCAAAAACACGAAGAACTTTCCATCCGCCGCGTAAATGTCGTGTCAATCTGATCGCCGCATCTGACCTGGTGAATGCTTCGCCATTGGAGATCACGACAAAGGTCTCGGTATCGCTCGGGTCTATTCCGAGCTCGCGCATGATTCGGGAGCCGGTAGTCGATTGCATCGGTGCGAATCGAAGCACGTGATCTGAGTCGTGGCGCAAAATAAATTGCACTAACTTCGTGCAGAAATTGCAAACGCCGTCAAAGATGACCAGGTTATCCAAGATACCAAGTCAGTCGAGGTGCTGTTGGAGCCGCGACCGAATCTCGGATTCGGGCGATCCGGTGATTTCGACGACTTTGCGAGGTGACGTCGGTCCCTTGACGATGTTGACCGCATCGTTGGACAAGCCCAGTGCCTCGGCAATGAGCTTCTCCACCGCGGTGTTTGCCTTGCCGCGTTCCGGCGGCGCCGTAACCCGCACGCGAAGTGCCTCGCCAATCCATCCTGCAATACAGTTTCGGGAAGATCCAGGCACGACTTTGACCGGTAACCTGACCTTGGTGTCAGTCACCGTGGTTCCAGCATCCGTCCTGCCAGCAGTGCGAGCGGGAGTTTCGTGGCTGCGACAAGAACAAAGGATGCGAACGCGAGTGGCCAAGTGATAAACCCGGAATTCGCGATGGCGAAGTAGGTCACGATGCCACCAATGATAGCGACGAAGATTCCTGACTTAAGTGAAGCGCTCATCCAACCGGTGCTTGCGGGGCGCAATGCGGCGCAAAGCCACGCAATGGCAACGCCGTAGACGAAGTCGGGCACGAAAGAGAACACATCGCGCCAAATGAGTGCGCGCCACTCGGCTCCGGCGTCACTGACTTCGAGCTTGGCCCACATGGAGCCGAGCAAGAAATAGTTGCCCAGCCAGCCAGAGAAGTTTAGCAGGAGCCCGACAAGCAGTCCCACGCGAAGAATTTTGCCGTTTGACGGCGTACTCATAAGTTTACCTGCCAGCGATGCAGCTGCACGGGCGTCGCCGCCGGAAATCGCGATTCTCCCATTGCCAGTTCGACGTAACCGTCCGTTCCGGACAGGGATGTGAAGTCACCTGATGTGTTGGTCTGTACGGGCATGGCCAGCACCTGGCCGCCGGTATTGGAGATGAGACGCACGGGCAGGAAGCACGTCAGGTTCGGTTTGAACGTGACGTCCTGCGCCAGGGCGGCAAACTCGGGCTGCCGGTCTTTCTGTGCCGACGCCCGGGCGAGTGCCGGAATCACGTACTGCCGACAACACACCAATGTTGACACCGGGTTGCCGGGGAGTGCGAAAACCACCTGTTCTTTCGGCCCAATGCCGAACCACATCGGTTTACCGGGCCGCTGGCTGATCTTGTGGAACACGACCTCGACACCCAGCTCCTTGAGCACCTCGGGAATGAAGTCGGCTCTGCCCATTGAAACGCCACCGGACAGGATCAGCACATCGGCTGTATCGAGGTGTTCGCCGATCTTCTCTCGAAGCAAATCAGGCTCGTCAATGAGGTGATCGTGTTCGTTGTTCGTGTAGCCATGATGTTCGAGCATCGCGATTACGGCAGGGCCATTCGACATGCGAATCTGGTGCGGCTCGATAGGCTGGCCGGCTGGAACCAGTTCATTGCCCGTCGAGATCACCCGAATTTTCGGCAAACGGCTCACTTCGATCTCGGTCAGGCCGGCGGAATTGATGATCGCAATATCCATCGGCGTAATTCGTTTGCCAGCGGTCAGTAACTCGGTGCCTTCCTTGTGGTCGGAGCCGCGTGCGTGGATAAACCGCCGCTCTATCACTTCGTAATTTTCTTCGAGTGTGGCGATGCCGTCGACGACGGCAATGCGCTCGACCGGAACGATGCCGTCTGCGTCCTCCGGAAGTGATGCGCCCGTCATGATCTCGATGCACTTGCCTTGCTCGAGTGAAAGCCGCTGATCCCCGGCGGCCTGCGTCGCCTGCACAGGGAAGCTGCGCGTTCCGTTGTCATAGTCGCTGAACGAGATCGCAATGCCATCCATCATGACACGGTCGAACGGTGGCTGGTCGCGCTCGGCGATCACGCTCTCGCGCAATACGCGTCCCGTGGATGCGTTGCTCAGGATCGATTCAGACTCGAAGGCCGGCAGGGCGGCCAGAATGGCATCGCGAGCTTCGCCGGTCGTGATCACGACGCGATCAGCCCCGCTCTCTGGCGATAGCGCGGTGGCCGATGTCTTTGCGGAAATACACGTCGTCCCAATTGATCTTGCTAACGGCCGCGTAGGATTCTGCTGCCGCTTGCTCTACGGTTTCACCCAGACCAACGACACAGAGGACGCGGCCGCCACTTGTGACAACGCCATCGTCGCCTGCCGCAGTACCGGCGTGAAAAACTTTCTGAGTTTCACTGTCGGCGTCATCGAGACCTGTGATCACATGGCCCTTGGCATAGCTTTGGGGATACCCTCCAGCGGCCAATACCACGCCCAGTGATGCGCGCGGATCCCACTCTGTGGTCTGTTCGCCGAGCGTGCCATCAAGTGTCGCCTTGCACAGGGCCGCCAGATCCGATTTCAGGCGCGCCATGATGGGCTGCGTTTCCGGGTCGCCGAATCGGCAGTTAAATTCGATGACCTTCGGTGTGCCATCGGCCATGATCATCAGCCCGGCATACAGAAATCCGACGTAGTTATTGCTGTCTGCCCTCATGCCTTCGAGCGTTGGCCGAATCACGAGGTCCATGATCTTGCGTTCGATATCCGGTGTAACAACCGGTGCTGGTGAGTAGGCGCCCATGCCGCCGGTGTTGGGGCCCACGTCGCCTTCGTCGCGTGCTTTGTGGTCCTGCGACGTCGCCATCGGCACGACGTTCGTGCCGTCGGTGATGACGATGAAGCTTGCTTCCTCGCCAGCAAGGAACTCCTCGACGACGATGCGAGCACCTGCATCCCCAAACTTGTTGCCGGCCAGCATGTCGATGGCCGCTTGCTGGGCTTCTTCGAGAGTCATCGCAACGATCACGCCTTTGCCAGCCGCCAGGCCATCGGCCTTTATGACGATCGGCGCTCCCTGCTGACGGATGTACGCAAGCGCAGCGTCGAGCTCGGAGAAATTCTGGTATGCCGCAGTTGGAATATCGTGCCGTGCGAGGAAGTCTTTGCTGAATGCCTTGGAACCCTCGAGCTGGGCTGCAGCGGCCGATGGGCCGAAGCAGGGCAGGCCGAGGTCAGTGAAGCGATCAACGATACCGGCGACGAGCGGCGCTTCGGGGCCTACGATTGTCAGGCCGACATTCTCTGACTGAGCAAGGCTTGCCAGCGCCTCAATGTCGTCGGAGGATACGTCGACATTGCGGACTGTCGCTTCGAGCGCGGTGCCGGCATTGCCGGGCGCCACGAGCACTTCGTCGACATCAGCGGACTGCGCGCACTTCCAGGCAAGTGCGTGTTCGCGACCACCGCTGCCGATTATCAGTACCTTCATCAGTGCCGGAAGTGTCGCATGCCCGTAAACACCATGGCCAGACCGTGTTCATTCGCGGCCTGTATGACCTCGTCGTCGCGCATCGATCCGCCGGGCTGGATGATCGCGGTGATGCCGGTTTCTGCGGCCGCATCGATGCCGTCGCGGAATGGGAAGAATGCGTCAGACGCCATGACCGAGCCCTTGACCTCAAGTTCTTCGTCCGCGGCTTTGATCGCCGCGATTTTGGTGCTGTACACACGGCTCATCTGGCCTGCGCCAACACCGATCGTCATATGGTCCTTGCAGAAGATGATTGCATTGGACTTGACGTACTTGACGACGGTCCAGGCGAACAGCATGTCCTCAATTTGTTCGGGCGTCGGTGCCTTGTCGGTGACGACCTTCAGGTCATCGGCTGTGATTCGGCCCATGTCGCTGCCCTGAACGAGCAACCCGCCGGAGACTTTCTTGAAGTCGAAACCGCCGGTCGATTCCGCCCACTCGCCCGTGCGCAGAACCCTGACGTTCTTTTTCTCCTTGAGTATCTCGGCTGCATCGTCGCCGATCTCCGGAGCCACGATAACCTCAACGAACTGACGATCGATGATTGATTTTGCGGTGCTCGCATCGAGCGGTCGATTGAAGGCGATGATGCCTCCGAATGCCGATGTCGGATCAGTCTTGAATGCCTTCTCGTAGGCCTCAAGGATGCCGCCGGCTACGGCGACACCACATGGGTTGGCGTGTTTGACGATAACGCAGGCCGGTGCGGTGAACTGCCTGACACATTCGAGGGCCGCGTCACTGTCAGCGATGTTGTTGTAAGACAGGGCCTTGCCTTGCAACTGGTCAGCTGTCGCCAGCGATCCCGTTGCTGCCTGTTGATCGATGTAGAAGGCCGCTTCCTGGTGCGGGTTCTCGCCATAACGCATGCGTTCCACGAGACTGCCGGAGTACAGAATACGGTCACCCAGCGGATTCTGTTCGAGTGAATTCGACAGGTACTTCGTGATGGCCGTGTCGTAACTCGCTGTATGTGCATAAGCTTTGGCTGCGAGCGTACGGCGTGCATCGAGTGACAGCTGATCGCTTTTGAGCGATTCAAGTACATCATCGTAGTCATCGGAGTCAACGACGACAGCCACGCCATCGTGGTTCTTCGCAGCAGCGCGAATCATCGCCGGGCCGCCGATGTCGATGTTCTCGATGGCATCGTCGATCGTCGCGTCCGCACGGGCGATGGTCTGCTCGAACGGGTAGAGGTTTACGGCGAGCAGGTCGATAGGCTCGATACCGTGCTCTTCCATGACAGCTTCGTCGGTTCCACGTCGGCCGAGCAGCCCGCCATGAATTGTCGGGTGCAGCGTCTTCACGCGCCCATCCATGATCTCCGGGAAGCCGGTTTTTTCGGAAACTTCGATAACGTCGATACCGGCGTCACGCAGTGAGCGGCAGGTACCGCCGGTGGAGAGGATTTCAATTCCGAGCTTGCCAAGGCCTTCCGCAAAGGGAATCAGGCCACGCTTGTCGGATACGCTGATTAGCGCACGTCGCACGGTAAACATCAATGCACCTGGGATAAGTTACTGAATTAAAAAGAATTAGTGAATCAGAGAATAGGACCTGAGTTTTTTGCGTAGCGTGCCGCGGTTGATGCCGAGTATGCCGGCCGCCTGGCTCTGATTGCCGTGTGTAAAGTCCATGACGGCTTTGAACAGCGGTCGCTCTACCTCACCCATGACGAGATCGTAGAGATCGCCCGGGCGGTCGCCGTTCAGGTTGTCGAAATACTGGCTAAGTGCTTCTTCGGTGTGCTTGTGGAGTGGCTTGCTCTTTCTTGAGGCTTTGAGAATCGGGTTAATTTTGTTTTTATTATGGGCCACGTTGGTCAATCCTGTAGCGACTACGCTGCGATGGAAATACCCCCTCCCTCTCGATCGAAGTACTCCCGCGTAAGTCGAAGTTGTTCTTCTGCACTTCCGACTCGCACCACCTCGTAGCGAAATTCGTCAGCGTTGACGAGACTCTGGCAATACCAGGTAAGGTGCTTTCGTGCCACCCGAATACCTGTCGATTCTCCGTAGAATCGGTGCATGTCTTCGAGGTGGCCGAGCATAATATCACGCAATTGACTTTTTGCTAGAGGGGCAAATACGGACCTGTTTTGCAGGCCGTTCCTAAGTTCTTGAAATATCCATGGCCGGCCCTGCGCGCCGCGACCGATCATCAAGCCATCTGCATTAGTTAGGCGCAAAACTTCAAGCGACTTCTCGATAGAGGTGATATCGCCATTGGCGATGACCGGAATCGATATCGATTCCTTGATGCGCGCGATCGTGTCGTACTCCGCCTGTCCGCGATAACGGCAGGCTCGCGTGCGGCCGTGAATGGCGAGCGCCTGAATGCCGCACTGCTCGGCAATCCGGGCGACCTCCACACCATTCTTGTTCTCTGCATCCCATCCGGTGCGTATCTTGAGCGTGACTGGCACGTCAACGGCTGCGACGACCGTTGCCAGGATGTCTTCGACCAGCTTCTCGTCCTGCAGCAGGGCCGAGCCGGCCAGTCGCTTGCAGACCTTCTTGGCCGGGCAGCCCATGTTGATGTCGATAATCTGGGCGCCGCGCTCGACACAGGCTCGTGCAGCCGTGGCGAGTTGCTCCGGCTCCGATCCGGCGATCTGGACGGCGACGGGTTCCGCATCAAGGTCGAGATCGAGCCGACGACGGGACTTTGCGGTCTGCCAGAGGCTGGTATCGGCCGTCGTCATTTCAGAGGTCGTCATGCCGGCACCGAACTGGCGGCATAATTTTCGAAAAGGTGTGTCTGTAACGCCCGCCATCGGCGCGAGCACGAATGGGCTCGCCAGGTCATACGGGCCGATTCTCACTTGAAGTCTTCTGTCTTGCAGCGCAGCTGGCCGCTTGCCATGCGGTAGCACATCATCAGTTTGAAGCCGGTCGCGTCGGCTACCGGTGCGTCAACCGTAATCATCGCATCGACAGTGTCGCCCGGGGGTACGAGCCTTCTTGGATCGGCGTTCTCGGGCAGGTACTCGCCCGGCTCGAGTACCGTGCTGCCAATGATGTCTTCGAAACGGTCGGTCAGAGCGAGATGCACGATCGGGTAGGGCAACGCCGCGTCCGAGTTGTTACCGATGCGAGAGTAAATCGTCAGCATTTCACCGGTCTCATCCGCATCACCTTTTGTTGCTTCAAAGCGCCAACCGGCGATATCCCAGGTCGGTGTCAGCGGCTTGCCGACCATGCGATAGATTGGACCTACAGCCGAATTGAAGGCCGGCACGGTGGCCAGCGCCTCGCGTGACTGGTGTATGGCCTGCGCCGCGAGCAGCAGGACAAGCGCCACAATTCCCGCGTAAATACCGGCGCCGGGTGGTCCGCCTGATGCCTCGCGACGGCGTGCATAATCATCTTTGACTTTAGTGAGCGGTATCGAAAGGCCAGGTGCACTGATAGTGTCCGAGCTAGCAGTGTTGTCAGCGGTCAGGCGTTCCTTGTCGAACTCGTCGAGAACGAATTCGCCCTCCATAATAATGGTCTCGACAGCGAGAGGAGGCTTGCTCTTTAGATCCTCTTTCTCTTCCTCGGGTTGCTCTTCGTTTACTCCGATTTCTGCGTCGATCTTCTTGTTCGGCTGCCGCTGAACAATCGTCGATGCGAACCCATCCTCATCTTCGACCGAAATATTGAAGAGTTCCTGATCGATCATCATGTTGATCGTCTTTTCCTCTTCGGTCATTTCCGGGATCGCGTGTTCGTCACCTGGTGCTTCGACGGTGTCGTCGTCTTCGGGCTCGTCATCCAACGACATCGAAAGCGTCTCGATCATCTCCTCGACATCGTCGTCAAAGCCCATGGCGATGTCCTCGACATCATCCTCGGCTTCTTCCTCATCTTGAGGTTGCAGGTCTATTTCGAGTTCGTTGTCCTCGTCCTCGACGTTCTCTTCAAGGTCTTCTTCAAGGTCTTCGTCGAGGGCTTCTTCGGAGGCCGTTTCCTCGATCGCCTGCACAGCAGCCTCAGCTTCGAACGCAGCTGCTATCAGGTCTTCTTCAATCGACGTCTCGGGTTCTTCGTCGACGTCGTCATCCGGCTGCTCGTCAACTTCCTCGTCCGGGTCCTCTTCATTCCCTTCGCCGCCCTCATATTCCGCGGTCTCATGTATGCCGCTCAGATCAATGCCCATTGCCTCGGCCTGGAGCGCAAACTGCGTGTCCATGTCGAGCGGATCATCGGCTATGTCTTCCTCGTCGCTTGCCGCATCAGCCGTTTCGAGGACTTCCTCATCGACCACCTCTTCCTCGGCAGCAGGCTCAGCAAAGTCGCCCAGCAGGTCTTCCCACTCATCGGGCTCGCTCAGATCAAGATCAAACTGTGGTGCCTCGGGTTCCGGCTCCGGTTCAGGTGGCGGTGCCTCGACCAGCCGGGCCGGCGAAGGTGCAACGACAACCTCGTCGAAATCGTCGGGTAGTACCGTGTCGTCGTCGAAGCGCATCTCATCAATGACATGCGTCGGTTCGTCCGACGCCTGCTGAAATGCTTCTTCATCAGCGGGTGCGTCTTCTTCGCTTTCGATGATGAACTTCATCGAGCCCGTGTCGCCAATCAGCTCGAGCGCAGCCTCTGGTTCGGGCTGATCATCAAGCTCGTCGTCTCCGTCCTCCTCGTCGTCATCAAGCACCCGCCATTCGACCCCAGTATCCTCGATGCGAATGTCCTCGCCGGCGAGCTGGTCGAGTGTCTTCAATAGCGCTGCACTTTGTTCGGCGGAGATTGTTTGTGGTGGGGTGTCAGCTTCGAGCTCCCCGGGGGCGTCGGGCTTTAGTTCAGGCACGTCGGAATTGGCAGCCTGTTCGTTTCGGGCTGGCGCAGTGGGCTTTTGTTCGGACAGGTGTTCGAGCGCATTAAACGCAATGCCACAGCCGCCGCAACGGACTTTGCCGGCCGCCATTTTTAGCACTTCCGCAGTAACGCGAAATGCAACGCCGCATTCAGGGCATTGGGTATACATCGCTCAGCCCTCGGTCCTTCGACCGGTTAATCGTGCCCATATCTGTCCGCCCTGTTCGCGTTTGACGGGCTCGTCAAACTCAATCCATGGTGCGTAGGCCTCGAGCACCTCTCCAACCTGCTCGGAGAGTATGCCGGATAATCCGAGTAAACAACCGCTTTTGACCCTTCCGGCGATGCTCTCAGCGAGCTCGATCAAGGGTCCTGCAAGGATGTTCGCGATGACGATATCAAAATCACCGTTGACGTCATCGGCGTTCAACGTTGTTGCCAAACTGTCCTGCACGTTATTGTGCATTGCGTTGTCATTCGTTGCTGTGATGGCCTGCCGATCGATGTCTGTCGCAACGGCCCGGTCGCAGCCGAGTTTCAGGGCCGCGATAGCGAGTACGCCAGACCCACATCCGTAGTCGAGCATCGACTTACCGTCGAGTGACAGGCTATCGAGCCATTCCAGGCATAGCGCCGTTGTTGCGTGGGTACCGGTGCCAAAGGCCAGGCCTGGGTCAAGTCGGACCACGACCGCGTCCGCGTCATCGACGACGGAATCGCCCGGACATATCCAGACGCGCTCGCCAAATTGCATCGGGCCGAAATCCCGCAGCCACTCGCGCTCCCAGGCGCGGTTCTCGAGTTCCATGATTTCGTGTGCGGGCAATACGTCGATTTCGAAAGCCACCCTGAGGTCGTCCTGCAATGTCGCGAGGTCCGCCTCCGGCGTGAAAAGGCCGCATATGCGCGTATCACGCCACATCGGCGTTTCGCCCGGCGCGGGCTCAAGCACCGGCTTGTCGCCGGCGTCGGTGTAGGTAATCGACTGGGCGCCGTGGCGCGCGAAGATTTCCTCGACCCTGTTCGAATTGAGCGTTTCGAGATCCATGACAAATTGTCGCCAATCCATCGCTAATTCGGTGTGCTCCCGATCACACTAGGCCGAGCCTTTTCTCCAGGTAATGAATATCGGTACCACCCTGCTGGAAGGCGGCGTGCTGGAAGATCTCCTGGTGTAACGGCACGTTGGTCCTGATGCCCTCGATGACAATCTCGGTGAGCGCGTTTTTCATGCGGGCGATCGCGGCGTCGCGGTCTGAACCGTGTGTGATCAGCTTGCCGATCATCGAGTCGTAATACGGCGGAACGTTGTAGCCGTTGTAAATATGGGTGTCGATGCGGACGCCGGGGCCACCAGGTGCGTGAAACAGACTGATCGTCCCAGGAGAGGGCATGAACGTCTTCGGGTCTTCGGCATTGATACGGCACTCGATTGCGTGGCCCAGGATCTTAATGTCTTCCTGTTTGAAGCTGAGCTTCTCTCCGGCCGCCACGCGTAATTGTTCGCGCACGATATCGATGCCCGTGATCATTTCTGTGACCGGGTGTTCGACTTGCAAGCGCGTGTTCATTTCGATGAAGAAGAACTCGTCGTCCTGATACAGGAACTCGAATGTTCCGGCACTGTGATAACCGATTTCCTGGCAAGCCTTAACGCAGCGCGCACCGATTCGATTGCGCTGTTCTTCCGTGATCCCCGGCGCAGGCGCCTCTTCAATGACTTTCTGGTGTCGGCGTTGCATAGAGCAGTCACGTTCACCGAGATGAATGGCGTTGCCGTGCGAATCGGCCATGATCTGAAATTCCACGTGACGTGGTCGCTCGAGAAACTTCTCCAGGTAGACCGTGTCGTTGCCGAAAGCGGCCCGGGCTTCAGCCTTGGTCACCGTAATGGCGGCAGTCAGTGATGCTTCGGCGTGCACAACGCGCATGCCGCGACCGCCACCGCCGGCCGAAGCCTTGATGATGATCGGATAGCCGATCTCGCGCGCCATCTTGATGATCTCGTCGAAGTCATCTCCCAGCGGCCCGTCGGAACCTGGTACACAAGGGACCCCGGCGGCTTTCATGGCCTGGATAGCGGACACCTTGTCGCCCATGAGCCGGATTGCACTCGCCGGCGGGCCAATGAATGTAAAGCCGCTTGATTCCACGCGCTCGGCGAAGTCAGCGTTCTCCGACAGGAACCCATAGCCCGGGTGTATAGCGACCGCATCCGTCACCTCGGCTGCGCTGATAATTGCAGGCATGTTGAGGTAACTGTCGGTCGAGTTCGGCGGACCGATGCAAACCGTTTCGTCGGCAAGCAGAACGTGTTTTAGATTATTGTCTGCGGTGGAATGAACTGCGACAGTCTTGATGCCCATTTCGCGGCACGCGCGCTGAATGCGCAGCGCGATCTCGCCGCGATTGGCTATTACGATTTTGTCCAGCATGTTTGGTCGCCCGCTTAGTCGGATTGCCGTTGATCGATGACGATCAGAGTCTGGCCATATTCGACGGGCTCTCCGTTTTGAACACGAATCGACTTAACGACACCCGATGCGTCGGCTTCGATCTGGTTCATCATCTTCATCGCTTCGATGATGCACAGTGTGTCACCCTCGTTGATGCGATCACCGACCTGCACATACGGTGCGGCGCCCGGTGATGACGCAGCGTAAAACGTGCCGACCATTGGTGCCGTAACGAGGAACCCGTCATCTTCGGGGTCCGGTGCAGCATCCGCAGGAGCCGCGGCTGCCGGTGCGGCTGCTACCGGAGCGGCAATGGCGACTGGCGCAGCGACAGGCGCCGCTGGTGCATTTGGTGAATAACGGCTGATACGTACCGACTCTTCACCCTCGGTAATTTCGATCTCTGCAATACCAGACTCGTCCAGCAGCTCGATCAGTTTTTTTACTTTTCTTATATCCATTACTCTTCCTCGGCATCAACGACATACTCGCTGGCGGCAAGAAGCGCCAGGTCGTAGCCGAAAGCCCCAAATCCGAAAAGACAACTCACAGCGATGTCGCTGAAATAGCTGTTGTGCCGGAATTCCTCTCTCGCGAACGTATTACTCAAATGTATTTCGATGAACGGGATATCAACGGCCAGGAGCGCGTCACGAAGGGCAATGCTGGTATGCGTAAACGCACCCGGGTTGAACATGATGAAGTCGACACCGTCTTTTGCGGCTTTTTGCACCCTGTCGATCAGCTCATGTTCGGCATTGCTCTGGTAGCAATCCAGCGCATGTCCAAGTTCTTCGGCCAGTTCAATGCAGTTGGCCTCGATGTCATCGAGCTGCGTGGCACCGTATACCTCGGGCTCGCGTGAGCCCAGAAGATTTAGGTTAGGACCATTGAGAAGCAAGAATTTGGACATGTCTCGTCGATTTCGACCCGTTTCCCGAAGATGGCGGCAAGTTTAACCCTATTCGGGGACTTTAGTGCAACTTTTGGCCCGAAATCGTGTATAAGGCCGCATGGGTTCCGCTACGCCAAACAACACGACCGGGCCGGTTTCGGGCATGCCACTGCTCGCGCTGGGTTTCCGTCCTTTCTACTTGTTAGCCGCAATTTTCGCGATAGTTGCTGTCCCGCTGTGGGTGTTGTCCTTTCTGGGCGAGGCGCAGACGGGAAACTACCTGCGCGGATTGACCTGGCACAGCCACGAGATGATCTTCGGTTTTGCCCCAGCGGTCATTGCAGGCTTCCTGTTGACTGCAGTGCGCAACTGGACAGGGCAGCCGACGCCGACTGGTATGCCACTCGCGGCGCTGGTTTTGTTGTGGGTTGTTGCGCGCGTGTTAATGCAGACTGGTCCGGCAGAGGCGGCAGCGGTCACCGATATCCTGTTTCTGCCCACACTCGGCATCGCGGTTGCCATTCCGATCTGGCGCAGCAGGAATAGGAGAAACTACAAAGTACTTGCTGTGCTCACGATACTCACGCTGGCGAATGTTGCTTATCACCTGGCGAGCCTGGGTCTGATTCCGCCCGGGTATGCCCGTGTATCAATGACAGCTGCCCTCGATGTCATCGCCATCCTCATAGCCATCGTCGGTGGCCGGGTTATTCCTGCGTTCATCGGCAATGCCATGAAGGATTCAAATCCTCGCTATATCCGCAGTGTTGAAGTTGTATCCGTCGGCGCATTGATCGTTATTCTCATCATTGGTGTTCTCGCGCCGTGGATGCCGGTCGCAGACAATGTTTGGCTACTGCTATTTGTAGTTGCCGCGGTCGGGCAACTCGTTCGCCTGCTGCTCTGGCAACCGCTACGCGCGCTGGGCAATCCACTGTTATGGATGCTGCCGGCCAGCTACGCTTGGTTGCCGATTTCGCTAGCGCTTCGTGCGCTGGAGTTACAGTCCATCGTTCCATCCGGCGCAGCCACCCACGCGTTCACGGTTGGTGCAATTACATCGCTGATGATCGCGATGATGACGCGCAGCGCGTTGGGCCATTCGGGGCGACCGTTGGTTGCAGGCCGGGCAGAGATCGGGGTGTTCGTCTTATTGCAGCTTGCGGCGATCGTGCGCGTTCTTGCAGCACCGATCATGCCTGGTGCCTACCGTGAGGCCATGGTTGTAGCAGGCATCCTCTGGACACTGGCATTCGCTGTGTTCCTGATTCGTTACTTGCCAATCCTTACACGACCGCGAATAGACGGGAAACCAGGATAGGGTCGGGCAATCAGGCTATAAGAAGTCCAGAGCCTTTCGAGCGCTTGCCTTGTCGATCTCACCGTTGTCGAGCATCGTCAGCACTCTCACGATGTGCTCGAGGTGCGAGTCCATGATCTCGCCGATATGCGTGTTGATGAGTTCGCCGTCGGCGGCAACGATCATCGTGAATGGCATGCCGATAAACTCAACTCCTGAGGTTTCGGCGACAGCCATCGCATCTTCCTGCCCGACGAGTATCGGGTAATTGAACTCTGCTTCTTCGGCATAGGCGGCTACCTGGTCCGGAAAGTCGACCGCGATGCCGATAACGACAAAGCCGTTTTCTCTCTGCTCATCCTGGAAGGTCTTGAGCAACGGAATTTCGCGCCGGCATGGTGCACACCACGTGGCCCAGAAATTCAACAGCCGGTGCTTTCCTTGC
>Ga0255047_10001940_pt1 | contig 14210 bp, 20 predicted proteins | sample JV7_2_1_MG_FD_183640 | JGI IMG/M metagenome (GOLD analysis project Ga0255047, IMG submission 183640) | Seawater microbial communities from Jervis Inlet, British Columbia, Canada - JV7_2_1 | ecosystem: Environmental > Aquatic > Marine > Inlet | place: Canada: British Columbia | collected 2016-10-06
AGAGTCTGCTGCTAAAAGTCCATTCTCTAAATGTACCTTATACAATCCAGACTTAGAGTTCTTAGTATTAGGCACTCTAATAAGTCTTAACTTATCTGTTACTGCTGGATCTGCATATTTAAAGATGTCATGTTTAGTGAGTTCTTTCTTGACTTGAGCATGTAGCTCTGGATTAGGCTCATACTTAAAAGCTGTACTAGGTATATGGAAATGGAAACCAGTTCCACTAAAGTATGCCTTTAAAGGTATATCCTTACTATCTAATAGTTCTTTTAACTTTATAGCCTTATTCTGAGCATCATCTATGTTAGCTCCATCAATATCTAGAATAAACTCTTCTGGTATATAGATATCACCATCATATCCAGCCAGTTTCTTATTCTTAGCAAAGTAGTCTACCACACAATCATCATACTCATATAGTGACATATAAGTATCATAATGCAGTGGAGTCCACTTAATGATATTGCCTGGATCTTCAAAGTAATGCCTGTTAGAAAGACTTAAAGCGAATTCTCTTTTCATATTCTTTCTCCACATTTACAATTGTCTTCTAGTTCATTGCAAGTGGTGCAGACCCTTCCATCAAGGATCTCTTGGCACCAAGCGCAAACAAGCCTACTGTCAAAAATAGGCTTATCACATTCTATACAATGATTAGGCAGCGGTTCATACAAAATCTACCAATGCTTTAGTAAGATCTCTTACAGCTGGTTTAGATATATATATGGCTGTATGTGAATCATTGCCAGTTATAGCTATACCAGTTGAATTAGTTGTAATACTAAAAGTTCTGCTAGGTTTTGGTTCTGTTATTTTAAGCTGTTTTATAGGTACTTCTTTAGTCCTCTCTTTAGGTAGAGGTATTTGTGCTGGCTCATTGAAACCTAATTCTTTAATTATGCTAGCAGTAGCTTTTTCTCTGTAAATATGAGGTTTAACTTCTCCATCTTCACATACATGTACTAGGTCTTGATTATCAAATAGTTTGTACTTACCATCAGGATATTTCCAATGTAAGTCTTCTGTTCCACAACCCCTATTGCAGGTTACTGTCTTCATGTTGTCTCCTTGTTATTATTATATTTTCTTTGTATAAGTTTAGAAATACCGAAAGAGTATTAGCATTATGAGTTTATCTAAGAGCCACATAACTATCAAGAGTGTTAGCTTAGCATCTTTAGACATAGAAAGAAAAGAGCCTAGGAAGGTAGTATTACTACTATGACAACCTAAGCTCTTTCTTATTCTCTCCACCTTAGAGATCAACCCTTTAGAATGGCACCACTTCTTCCGGTGTACCGTTAGTTGTTACACTTTCAGTACTCCCATTAGTGCTATTCTTTACATAATCCAAATAGAACTTCTCTGCTCTACCTTTCCAATACTCTACATCAGCTTCAGTAAACTCTTCTACAATATTCTTAAATACTGTAGGAGCTACTTGCCTAAGAGCTCGTGAATACTCTCCTTCTTTATGGAAGTATACATTCAATTGGTGTCCGACAAGGGTTTCAGCAGAATCATCCAACTTGATTACTACATTGCCATCTGGCCCATCTAATGCATCAGATATGCCAGCATTAGCAAATCTAAAGACACCTCCTATAGCAAATTCTTCACCAGCTGTATTACGCTTCTCATATACTCTTAAAGTAAAGTTCTCAGGATAATTCTTGAACCATACATCTAAGAACTTAGCGTCATTATATTCACCATATTTAGCGCCAGAAACGGTTAAAGTATGCCAACCAGTAGCATAAGTTCCACCACTACCTTTTCTTACTGTTAATGTTCTCATTTAGTCTCCTTTACGAGTGTTCTTAAGCTGAAAGTTTTACCGCTACCAGGAGAACCAATAATTAATATCTTAGCTCCATCAAAGCCTTTCTCTTTAGCGGCAATTATTACTTTACCAAAATCCTGCTCCATCTCTGAAGGTAGAAGTCCAGTTCTATCTTTAGCATGATCGTATTTTTCACTTCTAGCAGTAACCCAAATATACTTGCGTTCTTTATCATCTGCTATAGTTTTAGTATAAAATACGAAATCAAACCATTTAGATATGTCATCCTTACTACTTCCATCAATATAAGGTATGATCTTATTACCATCATCCATAGTTTGAACTTTAGCGTGACAGTTACATACTATTACACCAGGTATCTTGCTAATGAAGTCAAGAGCAGAATCTAACTTATTCTTAAGCTGACCCCATCCCTGTAGCTTCATTCTGCCTTCTTTATCAGAAAGCTGTCTCATATACTTCTTGGATAATTCAGAGAACGTATCAAGTACTAATGCTTCTACAGCAGTACCATTTCTGGGCACTACTCTAGTTCTGTGTTCTTCTATTTCTAGATCACCTACAGTTAAGCTTTCTTTGTATGTCTCCTGCTTGTACAGTTTACCCATAGTATCTTGGAACTGATCCCAAGAACCGGGTGACAAGACAGGAAAGCCAAAGAGCTTATTGATATGTTCTTTGGAGCCAAGAGTTTGAGATCCATGTTCTAGATCAAACATGAGTGTTTTCATGTATTTCTCTCCTATTGTAGACCAAAAGAGGGCTTCTCCGAAGAGTGCCCTCTCTGTGTCTGTTATCATAATATACTAAAGATTAATCACCTTATAATATACTACGAGACTACTATAAACGGCAAGGCATTTCTGTCACACCGTTTCCTTGATTAACATCATAGTAGGGAAGTTGAAACTGAAGTTATCGTTCAGAGGTGAGTTAGTTATAAACTTCCTCACTGCATTAGCTATGAAGCTACCACTCATGTTAGAGCAGTAACCAGTAGCCTTAGCATTACAGGGCTCATCACTACTACTATCATCAGGATACCATATCTTCTCATACTTACTTAAAGTAGGTTTAGTTATAATATATTGCTGATAGTGTTCAGCTCCCATCCTTCCATCTATAATGCATTCAGGTCTAGTAGTAGGGTTGCTACAAATATGCGTTACCGCATCCATCCTGGCCTTCATGGAGTCAAAACCTAAGATAACTATATCTAATCTATCTTGATAGAATAGCTCTTTAAATTCTTCATTGTGTTCATCTACTATAGCCTGAGAGTTGATAGATAAGATATGACTTTTTAATGCTGCAGTCTTATCTTTATCTATATCATTAATGGTATATTGTGCTATACCAATATTTACATCTTCTACTTTATCATAGTCATATAAGTGAAAGTTCTCTCCACCCATACGTACCAGCTGTAAGGCTGCAGAACTACCAATAGCTCCACAGCCCAACATATGAAAAGTATATTTAGCTGTTCCATCAAACAGTCCTTCATACCTTGATGTTATACTCATTATAACCATCCTGACTGATGACCAATTGTATCATAGTGTGGCCATCCATCATCATAGAGAGGAAGTTTAGTCTGAGGGTCTAATATCATATCATCAGCTGTAGCATGAAGTAGTTCACCTGCTTTTACTTCATTTTCAGTAAGAAGACCAACATCATAAGAAGAGTTAGATGTTTCTAAAGCCTTCCTAACATCTTCTATAGATTCCTTATACTTTTTATAAGTATAACTTCCATCACATACCTTAGTTATAATATTATCTATAATATCTCTTAACTTATAGTATGTTATAGTAACAGGTTTATCAGATACTAAGGTTGATACTTTTTCTAACTTATCATTCTTATCTGACCATTTACGATTTACAGGATCCCATTTTCTCTGGTTCCATGAATAACCTGCTGTATAAGTTGTAACAGGCTTAGAGCATAGATCTGCCACTTCTTTAGTAATCCGCTTAGAGATTTTGCTATTTCTAACTATTTCTAGTTCAACATCTTCGTGAGCTTCTACTGGATTCCAGACAGATACTCTGAACTTATATTCTCCCTTAAGATTAACAACTAGTGCAAATGAAAAGTCTCCATCACTAAACTCTTCAATAGCTGAAAGATCTGTACCAGACCAGAATGCTGCCATAGTATGATGAGAATGCCACCAACAGAACCTAAAAGATTTGTTCTTATACTTCTTAGCTGTTCTAGTATAATACTTAGCTAGCTCTTCTTTCTCTAAAGTACAGTTACCACTAGTTACTTCCTGCTTTAGAATAACAGGCTCTACTATTTCCCAGTCACCTTCTTTATCTTGGAGGCACACAGACATTCCACCTATCTCAGTCTTTAATGTGTCATAGGCCTCTTCTGCATATCCAAGGATATGATCCCAGTGCTTTTGTTTTATATAAAACACTTTTTGTCTCCTTTATGTTATAAGTTATGAGCGCCACCAGTTCTAGTAGCCCACCTTAATGTTGCTTCTTCTGGCGTTACTTCTTCCATATGTGTAGGCTCAGCGAAAACCTCGTCTAAAGATTCTTCTGTTTCAATAGGATTATCTCTAAACATTCCATCTATCTCTTCCTGTGAAATATTATGAGCAACTTCCTCAATATCTACTTCAGCAGCCAATGCCTTTTCTCTAATACTACGCTTATACTCTAAAATAGCAAAGTCAAGACTAGAAGAAGTATAATCATCAGCCTCTACCAATAGTTCTACAGTATCAGCTGAAAGAGATTTAAGTTGACGAAAGATATTTCGCACATCTACTCCCATATTGGCTTTCTGATTATTAACGTTATAGCGTTGACCTATATACATTAGATATTCTAGATTTTCTGTTATTAACTCTTCCAAGAAAGTTACACTATTATCTGAAATCCTGAGTAAATCTTCTACATATTCAATAGTTGAGTCACCATAATGGATTGTTAATAGTTCATTATATTCCATTGTTACTCCTAGAATAGCTTCATTTTCTTCAGTTAAGTCATCTAACATTACTAGAGTTAAGTCCTTAAGTTTATTACACTTATCTACTAATATACAGTTATGACATGGAGCTTGATTAAAGTCATATTTGTTGAAATATTCAAATCTCTTAAGTGTAGAGATAGTGAAACCTGATCCATACTCTCTTTCTGTCCTAGAAAATATATTAGCTGCTTCTGGTATTAAATTAACATATCTACATCTTTCTGCATTTCTTTCTTTCAGCTCATTTAATACTTCTCCATCCTTTAGTTCTAACAAAGGCTTAGGCATACCAAATCTATATAGTTTAACTATTCTATTGATAGGATATGTTTGAGGTACATAGTAGTTATGTAGCCAATTATATAGGTGAGTTATACCAAGATATATCTTACCATTATAAAATGCCTTTCTTATATCTGTTTGCATATTACCAGTACAAGCATTAGTATTATGCTCAACATCTCCATCGTTGATGTTCCAACTTATAGAGTCTATATTACCAGAAATATATGGATGCTGTCCATTCGAACTAACATAGATAGGTTCCATTTTAAATGGCATATTTGAATACGAGTCTCCTGGGTTAGAATTAAGCTTACTATACTCTTTCTTCCAAGCATTAGATAATACTGATATTAACTTTAAGCTAATGATAATATATGTATCACCTGGTATAGGTATATCTGTAGTAGTTATACCATTTGAAATAAGCTGATTATGTCTCATTATTCCACCATTAAACTTAATGAGAAAGAACAGATTAAAGTCAGTTATAGCAGGGTTATCTACAGGAGTAAATGTTGATCTTTCAGGATAGTATCTTGAATTTCTAGGATTAACTATAAAGCCAGATACCCTAGTATCACAAGTCATAGACTCATAATGCTTAGATGCAAGTGCTACTTCTTTACGTATATGGTCTTTTAATCTTTCCAATTCTTCTGTTATGTCTTCAGTATTGTCTTGCCAGATAGTACCATTATTTCTAAGTGAAGCAAGATGTTCATCTAGATGCATAATACTTCTTTTTAAGTTTTGGCCTTTCCAACGAAAACGTGAGATACGTTCAAAAATACTCTTTAAACCTCTAGGTCTTACATCCCATCTTAAGACTTCATTAGCATATAGCTCTTTTAGTTGCTTATATGTTCCTGGTTTAAAGTTAAAGCGTTTAGTTAAAGCTAATGATGAACCATATTCTAAGTTAAATCTATTGAGCTCTTCCATAACATTAGCTTGTGGTCCAATACATACTTTATCTACTAAGTCTTTAACATTTATATTAAAGTTCTCAAAAGATTCTTGTTCTCTTAATTTTGCTACATTCATATTGTCTCCTAACAAAATAGAGAGAGGCTAGGATAATTCGAAACACGGCACTTCTGTGACTTACGGTCGAGCATTAACCACTACACCTCTCTCTAAGTTATTTAATTACAGTAACTTACTACAGTTCGTAGAGAGTATTCCTGTGTGACGTGATAGAGACTTTAAAGGAATCTACCTTTACTTCTCCACCCTTCTTGTCTGAAGATACAGCTGCTACAATATCATCATTTTGTAGCTCATAATTATCTGTTACTCCACGACCATTAACAGCTACAGTTGCACCGCTAGAGATATCTAATTCTTCTCTAAGTGCACCCACAGTAGTTGAGTTTACTTCACGTTCTGGAAAGCCACCTCCAGATAGTACTTTAATGTTAGGCATTTTCAGTCTCCTTTTTGTTATTGGTTTCTTCTGCATCACGTAACTCTTTCCACTCAGATTTTGATGCATACTGAGCTTCTTTACGATCCACCACTTTTATTGCGTCTTGATCACGCACTCTTAGAAGAGTTCCTACAGGCACTCTCTTCCAGTACTGAGAGTTTTCTTTTCTTACTCGTATTGTTTTCATCTCTCTCCTCTTTAAAAAGTTAGAGGGCCAAGCCTCGAAACTCGACCCTCTTCCTCTAGTGGTCAACTACTCATCATCCGCACCAGGATAAACACAAGTTTTTGTAAATGTTTTGGGATCACCTAACCCATCAGCATCTCTGTCAAGATACCACATTATTGGTCCCGTCCCATCACATACACCGCAAGCATCTAATTCATTAGACTTACAAAAGTCATTTAAATCATCCATATTGCGAACCCATTGTAGTGTTCCATCATTATAAGTGTTAGCTATTTCTACACCTCGTGTAGGCTCAGCTAGATCAGTAGTATAGAGTGAACCTCTCCAGTAAAATGTATCTCCAGGTCCTTTAGCTCTATGTTCTAGATCAAAAGCATCCTCGAAAGACAGATCGTCCAAGTTAAGATATACTATATCATTACTTTTCTTATTATTTACTGATTTTTTACGTGTAGGGGCAGGTTTATCTATAACTCTAGCCTCTACCTTTTCACTACATCCTACTAATACAAGTAATACCATCATTAGTATGCTACTTTTCATTCTTTACCTCCAGTATTTCTTTAATAGCTTGCATTTGCTTATTAAGTTGAGTTAATTGCAAGAACATCTCTTTCTCTAGATGACTAAGCAATGGTCGCTCATCTTCTTTAGATTTTAGTAATATTCTCTTAGACTCATTCACTTACAGTGAGACTTTTAATGCAGAGATATCTCTAATATCATTAGGTGTTAGTGTCATATTCTTACCATTCACAGTTATATCAACACTATTAATCTTAGCACCAATATTGGTTTTAAGCTCAGTTGTACTAGATGGATTATAATGAGTAATCTTAGGAGAGCTAGTATACCTCTTTCTATTGTAGGTATCAACATTCATTAGCTTACCATTAGTTTTAGTTTTAGTAACTGTCTTATTTACAGTAATGTTACTAGGAACAGGCTTACCATCTTTCTGCCATCTTAGTCCAGTAGCTTTCCATTTAGCTATAGTAGGTGGTGTTACTCCATATTTTCTAGCAGTTCCAGCAATAGTAGCTCCACTATATACTTCAGCTAGTGCTTGTATTTTCACTGGTAGTGCTAGGAATGTAGGTTTCTTACGTGTTTTCCGTCTAGTCATAGACTTCTCCTTTTAGTTATATGATTGTGTTAATTTTAGGAAATCCCCAGTGGATGTCCCAGTAGTTTCCCTTTATGTCGTGGTCGCCCCATGCAGTCCACAACATAATACCAAACAAATACATCCTTATTTGGGACCCAAGCTTCCCTTTCGTGAAGAAGCCATCTATCCCCAGTATCACTCTGTCGTTTATTATCAGATATATACTCATTTGTTATGTCCTCTAACGCTATCTGTTTTGCGTAAGCTTCCATTGAGCTTTGGCTTAGATATTTTACGATCGTTGGTGTAGTCATCGAGTAGTCTCCATACTTTCTCAAGCTGTGTCTTCTTTAGTCGCCATCTTGTAACTCTGAGAGTTTCTTTACTATGTCTCGAGATCCGACCACTAAGTAGTTGATTGAGTCGTTTAACAGTTGTTTTAATTAAGGCAGGTGTTATAATAACTCCATGTTCTTGCTTAGACCTGGTGAGATTACCTATTCCTACCTTCTTAAAATGCCTTAGTTGTTCCTCATAAAAGTGTATGATATGAGTTAGTGAACCATAAGCTTCTTCCGGCATGTGCGTCTCCTTTTTAGTTAATTAACCATTTCACTCCATGATATAGTAATAAGAACATAGCTCCAAAGCTACAGCCCCAGATTATACAAATTAGTATTACATGGAATGTTTTACATTCATAGTAGTCGTCCATTGTTGTTCTCCATATTATAAGCCTAAGTGACTCATTAAGAGATAGACAAATATTGCTATCCCAGTTGACAGGACTATATTCATAGCGTATACCGCAATAAAAGGTGCTGGCTCACGCTCTTGTGTACTGAATAACCATTTATACATATTTATCCTCTATTAGTTAAATTAATAAGAGAGTCGTCAATATCCTACAGAGTATGAAGTCTGTGTCTTGATGCGTTCGTTACATCTCCAGGTTTGAACCTATGGCTTGACCCTTCCTTTACTCTCTCTCATAGTTGCGGGGATGGGAATCGAACCCACTACCTCTGGGATATGAACCCAGTATGCAACCTTTACAATTCCCCGCTAAAGTAGACCAAACTATTAATTTGCTATCCAGGCTTCAGATCTCTAGCACTCCATCATGCTTGGCTATGGCTAGTATTACTATCTTTATATGCGTTGCAACCCTGGCTTCGGTGAACGAGACTAGCTAATCTTGCCTCCCTTTTGGTGACCCCACCTAACATCAAACTAAGTTAATAACATTAGCATTACTTGTTTGGTCAAATTATTAGAGACCTTTAAGCAGCGCCAGATCCCAACCTAGGCAAACGCTTGTTCATGGATTGCTTGCGAGTCTCTAAATTATTGCTAGTCCCCTGATCAGAGTATTGCGATACATACATATCTACAATGGCAGTCTAAGTTATACCAGGCTCTCTAGATTTTGTGCACTATTCCCGATATAATTCCTTGACTAACTAGCAATTATAAGTATTTAGCTATTAGGAGAGACATTGATGGGATATCTCTCCCTTAGCTCTGTTTAAAGCATAGTATCCTAGTGTTTACATTGCCAGTGACAATACACCATTTTGTGAGTTAACACGTGATGTATCTTCAGCAGTTGACCAGTTCAGATAGTATGACTGATACCATAATAATGGCATCTATAGAATATTGTCAGCATACCAGAGGACTAGCGTGTACTTTGCTCCTACCTCTGTTCGCACCTGTCCCAGTATAAGCAAAGGTCAAATACTGTGCAGATTCACTTCACAAGCAATATGCTGAGTTATAAATTATTACTAGTGTCTCATAGAGTAAATACAGTTATATGTTATAATATGTATCAGTTAATATGCATATATATATAGTTAGAATAGTATTATATCATCAATGTAACCACTAGTAAATGTATAAGGTATCATAGAGTCAGTACAATCATAGTGTTTATATACTAGTTATACTAATAGGATGTGAAGAGAGGATGCTCCACTTAAGGGTTTCCCTCTCTCCTTTATCCCGGTGCACGTCAATGAGTCTGACGCTTACTAATTGCTTCTGCTAGCTTGTCATAGTCTATCTCCTGAGGTTGAGTTTGTGGTTGGTTAGCAATAGTATCAGTCACAATGTTCAATGACTTGATTACTTCATCCAGTGCCAGCTCCTTCTGGGTCCGGCCTAACATCTGCATTATAACAGCAGCTTCATTTACTCGTCCAGCCGCAGCATTGGCTACCATTGTAGCTTCTAGTGCAGTACGAGATTTATCACCAATCTCTAGATCCTGTGTCTGACGGATAGATCTGGTGGCAGAATATATATCACGGCTTGATGCCATATGTTTCTCCTTGTATGTTAAAAGATTAATAAACTAGAAAAAGACTAGTCTAAAGAATAACTAAAATATCAAATCAAAAATAACCTAATCGAGATAACGAAAAAACACCCAATAGGGGTGTACCTTGACTGAAACACCATACACTAAAATGCTATAATTTTTAAAAGTTTTTCTAGAAGTATGTCTGAGGTCACATAAACGCCTTGCTTAATAGACTATATTATGCTTATATTATGGACATGATAACAAGAAACGACATTTTTCAGGCGGTAAGATGGTTCAACCTATTAGTAGGGTTCTTAAACTTTTATTATTACTTTATTGGCTCTTCTTATCTGTTACTCCCCTTAGGTGCAGTGAATATGGCAGCATGGGCGTTTACTATTGGTCAGAAGATAAAGGACAAGAAACCTTACTAAATATAGCCCTAGGTTTATTCTATCTAGGTTTAGTAAAATTAGGGGACTATTTAGATGAGCATCCAATGGCTGGGTACACTTGCCCTGACTATTGTGAGGTAGACCATAAACACTATAGGGAGACAGAATATGAAGAGAAAGACAAAGAGAGTTCCAACAAACAAAGAGATATACAATTATCTAGATCAGATATCATTGCAGATACAGAATAACCAGAAAGCTGTATATGACTTCTCTCAAGTACTCTCAGACTACATGGAGATGAATAAGGACTCAGAGGCCTTCACTAAGTTCATGCATGACAAGTATAACTCTGGATCTGATGCTGAGATACCGACTCGCTGGTCTGTATTTGTTAAGTCTATAAAAACCAGGTACTTACGCTTGAAGAAAGTTCTTGCTTCATATTACATAAAACTAATAAATTATTACTAGTTAGTCAAGAATGACTTAGAAAGGAGCCTTACATGAAAGTTTACATACTTACCATTGCTTATGATGATGAAACAGAAGAGATAGAGTATATCTCTGAAGAAGTTCAAGAAGATGTAGCTAAGACTCTTACTTATGGTTCTGTAGAGGTAACTGACTGGGAAGGTATAACTTCGGAAGAGGCTATAGAGTTAATGAAAGATATAGCTGAAGCGTAAAACCCTCATACCTTTGACTGTGTCAAAGGTGGTAAACGGAAATTAAACCCTCCAGAACTAAATCCAGATAATAATATAGGGAGATAAAGTGTCTTGTAAAGACTGTGATAATAAAAGTTTAGATAAGGGAGTTGGAGATACTCTTGCTAGACTTATTGCTGGCTTCACTGGTGTTAAGCCATGTGAAGGATGTAATAAGCGTAAGGAGAAGCTTAATAACTGGCTCCCATATAATAAGGATAAAAAACCATGAAAAAACCAGGCAAAGCTTACCATACTTGACCGTATAGTGGTAAACCTCATCCGGTGGATGAGAAACATAGCACTAAAGGTGCTCGTATTCATGGAGAGGAGACTGGCTCTGTATATTACAGGTATCCAAATACGAAGTATAAGGAAGGCAAGTAAGAAGAAGCCTTGCCTAGAGGAAATGAGAAAAGCATTTAATGCCGGCTTTAATGCTGGACAACAAGGAGTAAATAATGCCAGGTCTACTAGACTTTCTATTCAAGCCCCTGAAACCACAGCTAAGTAGCTTTGACCCTGAAGGGGAGGACTATGATTATGAGGCAGCTATAGATTGTGGATTACAGGCTGATTCAACAGGCCATTGGCCAAGTAGATGCCCTGGTACTGGTCAAATACTGAAGGGTAGAAAGCATGAAGCATGGGACCTTCTCTTAGAAGGTGAGCAGAAGGCGGGGTACGAAGTGTACGTGGGAGAAGATAAAAAATATTATAGTAGGAAGGCTGATGAGGACTTATAAAGTAAATGGGATAGAGCATAAGGTTTTTGAGTCGGAAGACGAAACACCAATTGGGCTCGTAACTGTTGATGACTGGCGCTGTAGTCGCGCAGGCGATTGGGTCAGGGCAGACGATGGTTGTATCATCCAGGTGCTAAGACAAGGGAGAATGACACAAAGATACGGTAGGAACAAGGTCAGTGGATATGTGGGTACATGTACGGGAACTTTTCTCGCAAGCCCTAAAGTGAAAATGGACACTAGCCGAAGGGTCAATATCTACACATTAGGTGGAGGTAAACGACCAGACGATATCCTCTTGGACCGGACCAAACTAACCCGATATGAAATGGTCTTTGTGAAGTTTTTAGCATCTGGCATGAGCCCCGAAGAATCATACTTAAAAGCATACCCAACTAACAATCATAGGTATGCTCAGCATAAGTCAGCAAAACTTGTAAAAACTGAAAGGGTTCTAAGTGCTATGAAAGAAGAATTAAAACCTATATGTGAAGAACTAGGTATAGATGAGAAGTCTGTACTAGAGGGTATAAAAACCGCAGCAGATTCTTCCGAGAAAGAAGATGTAAGGTTGAGAGCTTTGTTTAAACTCTCAGATATCCTGGATCTTGAAGATAAGAATCAAGTAAAAATTACTCAAGTTTCTGGAGCTTTATTTCAGGGGTTTACTCCTGAGGCGATAGAAGAAGCGCAGAGACCTGAATTAGAAGAGGTAAAAAAAGATGTATCAAGATAACGAAGCATTTGACGATATGCAGCAAGCCGATCCAGATCAGAATATAACTGGAGGCGCAATAAATTACTCCCCGTATTCCATGGACTTGAACCCTAAAGAACAGAAGGTAACAGCCAATAGGGCTGAATTACTCCTTAAGAAGGCGTATGAGCTTGATCCGAATGTAGACAAGGAAAAGGTGTCTTTTCGTAACTACCTAGACTGGCTCAACCCAGAATTAATGAAACTGAGGTCTGAGGACGCAGTTTCTGCATTACCTAAAGGTAAAGGAAGGTTCAGTGATAGATGGCAGGAACTTTACTACTATATTGGGGACCAAGCCGGTGGAATGCATGGGGGAGATTTTCAAGAGATGATAGACATAGCCAAGGAACATTATGTCATAGAGGGCAGTGGCTAATATAAATACAAGGAATGTTTCAGAGGCAGAAGAACAACTTAAACTTGCACAGGCAGACCTTATTGCATTTGGTAAGCTCTTCTTGCCCGATGACTTTCAAAGGAGTGAGACTCCATTCTTTCATTACCAGGTAGCGGACGCAGTCAATGACTTATCAGTTAGGGAACTTGCAGTCATTCTACCTAGAGGCCATGGTAAGACTGTACTCACTAAATGTTCGATTATGCATGATTTTTGCTTTACTAAGGAACCACTCTTCTATGGGTGGGTTGCAGCTAGTAGCAAAATCAGCGTACCGAACCTTGATTATATTAAATATCATATAGAGTATAATGACAAGATACGTTATTATTTTGGGGACTTAAAAGGGAGAAAATGGACAGAGGATGATATTGAACTTAAAAATGGCACTAAGCTTATTAGTAAATCAAATCTCTCAGGTATACGTGGAGGAGCTAAACTACATAAAAGGTACGATCTTATCGTACTGGACGATTTTGAAGATGAGAATAATACCATTACGCCTGAGTCTAGGGCTAAAATCTCAAACCTTGTTACGGCTGTTGTTTTTCCTGCTTTGGAGCCCCATTCGGGTAGGCTTCGTATTAATGGTACTCCCGTTCACTTTGATTCATTCATTAACAATATCCTGGTTAACCATGATAGGGCAGTGGCTGAGGGAAGAGGCTTTAGTTGGAAAGTGATTACGTACAAGGCATTACAAATGGATGGCACCCCATTATGGCCAAGTTGGTTTGGTCACAAAGAGATGGAGAGAAAGAAAAAGTTTTATACAGACTCTGGGCAACCCCAGAAGTTCTATCAAGAGTACATGATGGAAGTGCAGAATGAGGACGATGCAATATTTACTAGAAACCACATCAAGTATTGGGAGGGCGATTTTATCCATGATGACGAAACAGGAATATCGTACATACACACCTCAGAAGGGGACGTTAAGCCGATTAATGTTTTCGCTGGTGTTGACCCCGCTACAGATTCTGCTCGTAGGGATTCTGACTACAGCGTTCTACTTACTGTCGGGGTTGATCCTGATAATAATATATATGTTATTAACTATATACGCAAG
>Ga0255047_10001941_pt1 | contig 14209 bp, 19 predicted proteins | sample JV7_2_1_MG_FD_183640 | JGI IMG/M metagenome (GOLD analysis project Ga0255047, IMG submission 183640) | Seawater microbial communities from Jervis Inlet, British Columbia, Canada - JV7_2_1 | ecosystem: Environmental > Aquatic > Marine > Inlet | place: Canada: British Columbia | collected 2016-10-06
CCGAAAACGCGGGCACGATCCTGGGATGGCCAAGGGACACGTGGACCGACACGCCGTATGGCGAGATGCGCGTGAACGCTCTCACGACAAGTGGCAGGGGACCCGATGCGATCTTCACCCATTTCACCGACACCTGGGAGATTCCCCTCGACGGCTACATCCTCACCGCGTTCTCGGGATTCGAGAAGCTGATCGCGGCCTCTGTCGGCCGACTCTTCATCGATCTGCCTATTGCGATCCCCACGCAGAAGTGGTGGCCGGGATTCCGCTCCGGGGAACAGACCCTCAACCCCACGAGAACGCTCGACTACGCCCGAACGCGCAAGCAGGTTCCCGGCGGCGACTTCGCTCGGTCGTTCCATCAGGGAGTCGTGATGCTTGCCGTTCTCACGATGCTTCAACAGGGGTCCGCAGAGGATGTGCCGGTGCTCCTCGGCGAACTTGTGAAGCACACCGAGACCAACCTCTCACCCGCCGATCTCGTGCAGCTCGGGGTCGCTGCGTTCCACATGGATGTGGGCGAGGTCACCAACGAGGTCCTGCCAGGCCACCTCGGTCGCGCTGGCGGAGGGGCATCGGTGGTGTTCCTTGAGCCCGAGGCCGAGGACATCATCGCCGACGTCATCGAGGATGGCGTTCGGAACCCTTAGAATTCGGCCATGGCTCCCTCGTTGTCTGCCCGCGGTTCCTCTCTGGTCGACAACTCGCCAATCCCCGAATACATCGAGACCCACCAGGAACGGGTGCTGACCGTCGACCGCGATGACCCAGAGCGGTACCTCGGATTGTGCATCGCTGAGAACCTCCTCATGTGGGATCTGCTCGATCCACAGATCAACCGAGTTCGCGGGGTGCAACCCTCAGCGGTTGCGTACGGCTCGCACACCGGTTCAGAAGCGTTGCGAGAGCAGATCGCTCGTTTCGGATCGGAGCATGTGTGGGGTCGGCCGGTTGACGCAGACCATGTCGTGGCTCTGGCGGGAGCAGGCAGCATCCTTGAATCGTTGTTCTACGTGATCGCTGCACCGGGTGAGGGCGTGCTCGTACCGACTCCGAGCTACGCGGGCTACTGGTTCGACATCGAAACCCGTGACGATCTCACCGTGGTCCCCGTGCACACACGTTCGGACGACGGATTTCGGCTCACACCTGAGCTACTTGAGGAAGCGTTCACACAGTCCACCGTCCCAATCGCTGCGCTCATCTTGACGAATCCGGACAACCCGACCGGCGGGATCATGGCGTCTGACGATCTCAAGCAAGCGATCGAGTGGGCACGAGGCCACGACATTCACATCATCGTCAACGGCATCTACGCCCTCTCGGTCCACACCGGCGAGACGTTCATCCCTGTCGCGTCGATCGTGGACGATGTCAGAGAGGACATCCACGAGGTTTGGGGCTTCAGCAAGGACTTCGCAATGAGTGGAGTCCGTGCGGGCGTCCTCACGACACAGAATCAGCGTGTCCTTTCGGCCCTCAACGCGATCGCCTACTGGTCGTGCATATCGGGAGACACGCAGCATCTGCTGGTCAATATGCTGACTGATGCCGAATGGCTGTCGAGCTACATCAACACGATGCGCCAACGGCTTGCCAAGTCATACCGCGCCACCACGACGGCTCTTGATGCTGCTGGGATTCCCTATATCAGTGGAGACGCCGGACTCTATCTCCTCGCCGATTTCCGACAGTTCATGCCTGAGTTGACATGGGAGGTGGAGGACCTCTTGTGGCGAAGGATTCTCGACGAATCCAACGTCAACCTCACCCCAGGATCTGCGTGCCACATCGGCGAACCCGGCTTCATGCGGATCTGCTTCGCTACTGAGGAACCAGGCATCGTCGAGGTTGCCATAGGCCGTGTCAGCGCACTCCTCAGTGGTGGCCGACCGTCAGACACGTAGCCCCATTGAGGAGAAGTACCGCAACTGCGATCGTCTGTTTGGGGATCGTTGCTGCTGGCTGCACCACGGCGTCGGATCCTTTGTCTCCATCACTGGAGACATCGACCATCGTGGCGCGACCCGACGGTGCGATCGATATCCAGGGTCACAGGGGTGCCAGGGGACTGAGTCCTGAGAACACTCTTCCATCCTTCGAGACCGCCCTTGACCTCGGCGTGACAACACTCGAGTTCGACCTTCACTTCACGTCCGACGGCGAGGTTGTTGTCTGGCACGATCCAGTCATCTCCCCAGAGAAGTGCGGACTCAGGGCCGGTGCACCGGATACTGTCCCCGACCCCGACGATCCCGCGACATCCATCGAGAGCCTCGCGGTGCGGGCCCTCTCCGTGTCGCAGCTCCGTTGGTTCGACTGCAACCGGAACCCTGATGCCGACCGGTTTCCGGACCAGAGCCCGGCTGCCACTGTTCTCGCTGGAGACAACTACAGCGTGGTGACACTGGCCGATCTACTCGCGTTCGTGGACACGTACTCGCAGTCCGAGCGGAAGACAGGCGCACAGCGCTCTGCTGCGAGCGCAGTCAGATTCAACATTGAGACGAAGAGGGACCCGACGCAGCCTGTGACCATCGGCGATGACTTCGATGGCGTGAATGCCGGTGCCTTCGAACTACGACTGCTTGCGGTAATCGATTCACAAGGGGTGGGCGATCGAGTCGTCGTTCAAAGCTTCGACGAGAGCTCGCTAGAAGCGATCCACGCTCAAGACCCAACAGTCGAACTCGCGTTTCTCACATCGACAGCGTTCTCGCAGTTCACCGCTATCGCCGATGTCGGAGTGGCGGTCTGGTCGCCGAGTTCGCGCACGATCACCGAGACGTTGGTCGCCGATGCCCACGCGGCCGGACTTTCGGTTTCGACGTGGACCGTGAACTCAGAAGACGAGATACGTGAGGTCATGTCGGTGGGCATTGACGGGATCATCACGGACCGCCCGGACATCGCACTCGACATCGTGGCTCAAGGCTGAAGCAAGGCTGCCGGTTCGAATGTCGCGCGAGACGTAGCTCGAACCTCGAACCGACCGAGTCCCGAGATCGTGATTGGACGGGCAACGACGGTCGTCACCGTTCGTGTGGCCCATGATCGGTTCACGGGACACGTGCAGCGAATGAGCCTCGTGCCATTGGCAGCTGCGAAACGCGCAGCCTCCTGCTTTGGTGACCCCCGCGCCCCGAACTGCCTGAACGTCACCGGCGCCGCGGCGAGCGCTGCGGCGTCGGCGGCGCCGGCTGCCTGCACGTAGCCCGCGACGCCAGCGCCAACAGCTCCGACCGCGACGGCAAGCATCAAGACCAGAACGAGCACACCCACGCCGAGCACGATCGAGCCGTTCTCATCGCTCAACTCGCATGGAGGACTGCGCCTGCAATTCCACACTGAAGCCGCCAAAGATCGGAGCCGCGACCGTGTGCGTAAGCCGGACGGTGACTGTGGCCTTCTCGCCAACATGGGCGGGTCTTCGCACCGAGACTCGAGCAGCGCGACCCGCGTCACCGAGGGCAGAGCGCACCGCAGCGACGGATCGGCCGGTGTCAGGGGAAGCGGCGGCCTCACGAGCACCCTCCCTCGCGGCGTGCACGAGCTGAATCTCTGAGCGAGCCACCACCGCTACCTCGACAATGGCGAGGAGCACCACAAGCACCAGCGGAAGCACGAGAGCGAACTCGACCACCGAAGACCCCCGATCTCCGCTCATGCTCGGTTGGCAACGGATACGACCTTCTGCATGACTGTGTTGAAGAATGAAGGGAGCATGTCTGTTGTCGAGGCCCATGAGATCAGGGCGAGAGCTACGACCGCCGCTGCCACCATTACCAGTGCGTATTCAGCGGTGGCTTGACCCGCTTGGGAGGTCGTGGCGAGCAATCGCCGGTTGAGGAATCGGATTGGTGTGTACATCTAATTCTCCTGTCGATCGGCGGCCGGCCGAAGCGGTGGGAAGTGATTGAGCCTCAGAGACTCAGCCTCGAGAGCCCTGACATCAGTGGTGGGACAACCGTCAGCAACACGAATCCGGGGAGAATCAGGAAGGCAAGAGGAAAGAGCATCTTCACCGGGAGCTTCGCGAGACGCTCGCGTGACGCCGCTGCCGCTGCCCGTCTCCGGTCGAGCGCCATCGCATTGAGTCGGCCAGCCAGTGGCATGCCCGCTCGCTCCGATGACTCTGCGGAGTTGAACATCGATCTGAGCGCTGGCGACGTGATCTCCGGCTGCTGGCCGGCCGCGACAGACCGCAACGCCTGTGAGATCTCATCGCCGATCGGACCTCTGAGTTGACCAGCCGTCATCATCGCCGCGTTTCTGAATGGCAGGCCCGCCGTGACCCCGAGCCCAACAAGCTCGACGGCGAGGGCACTGTCCTCATCCTCATCGAGGGCGCCTGCGCGTGAGCGTCGGACACCTCTGAGTTGAACCAGGGCGAGGCCACCACCCAGTGCAGCCACGCCGAGCAGTGGGTGAATGATGAAACCAAGAGCGGTTAGCCCGACCGGAACCATGGCCCGCCTTGGAGCGACCAGCAGGGCAAGTGCTGCGACGGCGGTAATCGCGAGCAGCATCACGCAGCTCCCGATGCGACTTTGAACACGATCAACGTCCCTACGACCTGCAGAGCAAGTCCAGCCGCCATCGGCACGACAATGATCGCTCCGCCAGGCGAGGGAATTCCCTTGAGGGCGATGATTCCGGCTGAAACGGCAACCGGAACGATGCCCACGACAACTGCAGAGAACTTTGCCTGGGCAAGCGACACCCTCTTCTGCCTCGCGAGTTCTGTTGCCTCGTCCGCCCGCTCTGCCAATACGACCAGAGCAGACGAAATCGCCGCTCCTGTGTGTTCCGAGAATGAGCAGATGGCGTGAAGGGACCGTCCATTGACAGGGAGGACACCGGCGAGGGCGTTACCGACATCAGACATTGGCATCCCGAGCGCCGCCCTCCTGCGCGCGGAGTCGGGAACCGCCTTGATTGATGTATCGGCGATCGTCGTGCGGATCGCGGCACCAGCGGAGACCCGGCCAGCGATCTGGCGCAGTAGCTCGCCCTCATCTGGCGCCGTGGCGGTACGAGAGATTCTGTGGCGTACAACTGACACGGCTGCGAGAGCAAGTACAACACTGATCATCTCCGCTGGAGACAGGAAAGAAGCAACGACCACGCCGGCCACCACGATTGCGGGTGCACCGCCAATGAAGGCGCCTGCACCGAGCGCTACAAGGAGCATCGGTACGTCTCTTCGAATCCGTCCGGTGTGAGACTGTGTATCGAGTCGATGCGACGCGCCGGTCCGTCACGGACGACGAATACAACCACGTCAACTGCCGAGGCAATCTGTCTCGCAAGTGCGCTTTCGGGCACGCGCTCGGGTGCCATGGCGGCAAGCATCGCGAGCCGGTCGAGTGCTTCAGCCGGGCCGTTCGCATGAATCGTTGACATCGACCCGGCATGACCAGTGCTGAGCGCTTGGATCATATCGAGAGCCTCTGCACCCCTGACTTCCCCGACGATGATTCGATCCGGACGTAGGCGAAGCGCGTGTCTCAGCAGCGACCTCATCGTCACTTCGCCTGCGCCTTCGACGTTCGCGGGATGGGACTCAAGGCGGATAACGTGCCCTGACACGTTCAGTTCCGCGGCGTCCTCCACGGTAACGATCCGGTCGCCGGATGCGACCGATGCGGCCAGGGCGTTCAGAACGGTCGTCTTTCCCGCACCAGTGGCACCAGCAACGAGGATGTTCATCCGGTCCTCAACCGCACCCCGCAGTAGATCAGCGCCGTCTTTGCTCACGGACCCGTGCTCCTCAAGGGCAATGAGGCCAGATATCGCCGGAGAGAAGCGCCTGATCGCCACGACCGGACCATCGACGGCAGCGGGAGAGATGATCGCGTGCAGCCGCGATCCGTCTGCCAGTCGTGCGTCCACGGCCGGGGAAGCAGAGTCGATGCGGAGGCCGAGCGGAGTCAGCAGCCGCCGTATCAGGGCGACAAGCTCTTCCTCGGACCGAAAGGTGACGCTCGTCCTCTCGAGGGCGCCAGACCGCTCCACCCAGACATCGTCGAATGCGTTGACCAGCACGTCACTCACCGTCACGTCCGCGACGAGCGGCTCAAGAGGACCGAGACCCACGAGGGCGTCCACAGCGGCCACCACGTCCGTCTGAGTCGCAAGCGGCGCCACATCTGGCTGCAATCGCTCCGCAGCTCGGCGCAGCGCAGGGCGTTCCAGCGCCTCACCAGAAGAAACGAGCGACGCAACAAGCCGATCGATTGACCCCATCTACATCCCCCAAACGCGGTTGAACGACCTGATCCATCTGTCCCTCCGCCACGGTCTTTGACCAGCCAGGAGAGCCTTGACCGTCGATGACCTTGGGATCGGCAGCGCAAGCTTGCCGTCTGGCTGACGGGTTGCCAGCGAAGTCATCTGATAGACGACCGAGCCCTCCATCTGCGGTGTGAATGGAGCGGGGAGAAGAGGGAGGAGGGCGACAGCAGACCCGATTGGGTCGGATTCCGGAGCGCACCTCAGAACCACGTTCGGCCACTTGCTCACCAGCGCAGCAACGACCTCCTTTGCGTCGTCGGGAGACACGCCACCATTCCGCAGTACCGCCGGACCAGATTGTGCCGGCTCAAGCTGATTCCTCGTCGGCCCTTTCTGAACGAGTTCTGCCAGCGAGTGGGCTCCCCCGTATCTCGGCCCGTTCGGATCGAGATCCACAAGAAGGGCCGTTCCCGCGGCGGTAGTTGCGCCAAGGGGCCCGACGACACCGAGGACGAGATCGACAGGGGACCAGAGAGCAAGAACGGACAAGAGAACCTCCGGGTGGCGGAGGGGAAGCGTCACCAACGTACAACTCCGAGTGCCTCTGTTCAAGGGGTCCCGATTCCGTGCCGATACGCGAGTTGAGGTACCGTATATCTATGACAGAAGCCGCATTCTTCGACCTTGATAAGACGATCATCGCCGGATCGTCATCGCTTGCATTTGGCAAGCCGCTGTATCGCGCCGGATTCCTGCAGAAGGGCCACCTGCTGCGGCTCGGCATCGGGCAGTTCACGTACATGCTCTTCGGCGCAGACGAGGACGCGCTGGGTCGAGCACGCGATGAGATGCTCGATCTCGTGTCCGGATGGCACAAGGCGGAGATCGATTCGATCGTCGCCCAGACCCTCGATGACGTCATTTCGCCACTGGTATTCGCTGAAGCGCTGTTCCTCATCGACGAACATGTGCGCTCTGGCCGAGAGGTGTATGTCGTCTCTGCCAGTCCAGAGGAATTCGTCACTCCCATCGCAAAGATGGTGGGGATCGACAATGTCATCGCCACGAAGATCCGAACGGACGGCTTGGGCAGGTTTGTTCCCGAACTCGATCGGTACGTCATGGGTCAGGGCAAGGCCGACGCCATGCGTGAGGTCGCTGATCAGGACGGGATCGACCTCGAGGGGTCGTACGCCTACACGGACAGCTTCACGGACATACCGATGCTCGAGGCGGTTGGCAACCCTGTTGTTGTCAATCCCGAGAAGGAACTCAGGGAGGCCGCGCAAGAGAACGTGTGGCCGATTCTCGAGTTCCAGCGCCCCGTCAGCCTCGAACCCAGGGTCCAGGCGCCGCCCAAGCGAGTCTGGATTCCCATCGCTGTTGGAGTTACGGGTGTCGTCGTCGCCATCGCTTTGAGCAAGAAGAAGCGCGATTAGCTTTCGTTCTGTGGCTCTTTCGCTGCGACACCTTCGGCTCGGGCCGTCTCGATCTTCTCTGTAGTCAGCTTGGGAGCCGCCCACAGGAAGACAAGGAACAGCGCTACGGCAGTGATGAAGTACGGAAGACGCAAGGCCATCACCCTGTCGATGCCGACAGCCTCTGCGCCGTTGACCACAAGTCCACCGATGGCGAGCCCGATCGGCATCATGCCCCAGGCAAAGAACCGGTACACCGAGTTCACGCGGCCGAGAAGGTGGTCGGGAATGATCGTCTGACGAAGTGACACGGTGATCACATTCCACAGGACCGCGGTGAACGAGAAGAAGCAGAACATCACCCAAGCGATGACCCAGTGGCTCGACAGCCCGATCACGAGTGTTGAGAAGGAGCCGCCGATGAGCGTGAAGTAGAGCGATGATCCACTGCCGACCTTCTCCGAGATCTTCGGAGCGAGAACGGAACCCACGACACCACCGACCGCGCCAGCCATCATCAAGATCGCGAATGTTGTCGTGGTCACGTACAGCACCTCTTGGGCGAACAGCACGATCGTCGCGAAGGTGACTGAGAACAGTCCGTTCATCAAGCCGAGGATGATCGCCATGGGCCGCAGCAGGGGATGTGCCCACAGCCAGCGGACCCCTTCCTTGATTTCATCCCAGAACGAGGGGCGTTCTCCACCATCTTCGGACGCTGGGTGATCGACGGTGAAGACACCGCTGAGGGCGAAGATCAGCGCCGCCGCGATGGCAAAGGTGCCTGCATCAAAGAAGAACGGAAGCGCAAACGCAATACCGATGAGGAGGCTCCCGAGGGGTGGACCGACGAACTGATTCATCACCATCTCGGCGCCCCAGAGGCGGCTGTTCGCCTTCTCAAGTCCCTCGGGTTCGACGATCGCTGGGAGAATCGTCTGCGCCGCGTTGTCATAGAGGACTTCTGCGAACCCAAAGAGAAGCGCTGAGATGAGAAGAGTCACATACACGACCGCGTTTGGCTCCACGGCCGTGCCCGAAGCCACGTCGCCAGGCGACGGGAGCGAGTCCTGATTGAGGAACACAACAACGGCGACTCCGAGTGTGAGCACCGTGCGGAACACGGACGTCGTCGTCATGATCTTCCGACGATCAACGCGGTCGGTGATTACACCGGCTGGAAGTGTGAATATGAGCCAAGGTATGCGCTGTGCGATCGCGATCAGAGCGATGAGCATTGCGTTCCTTGTAACGGCTGAAGCAAGCCACGGATACGCGATACCGGCAACACCGTCACCCAGATTGGAGGTGACGCTTGCGCTCCACAGCTTCCAGTAGTTCGCTCCGAGCGCGATCTTCTTCTTGGTGGACTTCTCGGATTCCGCTGTGTCAGTCACTCGTATCGTCTTCCTCCGCGAAGGCGGGGTGATCGGTTGGGTATACGCCAGCGAGGAAGCCAAAGACTGTGTCTCCGCTGCGCGGCAACGCGATGAACTCCTCGGCCAGGTCGACGATTCGTTCCGAGAATTCGAACGCTCTATCCATGGGAATCCGGGCCACCCTCGATGTGAACATCGGCAGCGGCTCGCCTTCGACCTTCCGAATACCGCGGAGGGCATCGTTGATGAACCACATCGGGTCATCCGGCTTGGGTGCAGATTCGAAAACCACAGTCCGGCCCGTTCGTCCGTAGTACTTCTCGGTCATGGCTCTGACCTTGTTCGTGCGCACCACTCGGATCATGCCTGCGTCCTCGAGCACCTTGGCGTGATAGCCGACCGTTCCCTTCGGCTTGTCCAGCGCCTCAGCGAGTTGGGTCACAGTGGCTGCTCGATCGAGGAGGAGATTCAGAATGTGCATGCGTGTGTCATCAGCCACAGCCTTGAGCTGCGCATTCGTGGACACGACCACAGCATCTTCGATCACGTAGTCCAGCGCGTGTCGTTCCGACGGTGTGCTGGCGGGGTCTTGAGCAGTCATGGACCATATGGTCGACTATTCCCGACCATATGTCAAACCGTTCTGTGGGCTGGAGACCGGACTGAGTCCGGTCTAGAACCCTGGGTTTCGTCATCGCCGTTCTGAGGGCCAGAACCTACCGTTTCTGGGAGTTGCCGGGCAACTCCTTTGGAATGCTTGAAGGCATTCCCGGTTGCTGCAGACCGGACGTAGTCCGGTCCAAGGAACGCCTACGGCGTTCCCGAACCCTGGGTTCCGTTATTCCGGGTCGTCGTCGGGGGCGAACGTCCACCAGGCGAGTGCGGCAAGAGCTGCGAGGGCCGCAAGCATGCCGGCGACCAGCCACCACGTTGCGGGGTCGAGGCTTCGCCCGGCGGGTGGAGTTGGTTCTCCGGCAACGACCAGCGGGTCGACGCCGATCGCGGTCAGGGTCACGGCGTCCGAGCGTGCCGTCCCCCCTTCGGCGTCCAGCCCGTCGAATACAAGCGACCAGTCGGTCGCCGATGGGAACGTGACAAGTCCACGCCACGTCCCCGATCCAACGTCAACAAGCGCAGTCGGCGGCAGCTCCTGAAAGGAAGAGAATGGCCGTACGAGGACCGCCTCGAAACTCTTGCTGGTCTCCACCGTGATCTCGACTACGAGACCGCCTTCATTGCTCACAGCCTTGCCCTCCGCAGCACCAAAGGGCGAAGCAAGGACGACCAGTGCGACAATCGCGATGAGATTCGGCACGGGCGCCAGCGTAGGACACACAACCCGACTGGTACGATTCTTCTGACCCTGTCACCTCACTACGCTCTCGGCTTCAGAGCAAGGAACTTCATGACCAGTCAGCGGACGCTTCTCGACAAGGTTTGGGACCAGCACGTCGTCCACGCCGGCACGGACGGGCCTGACCTGCTGTACATCGACCTGCATCTCGTCCACGAGGTCACCTCCCCGCAGGCGTTTGAAGCGCTGAACATCACCGGACGCTCCGTTCGCCGGCCAGAACTGACACTTGCGACAATCGACCACGCGGTTCCCACAACTCCACGGGATCAAGGCATCGATGATCCGATGTCAGTCGTCCAGATCGCGACACTTGAGAAGAATGCCGCCGACAACAACATCACGCTCTTTGGAATAGGCGATGTCAGACAGGGCGTCGTGCACGTGATCGGACCCGAGCAGGGAGCTACCCAACCAGGGATGACGATCGTGTGCGGCGACTCCCACACAGCTACACACGGGGCCTTCGGTGCACTTGCCTTCGGCATCGGCACCTCTGAGGTCGAGCATGTGTTGGCCACCCAGACCCTCCAACAGCGCAAGCCGAAGTCCATGGCCATGACAGTCGACGGCGACCTCCCCTTCGGCGTGACGGCGAAGGACATCATCTTGGCGATCATCGCCAAGATCGGGACCGCAGGGGCAACGGGCCACGTGATCGAGTACAGAGGCCAAGCGATCAAACAGCTCTCCATGGAGGGCCGTATGACGATTTGCAACATGTCGATCGAAGCAGGTGCACGCGCCGGCATGATCGCTCCAGACATCACGACCGTCGAGTACCTCAAGGGCCGACCATTGGCACCCACGGGGCAGGACTGGGAAGAAGCCGTCGAAGCATGGAGTCAGCTCTCCACAGACGATGGTGCCGAGTTCGACACCGAGGTCATCATCGAAGCAGCCGAGCTGGAGCCATACGTGTCATGGGGCACGAATCCAGGTCAGACACTCCCTGTGTCGTCGGTCGTGCCAACGCCCGACGACTTCACCGATCCCATCGACAAAGACACGACCGAGCGAGCGCTTCGTTACATGCAGCTCACCGCAGGAACAGCCATCACCGATATCGAAATCGACAGAGTCTTCATCGGATCCTGCACGAATGGGCGAATCGAGGACTTGCGCGCGGCAGCGAACGTTCTCGAAGGCAAGCACATCGCTGACACCGTGACCGGAATCGTTGTTCCCGGGTCAGGTCTCGTGAAGATCCAAGCCGAAGAGGAAGGGCTCGATGCAGTGTTCCTCGCCGCAGGACTCGAGTGGCGAGAGCCGGGTTGTTCCATGTGTCTTGCCATGAACCCCGATGTGCTCCTCCCCGGTGAGCGGTGCGCGTCAACATCGAACCGCAATTTTGAAGGCCGCCAGGGAAGGGGCGGACTCACCCATCTCGTCTCACCTGAGATGGCCGCTGCAGCGGCAATCCACGGCCACTTCGTCGACATCAGGGAGATGGCCTGATGGAGCCTGTTGGAGTCATCACCGGACGCGCCGCTCCCCTACCGAGAGCCAACGTTGATACAGACCAGATCATCCCGAAGCAATTCCTCAAACGCGTGGAACGCTCAGGCTTCGGCGAGTTCCTGTTCTACGACTGGGCGGCGGATCACGAGGGGGAACCCGACCCGGAGTTCATTCTCAATCAGCCGCCGTACTCGAACTCAGTCGTGCTGGTAGCAGGACCGAACTTCGGGTCCGGTTCCTCACGAGAGCACGCCCCATGGTCACTCCAGGACTGGGGATTCGAAGCCATCATCGCTCCTTCATACGCGGACATCTTCTACAGCAACTGCACCAAGGTCGGACTTCTGCCCATCGTCCTTCCAGCCGCGGAAGTAACCGCTCTCACCACAATCGCCGAGGACACCACCAATGAGGTCGTCGTCGACCTTGAAGCTCAGACGGTTACCGCTGGCGACTTCTCAGCTACCTTCGAGATCGACCCATTCATCAAGCACTGCCTTCTGAACGGCCTCGACGAAATCGCGCTCACCCTCGTGCATACGAATGAGATTGGTGCATACGAGCACCACCGCCCGGCCTTCAAACCCACTATTCGACCATAGCCGATCGGCATACAATCAAGCCATGCTGAGCATTCGACAGTACGAGGAAGCCGACTACAACGCGTGCCGCAACCGGTTGTGGCCACAGCTCACCGAGCGGCATCGCGAGATCTACAACGCTCCGGGAATCGGTGGCGACGACCCAGGCTCCGATTTCGACGACCATCTACGAAACGTCGGGCCGAGTCGCCTGTGGGTGGCTGAACTCGACGGCGAGGTCGTCGGTCTGACAGGTCTCATCGTCGGAGCTGCTAACGAGATCGAACCGATGTCTGAGATCGAACCTCTCGTCGTTGATAAGGCGTACAGGGGCAGTGGCGTTGGTAGCGCCATGATCGACTTCCTCAAGGTGTATGTGGGCACCAATGATCTCCCCGAGATCGTCGTCAGGCCAGTCGCGCGAAACAAGCTCATGCTCGAGTTCATGAAAAAGCAGGGGTTCGACACGTTGGGAATCGTCGAACTGATCATGCGGGACGAATCCGGACCCTCCAATTGGGCCTACGGCGCTGAAGTCTCAGGAGTGTCGTTCAAAGTATGAGCGCATACACCCGGCAGGACCAGGCCACTGCGATCATCGATCAGAAGGCCAGACGGATGGCCTCCCGAATCCTTGGCCGTCAGGCCACAACGGGCAGTGACTTCGTCGAGGCGTTAACCGTGGAGCGGATCGACATCGTCACCGAGATACCGGACGACGCGGCGCTCATGGCTCTCGGCCGGAACCATGCCGGACCGAAGAACGGCCTGTACGTTCTCAGACACGGCAACGGCTATTCCGTGTACCAACAGCACAACGGCGAACCGTACGAGAGGTTCGACGGACTTGACTTCGATTCAGCTCGCGATGTGGCAATCGACTGCCTCGTGATGATGAACGGGATCCCGTTCAGGATCAGTTGATACCCAAGAAGACCTTGTCGCCGAGGCGAACCTCGATCGGATTCGGCTGGTGATCTGCCGCCACGATGAAGCCTCGGCGGCCATCGTGAAGGTCGGCCAGAGGTCCCGCTACATCCGCCATCGGGGCGACCTCGTCGAGTCCCAGCATGAAGCTCGTGAACTCGGCACATGGCGCAGCGACGCGAGGACGCTCAAGCAACAAGTCGCCATCCTCCGTCTCAACGACCACGCCATCGCCCAAGTCATCGAGCCACAGAGCATCACCATTCACGATCATGTTTTCGCCAGCAATGCCAAGCGGGGCACTGCCGAAGCGGTCCGCCATGGCGTCGTAGTGACCGGTGAAGCCGATTGAGAGTGGTCTCCTGCCACCGCCGCGGCGCGACGGATGGGCATTGTTGTGTGCGTCGACGACCCACCCTCCCTCGCTCCAACCGAGCATTCCCCAAGCGTCGACCGACGCCCGCTCGACTGCAAGAATCCTGTCTGGAAGGTATGCCGTTCCCTTGACCTTGATCGGGATTCGTTGGACCTGCAGCCTCACGATCTCGCCCAGAACTTCACCCTTTTCCATCGGCTCGATCCTCCAACACCTCATTGAGAATGTCCGGCCTGTCCGTGACAATGCCGTCGACACCAAGGTCGAGGAACTTCTCCATCTCGTGACGATCGTTCAGCGTCCACAAGTGAATCGGCTTACCGGCCTCATGCACCGCATCGATAAGACGCCTGTCGCAGGCAACACCCCTCGTCTTGTACGGCAGCTGAAACGCGTCGGCTTTCGAGGACACCGATCGTCCAGCTCTCGACGCTGCATACATCGCAAGCGCGCGTCTTGGCCCAGCCGAGGTCGCA